>Ga0118677_10002343_pt1 | contig 38367 bp, 34 predicted proteins | sample AliMusrvi5mmetaG_FD_86154 | JGI IMG/M metagenome (GOLD analysis project Ga0118677, IMG submission 86154) | reverse complement strand
CTGCTGGGTCGCAGTGAGACCGCCCGTCGACACGACCACGCCTGCAGCGAGAGCAACCACCACGTTCTTCGGGTTGGCCGCACCGAGTACCGCGCCGACGCCGAGCGCCCTCGGGGGGGACGACGACGAGAGCGAGTCCATCCACCCCGGGAGCATGACGTGGGCCTCGCCGCGTGGACGGGCTCGGAACTTCCGGATGCCGGCAGCGATCAAGTAGATCCCGAGGATTCCCTTGATGGCCACCGCCCACGTTGAGCTACCTGCCCCGGTGGTCAGATTGATGACACCTGCGACCACGACGATGACCCCGAGCACTAGGCCAACACCAACCACAAATCCGAGGAGGAACGCCGAGGCAGTTCGCTTCGGCTTCTCGGTGAACAGCAGCAAGATGCTCGGGATGATGTTGAGTGGCGAGACGGTCACCACGAGGGCGAGAGGAAGGATCTCGCCGATCACGGTTCTCATCGCGTCCTCCTTCCCCCGGTCGCCGAACCACCATGCAGCGACGAGGCGCTGTTGTAGAGCATCACGAACGATCTCGTCGGACAGACCTTACGCAGGCGATTCCGTCCAGGCGGTCGAGATTCGCAATCTTCGGATGCTGATCGGCCGTGACCTCTCCGGGGAGGAGAACTCGGCGTCCACGCGAGGTGTTCATTCACGCGCCGCCCCCCGTGAGGGAGACTGCATCAATGAGCGCACAGTTCATCTTCACCATGCGCGACCTGCGTCGCTTCTATCCGCCTGATCGTGAGGTCTTGAAGGGGATCAATCTCTCATTCTTCCCCGGCGCCAAGATCGGCATCATCGGCGATAACGGCTCCGGCAAGTCATCGCTTCTCAAGATCATGGCCGGTCTTGATGACGGCTACAGCGGCGAGGCCCGGCTCACACCGGGCTTTAGCGTCGGCTACCTCGCGCAGGAGCCTGAGCTCGATCCGACCAAGGACGTCCTAGGCAATGTTGCTGATGGGGTTGGCGAAGCAAGAGACCTTCTGGCACGGTTCGACGAGGTCAACGCAAGCTTCGCCGACCCCGATGCCGACTTCGATGCGCTGCTGGCCGAGCAGGCCTCGCTCCAGGAGCGGATCGATGCCCTCGGCGCCTGGGAGCTCCAGCGCACGCTCGATGTCGCCATGGATGCCCTCAGGCTCCCTCCGGGCGACGCTGATGTCACTACGCTCTCAGGCGGAGAGCGTCGCCGAGTCGCCCTCTGTCGTCTGCTGCTCTCGAAGCCCGACCTGCTCCTGCTCGACGAGCCCACCAACCACCTCGACGCCGAGTCGGTCGCCTGGCTCGAGCGGACCCTCAAGGACTATCCCGGCACCGTCGTCGCGGTCACACACGATCGCTACTTCCTCGACAACGTCGCTGGCTGGATCCTCGAGCTCGACCGAGGTGCCGGCATTCCCTGGGAGGGGAACTACTCCTCATGGCTCGAGCAGAAGCAAGCTCGCCTTGCGGCCGAGGAGCGAGCGGACAAGTCCCGACAGGCTGCGCTCGAGCGCGAGCTCGAGTGGATCAGGATGTCGCCACGGGCTCGTCAGTCCAAGGGCAAGGCTCGAGTCACCGCGTTCCAACAGCTCGCCGCAGAAGCAGAGTCCTCGGACCGGCGACCAGACCGGCTCGAAATCGCCATCCCACCTGGCCCACGCCTCGGCGACAAGGTCGTCGAGGCAACAGGTCTAGTCAAGGGATTCGGCGACCGCCTCCTGCTCGACGGCCTGTCGTTCCTGCTGCCCCCAGGAGGCATCGTCGGCGTCATCGGACCGAACGGTGCGGGGAAGTCGACCCTCTTCAAGCTGATCGCCAGCCTGGAGCCACTCGACGCAGGAACGCTCGACGTCGGACAGACGGTGTCCCTCGCCTACGTCGACCAGGACAGGGCGGGGCTCGCGCCAGACGCGACCGTCTACGAGGAGATCAGCGGTGGCAACGACATCATCGTGGTCGGTCACCGAGAGCTCAACGCCCGCGCCTACGTGGCCTCGTTCGGTTTCAAAGGCTCCGATCAGCAGAAACTGGTGGGCCAGCTCTCGGGGGGCGAGCGGAACCGAGTCCAGCTGGCGAAGGTGCTGACCCAGGGGGGCAATGTCCTGTTGCTCGACGAGCCGACCAACGACCTCGACGTCGACACCTTGCGAGCCCTCGAGGATGCGCTCCTCGAGTTCCCGGGCTGCGCTGTGGTCATCAGCCACGACCGGTGGTTCCTCGATCGCATCGCAACCCACGTGCTCGCCTTCGAGGACGAGGCCGAGGTGGTGTGGTTCGAAGGGAACTTCTCTGATTACGAGGCCGAGCGGCGCAAGCGGCTCGGCGTGAGCGCCGAACAGCCCCACCGCCTGCGATACAAACCACTCGCCAGATAGCAATCTTGGTCGTTGAGTCCGCAGAAGCTGGAGTTCGTGATGTCCTCCCGCTCCGATTCGACGAGCGTCATCTCGGTGCAGTTACGGAACTTGAGAGTGCGGGCTGGCGACACCAGCGGAGAACCGGTCCTGGCACCGTTCTGAGCAGAAGAACAGCACAGCGTCATCGTGCACGAGGCGCGCCGGCGCGAGTGCCTTCGTCACCTGCATCCCGCAGACAGGATCGAGAGCGACGCTTTCTCCTCCGCCAAATCGACCCTTGTTCCGAGCGAGCCACCTCACCCCCGCAGCGACGACCAAGAACGCGATGTTCAGAAACGTCGTGTAGTTCCACTCAAAGTGCGTAACGGCGACCGTTACCGATCGATGGGGCGGGACCGCTCGGAGCCCGGTGAAGAGGAACTCGGTTGCGAGGCCAGCGACGACCATCACGACATAGAAGACAGCCACCATGCGAAGGGCCAGCCGCCAGCCGTAGAACTTGGCGTAGATCAAGATGAGAGGCATCGCGATCAAGTCAGCGAAGATGAACGCGATTACCCCGCCGAACGAGATCCCTCCTGACCACAGCGCTGCCGCCAACGGGACGTTACCGATCGAGCACACCCAACTTGCGACGGCGATCAGCGGACCGACGAGAGCGTTCTCGATGCTGGTCCAGATCCCATGGCCCTGCCAGAAGAGCGCGCTCCACAGGTGAGCTGGCACCATTACGGCCAAGATCCCAGCGACGACATAGCCGATGGCGAGCTCCCGACGAAGCATTTTGGCGTCCGCGACTGCGTAGCTCGAGGCCTCCGCCCACGAGGATGGCGAGCGCAGGGTGTTCGACGCACTCACCTCGCCGTGGTGGTCGTGTGCGCCACCGAGAGCCGAGTCTTGGTCGTGGTGGTCATGACCTTGGACCTTGGAACTCTCATCGACTTGCGACGCCCGCAGGCGCGCAATGACCCGAGTCACGAGAGGCCCGGAGAAGACAGCGCCACCGAGCAGTGCGAGGAGCACGATCATGATCGGCCCACCGGTGAACTCGGCTGCTGTGAACTGCCAGCCGAGGAGCACCAACATGACGAGGCCGAGCTCAACCACCAGGTTGGTCGAGGCGAACATGAAGATCATGGCGCTCGTGAAGTCGGCACCCTTGGCGACAAGCGACCTCGCCATCGCCGAGGCCGCGTAGGAACAGCTCGACGACACCATGCCGTAGCTCGAGGCTCTGAGTACCGACGACGGGCGAAGGCGCCCGAGCTTCGACCTCATCGTCTCTCGAGGCACCATCGCCTGGACCACACCCGACAGGGTGAAGCCGAGTATGAGCGCCCAGAGAGTCTCCCAGAACATGAAGAACGCCTCCCGCAGGCCTGAACCGAGGCTGTCGAGCAGCCTTATCGCTGACAGCGCACTGACAACACCAATCGTCATGGCGGGACTCCTCTCCTTCGAACGTCGACGGCATCCGATGCCGCCAACCAAGACTTTATACCCCTATGGGGTATATGTCGACGGCGTGCGCAACGCTCCGAAGCTGGGCGCCATCACTCGGCACGCTGGTGCAATACCCTTCAGTGGAAGCACAAAGGAGCACTATGAAGATCTCGACGTTCATCACCTACTCGGCCAACTTCAAGTCTGCAGCGCAGGAGGTCGTCGAGCTCGAGAAGGCCGGGCTCGATCTGGTCTGGGTCGCCGAGGCCTACAGCTTCGACAGCGTGTCGCAGCTGGGCTATCTCGCAGCAGTCACCGAGACGGTCGAGATCGGCTCAGCCATCCTCCCCATCTACTCGCGGACCCCCACGCTGCTTGGCATGACCGCCGCCGGCCTCGACTACATCTCCGACGGCCGGTTTCACCTCGGCCTCGGCGCATCGGGGCCCCAGGTCATCGAGGGCTTCCACGGCGTGCCGTACACCAACCCCATCGGGCGGACCCGGGAGATCATCGAGATCTGCCGGGACATCTGGAAGCGCGAGGCACCGCTCACCCATGAGGGGAAGAACTACACGATCCCGCTGCCGGCTGATCAGGGCACCGGCCTCGGCAAGGCGCTCAAGATCATCAACCACCCGCTCCGAACTGACATCCCGATCTGGGTGGCTGCGCTTGGTGACAAGAACGTCCAGCTCGCAGCCGAGCTCGCCGACGGCTGGATGCCCATCTTGTTCATCCCCGAGAAGGCGGACATGGTCTGGGGCTCATCGCTGGCCCAAGGGACGGCGAAGCGGGACCCGAGCCTTGGCGAGCTGATGGTGACGGCGGGCAGCTTGGTCGCGATCGGCGAAGGTGACGACGTCACCGCGATCCGTGAGTTCGCGCGCCCCATGATCGCCCTCTACGTCGGTGGCATGGGGGCGAAGGGAAAGAACTTCTACAACGAGCTCGCCACCCGCTATGGCTACGAGGCCGAGGCCGCCACCATCCAGGACCTCTACCTGAGCGGCGACAAGAAGGGCGCCGAGGCGGCCGTCCCCGACGAGTTCCTCGAGCTGACCACACTGTGTGGCCCTGAGAGCTATGTGGCTGAGCGGATGGCAGCGTTCAAGGAGGCGGGTGTCACCCACCTGCAGGCACATCCCATCCTCACCGGGGACCAGACTCGGGCCAGCATCATCGAGACGCTCAAGCGGCTCTCCTAGTTCGACCGACGGCACACGCGTCGTCCCGCCGCAGCTTCCACGACACCAAGGACCAACCAATGCCCGAACACCAGCCAGTTCACTTTGTCGCACACTTCCGTGTCGATGACCCCGACCGCTACCGTGTCTATGAGAAGGGCTTCTTCCCGATCTTGAAGGCCCATGGTGGCCGGTTCGTCACCTACGACGACAACCCGGTCATCCTCGAGGGAGCTCGAGATGACGGTCGGACCGTCATTATCGAGTTCGGCTCAGAGGAGGCGCTGCTCGGATGGTGGAACTCACCGGAGTATCGAGAGCTCGCCGAGCATCGCATCGCGGGCACCACGACGTACGCTATCTACTTCGTCCGAGCCCCAACGCCTCGCTGACAGTCAGCTCGAGGTGTTTCCCTCGGACCGGGTGAAGTCGATGACCTGACCCCGGTTGATGCTCACCCAGTCCCGAGCGTCGAGGTAGGGCTGGAACGTTTCGAGGATGGCCGTCTGCGCCGCAGGCGCCTTCGGTCGCTGCAGTTCGAAGAGGTGGGGAAACTCGGTCCACGCCACCACCGACCGCCAGAGCCGGAGCGCCGCCTCGCCCCCTGGTGGGTCGATGAGGACAGGCCCAAAGAGACACTGTCCGTCGGGGAAGAACAGTGTCGGCACGCCGAAGCCGCCCGCCTCCATGACCCGCTCGTGCTCAGCGAGGACCTCATCGCCGGTGCTCGGATCAGCAATGGCCTCATCGACAAGCCCCGGTTCGAGCCCAAGCTCCTCGAGCAGATGGCGGGCGACGGCAGGCTCATGCGGCTTCTTGCCGTCGACGTGCAGTGCACGACCGGTGATGGCGTACCAGCGATCGAGGTCCGCCATGCTCGTCCGGCGCAGCAGCGCGCCGATGCGCATCATCGACCAGCCATACGACCACTCGCGTTCCCACGGGTGCTTCTTGCCCTCCGGGCGGTTCACCTCCTCCAAGCTGAAGAACCGCCAGTTGATGGTGAGGTCGGTCTGGCGAGCCACCTCCCTGATCCACAGCGAGGTCTGATAGGCGTACGGGCACATCACGTCGAAGTGGAAGTCGACCTCGTGAGGCTCGCTCCACCCTGTCACCTCGTCCATCACGCCACCTCCTGTCCTCGTCAGGATACGAGCCTTGGACTCAGCTGTCCTGCGACCTCTGCGCCCGCACAGTGCGATACCGCTGCAAGGCGATCACCGCCCAGATCGCCTCGACCACCCCGAAGGGCCATGCCCCAGAGAGGAACCCATAGCTCGATGACAACGCGCAACCCAGCGCGAAGGCGGCGATGAACCCCGTTCCGCGCCGTTCGAGCGCGTACATGCCCATCATGAAGGTGAGCGCAACGATCCCGAAGGCGGTGATCATCGAGCAGATCAGCTCGCCGTGATCGCAGGAGCAGCCTCAGCCAGTGACGCCACCAGGCGTGCGTGATCACGATCGTTCTGGTCGGCGTAGCGCTCCGCGAAGCTCGAGATGGAGCGGGCGAACTTCGGAGACCTGCCCATGTACGCACTGATCGACGCAGCATCCCCTGTTCGCGCGTGCGACCTCGCCAGGGTCTCGCCGCACGCGGTGGCGAACTCGACCAAGCTCGGGCCGATCAGCTCGATCTTCGGCACGATCTTCATGTCGCGGAACTGCCGGACGTAGTAGTGCCGACCCTCAAGCGTCCCCCAGCCGACGAAGATGTCGGTCGCACTCTGGACCAAGCGCTTCCCGGTGATGACGCGCTCACCGTCATGGATGAACTGGCGAGGCCGGGCCGAAGACTCATAGACCGACGGACCAGCCTGCTTGACCTGGAGGAACAAGGGGTCAGTCCCGCTTCGACCCTCGAGCAGGACCAGGTACACCCGCATCCCCACGCTGCCCACACCGACCACCTGCCGCACCACGTCGGTCACGGTGAAGCGATCGAACAGGCTGCGACGATCTGCCTGGAGCGTCGCTCGGTACTCGGTGAGCAACTCGTCGATGAGGGCCGCCTGCTCCGCGTCACCGATCGCCACCCTGATCGGCGGATCCTCGGTGATGCGGGGCCTGCCTCCCGCTGCCGTGGTGAGCTTCTCGAAGGCACCTCTGCTGGTGCGGTGGCGCTGCTGCTTCTCGATGTGCACCGAGACTCGGCCTCGGTCGGCGGGTTCGAAGAAGCTCAGCAGGCTGTCGACGTGCATCCCGTCGTACCAGATGTCGAGCTCGGACATGGTGGCGTAGCGGGCCATCCGAAGTCGATACGCATCAGCTGCAGCCCTCGCCGCCGCCAGTGCGACCTTCTCCCTGATGCCGTCGACCCGCGCAGCGACGACGAGGCTCGTCGCCAGCCGCTTGAGGTCCCATTCAAAGGGGCCGGGGAAGGTTTCGTCGAAGTCACGGAGGTCGAACATCAGGTTCCGCTCTGGCGTCGCCCACAGGCCGAAGTTGAGGACGTGCGCATCACCACAGAGCTGGACATCGAGACCGCTATCGGGCTGCGTGGCGAGGTCAGCGGCCATAACGCCGGCGGCACCTCGGTAGAAGTTCCACGGCGAGATCGCCATCCGTGAACGACGCAGGCCGAATAGCTCTGGGTCCCGGATCTGGTCCTGCTGCGCGATCACGTCGAGAGGGTCTCGATCCCGCAGGTCCTCGGACCACTCCGCGAGCTGCCGCCGTCCCACCTTTTTGCGAGCGGCGACACCTCGACGTCGACGCTCTTGCATCGTCGAGAGGGTCGTCGGGACGTCCAGTGGCTGCATCTCGGTCTCCACGTCCCTCACCTCCTCGTTCCTGGCCCTGTCATCCACGACGGTCGCTCATCCGATGTCTCGCCGACGGTAGCCGGCGTCGCCCACCACAAGGAACATCAGTGAGACGACGACGAGCCCGCCGAGCGGTACCCACGAGAACGTGCCCCCGGGAAGACGCGGGACCTGGCCGAACGGCGACAGGTCCATCAGCCAGTGCTCGAGATGGAGGAGGGGACCGATCTCACCGAGCGCAATGGCCAGCGCCAGCACCACCCACGCGATGACGGCGAGGCGAGGCGCAGACCCGACGAGCAGTGCCGCGATCCCCGCCATCACCCAGACGGCCGGGATCTGGACCAGGCCGGCGACCACCACCGGACCCACGTGGCCGAGGTCTCTGCTGCTGATGCCATAGGCCAGACCTGCACCAAGGGCCACCAGCAGCATCAGGACGGCAGAGCCCCCGAGTGCGACGGCGAGGTAGCTGCCGAGGAGCCGCCGGCGGGACGTTGCTGTGGCCAGGACCGCCTCGACGTGGCCTTCGACCTCCTCTGCGCGAAGCCGGAGGACCACGGAGATGGCGAAGCCGGCCGCAAGCACCGCTGCGATCGAGAGCTCCGCCGCCAAGAAGGCGTTGCTCAGGACGCGCTGGCCGCCGAGGCGATAGATGAGGTCTCGAGACGATGAGCTGGGGAGGAACCGGCCGGCGCCGGTGACGAACCCACCGAGCAAGGCGCCATAGAAGAAGAAGGCGAGGGACCAGACCAGGAGCGAGGTCCTCTCGAGCGCCCACGTCAGTCCGACCACCTCCCGCAGGCGTCGACCTGCCGATGGCGGACCTGCCGAGGCCTCAAAAAGCCCAGCACCAAGGTCACGCCGATCGGCGATGGCGAGCGCGCCAGCTGCGCCGGCGGCCGCCACCCCCAGCGAGACGCCGAGCACCCACCAGTGGTCGCCCTGCGCGGCGCCGACCGCGAGCTCCCAGCCGAACGGAGAGGTCCATGTGAGCCAGTGCAGCCAGGCCGGCCCGACGTCGCCCACGGCCCGAAGGACGTAGGCGATGCCGACAGCCACCGCAGCGATACGGATGGCGCCGCGCGCGCTCGAGGCAACCTGGGTGCCAAGCGCGGCAAGCGCGGCGAACACCAGGCCCAGCCCAGCCCACTCGGCCGCGAAGGCGACCGCTCCTGACGAGCCCAGCCCGGCGAGGATGAGCCCGATCGACGTGACGACGGCGAGCAGCACCATGGCCACGAGGCAGATCAGCAGCGCTGCCGCCACCGGCGCGCTTCGGGCAGCGCCAGAGGCACCGAGCAGCTCAGATCGGCCTGCGTCTTCATCTGCTCGGGTGTGGCGGACGACCAGCAGGATCGCCAGCATCGCCACAAAGATCCCGCCGAACCCGCTCATCTTGTAGAGCGAGAGCGCTCCCGGAGAAGAGAGGTCGGTGATCCGACCGAAGAGTGCCACCGTGCCCGCCGACGCGTTGACCGCTGCGGCAGCCGAGCGCCGCTCGGCAACGGTTGGGTACAGCGGGAGCGTCGCTCTCACGCTCACCATGGTCACCACCGCGAGGCCTGTGATCCAGCCGACGAGCGTCCATCGATCTCGTCGCAACCCAGCGCCGACGAGCTGGGCGGTGCCCCCCAACGTCGCGGTCACGACATCGAGTTCGACGGTCGGTCGTAGTACCTGAGGAACAGCTCCTCGAGCGTCGGGGGCTGGCACGTCAAGTTCGTGACTCCACCTTCGCCGAGCACGCGGAGCGACGCTGCGAGCGCATGGTGGTCGACCTTGAATCGCAGCGATCCACCGTGCCGCTCGAGATCGTGCACCCCCTCGACCTCCTCGAGGTCGGGGAGAGGCGTGGCTACCTCAGCCGTGATCGAGATCGAGGTGAGGTGGCGCATGGAGGCCAGGTCGCCGGTCTCCACGGTCACGCCTTCTCGAATGATGGTCACGCGCTCGCAGACCGCCTCGACCTCGGAGAGGATGTGGCTCGAGAGCAGCACCGTGCGGCCGGCAGCTCGCTCCTCAGCCAGGCACGCCCGGAAGGTGGCCTCCATGAGCGGGTCGAGGCCAGACGTCGGCTCATCGAGCAGCAGCAGCTCGGCCTCGGAGCTCAACGCTGCGACCAGAGCGACCTTCTGTCGGTTCCCCTTCGAGTACGCGCGGCCCTTCCGAGTCGGATCGAGCTCGAACCGATCGAGGAGCTCCGCTCGTCGAGCCGGGTTCAGGCCACCGCGCAGCCGGCCGAGCAGATCGATGATCTGTCCGCCGGTGAGATTCGGCCAGAGCGAGACGTCACCGGGGACGTAGGCGACTCGCCGGTGCAGCTCCACGGCGTCTTCCCATGGGTCGAGCCCGAGCACGTGTGCGGTCCCTCCATCAGCCCTGACCAGGCCGAGCAGCACCCTGAGCGTCGTCGACTTGCCGGCACCATTCGGGCCAAGGAACCCGTGGACCTCACCAGGCACAACCTCCAGATCGAGCCCGGCGAGCGCTGGGATCGAGCCGAACGACTTGGTCAGCCCTTTCACCGAGATCGCTGCAGTCGCCATGATCCTCCAACCCTCTCACCGTTTGTAACACAGCAGCACTTGGCCCTCGCCTGCCTCGCGACCGCTGCAACTGACGACGGCACAATCGATCCGCCCGCGCGGTTGTGAGTGCCCCTTCGCTTCTGTAGCGTTGTCGAACACCTGCACCACCGATGGAGACCACATGCGACCCACCCCCAAGCTCGCTGCCCTCGCGCTCGCCGCACTCGCGCTGACCGCTGCCGCCTGCTCGTCGACGAGCAGCCAGAGCTCCTCGACCACTGCGAAGCCCGCTCCCACCTTTCCCGTGACCACCACCACGGCTGCGACCGGCGACCTGGCTGCATGCCAGCAGACCGTCAAGAGCGAGGTGCTCAACAAGGGAACGCTCACGGTGGCGACAGACAACCCTGTCTACACACCGTGGTTCGTCGACAACACCCCGAGCAACGGCCAGGGCTACGAGTCAGCGGTGGCCTACGACGTTGCGGCGCTGCTCGGCTTCGGCCACAACGACGTCAAGTGGGTCACCGAGGCCTTCTCCTCGAGCTACGCCCCGGGTCCGAAGAAGTTCGACTTCGACATCAACGAGATCTCCGTCACGCCTGACCGGGAGAATGTCGTGACCTTCTCCAAGAGCTACTACGACACCACTCAGTCGATCGTCGCTCTCAAGGGAAGCCCGATCACCAAGGCGCACAGCCCGAGCGATCTCAAGACCTACCTCTACGGTGATCAGATCGGCACGACCGGCCTCGCCTACATCAACACCAACATCCAGCCCACGAAGTCGCCTCGCGTCTACAACACCCTCGACCAGGCTGTCTCTGCCCTCGAGACCCACCAGGTGGACGCCATCGTGGTCGACACGCCTGATGGCCAGTACATGGCAACGAGCCAGGTGAAGAACGGCACCCAGGTTGGTCAGTTCCCCTCGACTGGCGAGCACTTCGGCCTGCTCTTCCAGAAGGCCAACCCTCTGGTGACCTGCGTCAACGTGGCCCTCGACAAGATGCGCTCTGACGGCACGCTGAGCGCGCTGTCCACGAAGTACCTCGGGATCTACAACAGCGTCCCCCAGATCCAGCCCTAGGCCACGGTGCCGCCAACGAGCGCTGGCGCGCTCATAGATCGGGACGAGCCACCGATCTCGCTCTATTCGTCGTCGCGGCCGCGCCTGCGAGGACGTGCCGGCACCATCGCCAGCACGGTCTCGACGATCGTCGTGATCGGGCTGATCATCGCTCTCCTGGCAAGTCCGTCTGCTGCGGCCTTCCGAAAGGGCTTCCTCGATGTCCATCAGATGTGGATCGCCTTCAAGGGTGATCCACAGAAGGGCATCCTCTCGGTCGGCAAGGGCTTCCTGCTCAACCTGTGGCTTTCGATCGTGTGCGAGATCATCGTGCTGATCCTCGCCCTCGGGATCGCCGCGCTGCGGATGACGAGGGGCCCGGTGCTCATGCCGTTCCGGGGTGTGGCGATCGCGTACACCGACTTCGGCCGAGGGGTCCCGGTCATCTTGGTGATGCTCTGGATCGGGTTCGGCGTGCCCTCGCTGAACATCCCTGGGATCTCGACCCAGTCACCGGTGGCCTATGCCGGCTTCGTCCTCGTCTTCTCGTACACCGCCTACGTCTCAGAGGTGTACCGCGCCGGGATCCTCTCGGTGCCAACCAACCAGGTGCAAGCAGCACGAAGCCTCGGCCTGTCAGCTGGAACAACGCTCCGTCGGGTCGTCCTGCCGCAAGCCATACGCAACGTCCTGCCCGCCCTGCTCAACGACTTCGCCTCGCTCCAGAAGGACACCGCCATCGTCTCAACGTTGGGCGTCGCAGAAGCTGTGCATGCGGCACAGATCGCTGGCGGCGTCGAGTTCAACTACTCGGGCTTCACCATCGCCTCGCTCCTGTTCCTCGCCGTGACTGTCCCGCTCACCCGCTATACCGACCGCATCATGGCCAAGGACCGCAATCGTCGGCTCGCCGGCAACGGTGGTGCCGGAGCGGCAACGAGCTCGCCATGACCGCGCTTTCATCCAACAGCGGGGCTACCGAAGCAGAAGCCGAGGTCGTGCTGAGCCTCCAGGGCGTGCACAAGCGATTCGGCGACCTCGAGGTGCTCAAGGGCATCGACCTGACGGTGCGCAGCCGCGAGGTTGTCTGCCTCATCGGTTCGTCCGGCTCCGGCAAGTCGACGCTGCTCAGGACCTGCAACCTCCTCGAACCGATCGGTGCAGGGACCATCGAGCTCCTCGGCCACGACCTCGGGCACGAGCGGATCGACCCCGATGCGGTGCGTCGGCACATCGGGATGGTGTTCCAGTCCTACAACCTGTTCCCCCACCTGAGCGTCCTCGACAACGTGACCCTCGCCCCTCGGCGGGTGCTCAAGCGCTCAAAGGCTGCCGCTGAGCAGGAGGCGACCGAGCTCCTTGCGAGGATCGGGCTGGCCGAGAAGGCGGCAGACTTCCCCGACCGCCTCTCAGGCGGTCAGCAGCAGCGAGTCGCCATCGTCCGGGCGCTCGCCATGGGGCCGAGCATCCTGCTGCTCGACGAGATCACCTCGGCGCTCGATCCGGAGCTCGTGGCGGAGGTGCTCGGCTTAGTCGAGGAGCTCGCGCAGCAGGGCATGACGATGGTGCTCGCCACCCATGAGATGGGCTTCGCCAGGGAGGTGGCCGACACCGTCTGCTTCCTCGAGGAGGGGCGGATCATCGAGTCCGGCCCACCCGCCAAGATCTTCGAGGACCCCGACGATCCCGCCACGAGGAGGTTCCTCCAGCGGATCATCGAGGCCGGGCGGCTCTAGCCAGCGCCAGCGTCGCTCGACGCACCGGCTTCGATGAACTGCTTGATCGCCGCCAGCGTCTCGCTGAGCGAGGTCACCGTGAACTCCTCGCGATCGTCCTCGCCGCCTCGAGCCGCCTGCCAGCGCACCAATCGGCCTCGTCGGTCAGCCCAGCGCTCTGTCAGTCTGACGGCGTCGCCATCCGGCTCGATGGTGAACTCCCACGAGGAGATCTTGAGCGGCCCATAGGTGACGTCGAACGCGAAACGTGACGGTGGCTCATAGGTCCTGACGGTGGCGACGGTCGACCAGGTGTCGCCATCACGGCTGTTGGTGCCCTTGAACTTTGCTCCGACCGCCGGCCCTGTCGCTCCCTTGAGCCAGGTGCCACCGGTGTTCTCAGGAGAGAACCGTCCCATCTGGTCGAGCTGCGAGACGGCGTCGAAGATTGCCGCCTGGTCGCCAGTGATGATGATCGAGTCAGTGAGCTCCATCACCGAAGGCTACCGATGGCGCCGAGCGCGTGCGTCCTAGACGCCGAGTGCTCGGAAGAAGTCGGGCGGTGCGAGCACGTCGCTCGGCTCGAGATCGTGGATGTCAGCTCGACCGAGCCCGAGCAGGGCAGAGTCGATCCCACTCCAGAGGACATCGAGGACGTTCTCGACGCCAGCGGGCCCATTGGCGCCGAGTCCCCACAGATACGCTCGACCGATCATCACGGCACGGGCACCGAGCGCCACCGCCTTGACCACATCGCTCCCCCGTCGGATCCCGCCGTCGAGCACGACCTCGATCTGGTCACCGACGGCATCGACGATGGCAGGAAGGCAACGGATCGACGCTGGGGTGGAGTCGAGGTTGTTCCCACCGTGGTTCGACACCGACAGCGCTGTCGCCCCTGTGTCGACCACGCGCTTGGCATCATCGACCCGACAGACCCCCTTGACCATGAAGGGACCCTCCCAGTTGCTCCGCAGCCATGCGATGTCCTCGAACGTGGGCAGCGGGCTCTGCATCCACTCGTAGTACGCACCGAAGAAGGTGGGGGGCTTGGTCCCTGGGGCAGCCATGTTCGGCGTGGTCAGGTTCGGCATGTGCCCGTGCTTGAGGAAGGACCAGAGCCAGCGGGGTCGAGAGATCGCCTCGGGGGCGAGCTTGATCATCGACTTGAGGTCCATCTTCTCGGGGATCCAGGGGCTCCCCCAGTCGCGACCGTTCGAGAACGACCAGTCGAGCGTGAGGATGATGCCCTTCGCCCCGGCCGCCTTGGCTCGTTCGAGTCGCTGCACCATGGTGTCGCGATCCCCCGACCAGTACAGCTGGAAGAGGACCTGCGAGTTGACGGCGCAGACCTCTTCGACCGATCGGCTGGCGAAGGAGCTCAATCCCATCGCAAGGCCACGGTTGGCTGCTGCCCGAGCGACGCCGACCTCACCTTCAGGATGAACCGCCTGGACACCGGTCGGGGAGATCAGCACTGGCATCGAGATCTCCTGTCCCAGCACCGACGTCGCCAGCGACCGCTCGCGCGGGAGGTCAGCCATGTGGGGAGCGAACCCGAGCTCACCGAACGCAGCCAGGTTGTCCGAGAGGGTCAGCCCCTTCTCAGAGCCTGCGACCAGCGCGGCGTAGACCGACTTGGGGAGGTGCTTCTCGGCGCGACGCTGCGCCTCGGCGACGCTCTCGAACCAGTCCTGTGCCACGGCACCCCTCCTCAGACGACCGTCCAACTCTACCGGGTGAGGCCAGACTCCCCGCCGGGCGGCTGCTCGAACAATCCCAGCAGCGGTCCGACACCAGTGCTGAGTCCAGCAATGGCGTCATGACGCACAGGGCCTAGCCTCACCCCATGGCCGACGAACTCCTGGCCGATCAGTTGGGCACCACGGATCTGACCGTGTCGACCATCGCCAACATCGGCCCCGGCATCGACTTCTACTTCGGCTTCGCCCTCATCGCCGTGAGTGCCGGCACCGGTGCACCGCTCACGATCGTCGCCGCAGCAATCGCTGTGGGCCTGCTCGGCATGGTCGCTGCGGCGTTCACGAGGCTCGAGCCCTCCGCTGGCAGCTTCATCGCCTTCGTCGAGTCGGGCCTGGGTCGTCGAGCCGGTGAGGTCACCGCCATCTTGGTCGCCATCGGCTACACGATCGCGATGGCTGGGGTCGTCACCATGTCAGGCGGCTTCCTCGCCGACTCCCTCGAGCGCGCCTCGGGGGTGTCGATTCCATGGGGGCCCTTGACCGTCGCGCTCTCGCTCCTGGCGCTCTGGCTCATGATCAGGGGAGTCAAGCTCTCCACCCGCGTCGTTGGGGCGGCCGTCGCCCTACAGGTCGGGGTGATGGTCGTGGTCTGCGCCATCGTGCTCGTCGAGCACCGAGCGTCGCTCACCCTCGACCCGTTCCGGTGGTCGAACGTGACCGGCGGCCTGGCGGGAATGTCAGCGGGCTTTCCACTGGCGATGTACATGTTCATCGGCTGGGAGAACGGGCCAGCCCTGGCCGAGGAGACCCGGGATGCTCGGCGAGCTGTCCCTCGAGCCTTGGCCATCTCGATCGCAGCCGCGGCGATTCTCTTCCTCTTGTTCGCCTATGCCACCCTGATCGGCCTCCACGATTCGACCAGGCACCTCGAGCGATCCTCGATCCCCTTCCTCACCGTGGCGGACGCTGCCTTGGGGCCCGCCGCATCGCTCGCCTGGATCGTCGGCATCGTCTCGGTGCTGGCCACGCTCGTCGCAGGCACCACCTCGCAATCGCGAATGCTCTTCGACGCAGGGCGAGAGCACTTCCTGCCGGCCCAGCTCGGAAGGGTCCACCGGATCCATCGGACGCCGGCGACCGCGCTGACGACCATCATCCTCACGAGCCTGGCGCTCATCGGCGTCTGGGCCGTCGCCCACCTCATCGGGACAGGGACCGGTGCCATGAACGCCGTGGGCCTCTATGCAGAGTTCTCGACGTTCGGCACGATCCTCATCTTCTTCATCTATGGGCTCTCCGCCCTCTCGCTCCCACTCTTCGTGTGGCGCTCGAAGCGGGCCCACCTCTCATGGTGGCGGCATCTGGCGATCCCCTCGCTCGCGCTCTGTGCCCTCGTGGTCCCGTTCGTCGAGCTGTTCTCGCCCGGTCAGCCGGCACCCTACGACCTCTTCCCCTACCTCGCCCTCGCCACCGTGCTCGGCGCGAGTGGTCTCACCTGGGCACGCGCGTTGGTCAACCGAGGCCGAGCCGGTCCACCATCTCGCTGACGCCAGCCGTGAAGAACGCCTCGTTGTCAGCGACCGAGCCGACGAGGTGACCGAAGAGCTCGAAGCTAATCAGCCCGAAGATCTCCGCCCAGCACAGCACCCCGAGAGCAGCCAGCTCGACGCTCACACCGGGGAGAAAGTCGTCGAGGACCTCTGGCACCAGCAGCGCGGGACCGAGGTACGACCGCCCCACCCGCTCGACCGCACCGGTTGCGGTCGCATCCACCAAGATGCGAGCGAACACCGCCGTCCCGCGGGTTGCCGGGCCGATGGTCGCCTCGGGGGCGATGTAGCCAGGGACGGGCGAGCCATAGACGAGGGCATAGCGATGAGGCTCAGCCAGCGCCCAGCGCCGTGCTCCTTGGGCGGCAGCGCGGAATCGTCCAGCGTGGTCCTCTCTCGTGACCTCGAGGTCAGCCACCTCGATAGCGGCGCCGAGGTCCTCATAGGCATCGGTGATCAGGAGCGTCAGCAGCTCGTCACGACTGGCCACGTGGCGATAGATGGCTGACGACGCCATGCCCACGTCTCGGGCCACCGCTCGCACCGAGAGCGCCGCAGGACCGACCTCAGCGAGCTGACGCCGGGCTGCGGTGAGGATCGCCTCGAGCATCGCCTGCTTGGCCTGGGCCCTGACTCCAGTCGCCGTCGCTTCCACGGGGTCGAGCCTAGAGCATCTGCGCACGCTGTTCGCACTTGCGAGCACTGCTCGCGTTCTGTACTGTGAGCAGTGCTCGCACTTTCGAGCACTACGACCTCGAGGAGGACACCATGGGCAAGCACGTGATCATCGGCACAGGTGGCGTCGGCACCGCCACCGCCACCGCACTTGCGGCATCCGGCCACGAGGTCGTCGTGGCCAGCCGATCAGGGCGCCAGGTCAACGTCGAGGGAGTGACGAGCCAGCAGGTCGACGCCACAGATCCACAAGCGATCGCTCGACTCGCGCAGGGAGCCGATGCCTTGTACAACTGCGTCAACCCCGAGTACCACCGATGGGCCCAGGACTGGCCTCCGATGGCCTCCGCCCTCCTCCTCGCCGCCGAGATCACCGGCGCAGGACTGGTGACGATGTCGAACCTCTACGGCTACGGGCCGGTCGACCATCCGATGACGACCGCCGACCCACTTGCCGCCTCCTACACGAACGGCGCCATCAGGGCCGAGATGTGGCACGAGGCCCTCGCCGCGCACGCGGCGGGTCGCGTTCGAGCCACCGAGGCGAGAGCATCCGACTTCTTCGGTCCCGGCGTGGTCGATCAGTCAGCGTGCCTTGGACGGTTACTGCCTCGGCTGCTCAACGGCAAGAAGGTCAGCGTCCTCGGCAACCCTGACCAGCTGCACACCTGGACCTACGTACCTGACGCAGGCGCCACGCTCGCTGCGCTTGGCACGAGTGAGGACGCGTGGGGCACCGCCTGGCATGTTCCCTCCGGCCCGCCGCTCACCCAGCGCGAGCTCCTCCAGGAAGCTGCACGGGTGGCCGGCGTGGCGCCAGCACGGGTCGGCAGCATCCCCCAGGTCGCCTTCGCTGCCGTCGCTCTTCTCCAACCGAAACTTCGCCCGCTCAAGGACACCAGCTACCAGTTCACCCGACCGTTCATCATGGAATCTGACGCGACCACCCGAGCCTTCGACATCACCGCCACCGACCTCGACACGGCGCTTGAGGCCACGATCGAGGCCGCTCGAGCTGCCTAGTGGTGGCGGTGCTCTCGCATCGTCGTGGTGATGTAGGTGATCGCCGCGGTGATCAGGCAACCAGCCACAGCCAACAGACACCAGAAGAAGACGGCGTAGTCGATCAAGGTCCCAACACCTGGAATACCAGGCATGGTGCCCCTGATCGCGGGGAGGGCGAAGAGCATTGCCCCGAGCCAGGCGAAGAGCGAGAACTCGAGCGGCTTCGAGCTGATGATGGCCGAGTAGGTGATAGCCACGGCGATGACAGCGAGTGAGACCATCATGAAGAGCTCGAAGAAGGCGAACGCCCGTGTGGCGATCCCACGATGGACGGCGATGTTGACCGAGATGGCTCCGTCCGGCCACACGCCGACCTTCGAGACGCTCAGCGCCCAGTCGTGTTGGTTGGCGTTCACCACCAACTGAGCGGGCACCGGGGTCCCGAGTTTGACCTCTTTTCCAGTGGGGCTGACCGCCACCTCAGACAGGCGCACGGTGAGCAGCGTGCTGTAGCTGTCGATCGGGTACTGGCTCAAGTCGCCGTTGATGGTGAGCGAGAGCTGGACCGGCGGCGGGATCTCGCCCGCAGCCAGGGTGATCGAACCGCCGGCGTACCCGTCCGCATCGATGTTGAGGCTCTTGGCCAGGGCTCCATCGGGCAGCGAATAGGTGCCGTGAGGTTCGACCGTGACCCGGACCTGCATCGTGCCGGCTACCGGTGAGATCTCGAGGATGTGCGCGGCCACAGTGACATAGTCGGGACCGCGTGAGCCTTCGATGCCGTAGAAGGTGTGGGGCTTCGCATCTTGCCGCGCGGTCTGCGCACGGCCGATGAAGGTGAGCACCTCGACGATGACGATCACCGCCAAGAACGAGGCGATGATGATGCGACCGAGCCGACGCTTTCGACGGTAGGTCGTCTCCACATCCTCCTCGACTGCAGGCTCAGCCGAGGTCATCGCGCTCGTCTCTCTTCTTGCTCATCGCCCACAGTCTCACCCACGGGACCGAGCGATCGCCAGCCCAGCGCAGGATCTCAGGCCACTGCGACTGGTGCCGCCAGCGCCTCTTGCATAGCTGTAGCGCCGGCTCTCAGCGCGGCGTCTTGTGCGGCGTCGACCACCCCGAGCAGCTCAGCCATTGTCGCTGCCGTCTGCGCGTCGGCTTGCGCCCGTGCGGCTACCAGGTCATCGGTGAGGTCGACTCTGTCTTCATCGCTGTAGCCGTGGAGGCCAAACATCATCCCGTCGCGATCCGACTGGACTGCTGCCGCCCCGCTGAGTCCGGCCGCCTTGATGGCGTCGGTGTGGACGCCGCCGCGCAGCTCGCGAAGCACGATGCACCAGTAATAGGCAGCAGCCACCGCATCATCGGGGGCCCCGAGGGCGAGATACCCGTCCGCGATCGGCCACCGACCAGAGGGCAGCGTCGTGGCGAGCGCAGCCGCTGCTGCCGAGAAGGACGTGAGCACCTCGGCATCGATACCGCCGAAGGTCGCGTGCGCGAAGGAGGCGGCGGCATCGAGATGCCGGGCGACCGCGTCCTGACGATCGGCGAGCGATCGTGCCTTGTCCATCATGGCTGCGACCATGCCGTCTTTGAAGAAGTAGAAGATCTCATCGACCTCCACCGCGTCGATCTCGCCCAAGACCCCACCCCGACCAGCGGCGTAGAAGGTGACGACGTCGAGTTCGATGGTGTCGCCGACGGCGACAGCCTGCGGCGAGAAGTAGAAGGCCTCACCGATGTGTCGGATCGGCTCAGCGAGGTGGTCTGCAAGTTCGAAGTTGGCCATCTCGGCACTCTAGGCCGTCGACTTCGTCAGTGCCCCCCTCACCAGAGGCTCGCCTACCATCATCAGGTGACCGTCGAGCAGCCGACGACCGAGCGTCCCCAAGGTCAGCTCGGCCGTGATCCGGAGTCGACAGTGCGCCGCATTCCGGCCCTCGACGGGATCCGAGCGGTCGCCATCATCTTGATCCTCTTCTTCCATGCGGGCTTCTACGGCCTGCCGGGCGGTTTCTACTCAGTCGACATCTTCTTCGTCCTCTCCGGCTTCTTGATCACCGGCTTGTTGATCGCCGAGCACCGCCTGAGCGGTGGGATCGGCCTGAAGCGGTTCTGGGGGCATCGCATCCGACGACTGCTCCCCGCGATGCTCGCCCTCCTCGTCGCGGTCGCTGTCTACGCCCGCTTCTTCGCACCGGTCGATGAGCTCGGACAGATCAGATCCGATGCGCTCTTCACCCTCTTCTACGCCAACAACTGGCACCAAGCCTTCGGGGCAACCGGCTACTTCGCTGCCATCGAGACGCCACGACTCCTGCTGCACACCTGGACACTGTCGATCGAGGAGCAGTTCTACGTCGTCTGGCCGGTCCTCGTCCTCGGCCTGCTCAGCCTCAAGCGTGGCCTGCAGCCGCTCCTGTGGTTCTGCGTGCTCGGCACGGCGGCCTCAGCGGTGACGATGGCGCTCCTCTACCACGGAGGTTCTGGTGCGGCGCGGGTGTACTACGGGACCGACACGCGGGTCCAAGCACTCCTCATCGGCGCGACGCTGGCGGTGCTCATGGCCGAGCCGTTCGCCTGGCGGCGCCGACCGAGGGCAGCCATCGGCGGGCACCTGATGATCGCCGCGCCAACTGGGCCAGACGGCCGCACACGAAGCGTGCTGGCAGCGGCCGGGGCGCTCGGTCTGGTAATCCTCGTCGTGCTCATGCTGCTGGCGCACAGCGCCGCCACCTGGCCCTACATCGGCGGCTTTGCCGGCGCGTCGATCGGCGCCGCACTGCTGATCGTGAGTGTCGTCACCGTTCGAGACACTCCCTGGGCCAAGGCCCTCTCGCTGCGGCCGGTCCGGTACATCGGCGCGATCTCCTATGGGCTGTACCTCTGGCACTGGCCGGTGTTCGTCATCGTCGGGCCAGAGCAGACCGGTCTGACCCGATGGCCTCTGTTCGCCCTTCGGCTGGCGATCACCTTCGCCATCGCTGCCGCGTCGTTCCACTTCCTCGAGATGCCGATCCGGCGCCGCCGCCTCAGAGGTCCGCGCGCCTGGGTGCTGGCCCCCCTCTCCTTCGTCGCCGCGCTCGCGCTGGTGCTGGTGGCAACGATCGCGCCAGCGGGTCCCCGCATCTCGACCGCCGACACAGGCCTGAGTCCGGCCGTCCACGCCAAGCTCGTCGCCACCGGAGCGTACGGCGCCAACCCGGTGCGGTTCATGCTCTTCGGCGACTCGATGGCGGTGACGCTCCGCAGGGGCCTGCGACTCGACGCGCAGTCCGTCTGGGGGGTCGAGCCACAGTTCACCCACGCCGAGCTCGGCTGCGATCTCGACCCTGAGCTGCGGGTCATCCTCCAAGGCGTCGTCACCCCAGCGACCCAGGGCTGCAGCAACTGGCCCGATCGCTGGACCGCCGCCATCGCAGCGCAAGATCCTGAGGTCGTCGGCATCCTCCTCGGCCGCTGGGAAGCGCTCGACCACGAGCTAAACGGTCGATGGGTCCACGTTGGGCAGCCTGCGTGGGACACACACCTCGCCGAGAACCTCGATCGTGCGATCAACATCGCCAGCTCCCAAGGCGCCAAGGTGCTCCTGTTCACGATGCCCTACATGGATCCTCCCAAGGAGCTCGATGGCACCACATGGCCTGAGAACCTGCCGGCGAGGACGGACGCGTACAACAGGGTCGTGCGCCAGGTGGCCGCCGCTCACCCTGGCACCGTCACCGTCTTCGATCTGAACCACGTGCTCGGTCCCGATGGGCGCTACGTGGCCACGATCGATGGGATCACCATGCGGTGGGCCGATGGCATCCACCTCTCCAAGCAGGCTGGCATGTGGCTGCGGCCCCGCATCTACCCGGTCGTCGACGAGCTGGCCATGACGGAGCGGCTCGCGGCGCTGCATCGATGAGCACAACCTCCTGTTGCGGGCCAGACTGAGCATCATGAAGCTCCGCATCTTTCTCGAACCCCAGCAGGGGGCCACCTACGACGATCAGCTGGCGATCGCACGAGTCGCTGAGGAGGAGGGGTTCGACGCGCTCTTCCGCTCCGACCACTACCTCAAGATGGGGAGCGCCACCGGCCTGCCAGGCCCGACCGACGCGTGGATCACCTTGGCTGGCCTCGCCAGAGAGACATCGCGAATCCGGCTGGGCACGCTGGTCACCTCTGCCACCTTCCGCCTCCCTGGGCCCCTCGCCGTCGCCGTCGCGCAGGTCGATGCGATGAGCGGGGGTCGAATCGAACTCGGGCTCGGCGCTGGCTGGTACACCGAGGAGCACACTGCGTACGGGATCGGCTTCCCGGAGCTTGGGGCTCGATTCGAGCGACTGGCGGAGCAGCTCGAGATCATCACCGGTCTCTGGCAGACCCCTGTTGACGCCAGCTACTCGTTCGCCGGCTCGCACTACGAGCTCACCGACTCACCGGCGCTGCCCAAGCCTGTCCAAACTCCGCGCCCTCCGGTCATCGTCGGCGGCGGTGGTCCGAAGCGGACCCCGGCGCTTGCGGCCAGGTTCGCCGACGAGTTCAACACCCCGTTCCTCCAGCCAGACGACGCCCGCTCGCAGTTCGGGCGGGTGGCGGCCGCGTGCGAGGCGATCGATCGGGACCCGACGAGCCTCCGCTACACCTCAGCGCTCATCGTCTGCTGCGGCGAAGACGAGACCACCGTCGCACGGCGGGCAGCGGCATGCGGTTGGAAGGTCGACGACCTGCGAGCCTTCGGTGCGTGCGGGTCTCCCCACGAGGTGGCGGAATCGATCGCGAAGTGGCGAGATGCAGGTGCCTCGACGGCCTACCTGCAGATCCTCGACCAGAGCGATCTCGACCACGTCCGGCTTATCGGCCGAGAGGTCGCACCCCTCTTGGCCTAGCTCGGGGGCGTCGAGCGTGGCCGGCCAGGCGCCTCTGGTCGCCGCCGACCGCCGAGGCGCTGCGCGATGACCAGCATGGCCACGGCGAAGAGGATCGAGATCACGGCAAGGGTCAGGTGGACCACCCGGAAACCGACGGAGTGCACATGGTCGACCGCCATGTTGCGGACCAGCACCGCCCACACCCACAGCGTCCAGAGCGCTGCAATCCTGAGCACCCATGCGGCGGTCCGTCCCACACGAGCACCCTAACGTCGCTGATGTCCACGGCGAGACGTGAGCAGCCAGAACACCTGCTGGACGCCTGCGCTCGGTTCCTCAGCCTCGTCGAAATAGCGCAGCCACAGCCTCAGCGGCGCGTGCCCAGGAACGAACCTGCGCCGCCTGCCGAGCACGCTCACCCATCAACGCCACGCCGGCGCGATCAGCCGCCAACTGCTCAAGCGCCTCCCCGAGCACACGTGGCTCCCGATCGACGAGCACACCACAGTCGGCATCGGTGATGAACGATGGTGCTGACCCGACTCGGGTCGAGACCAGCGCCAGACCCGAGGCCGCCGCCTCGAGCAGGGCTAGCGAATCGGCCTCATAGTCGGAGGCACAGACGTAGACGTCGGCCATCTGGTCGAGTCGCTCAACGTCCCTCCGCGGGCCGAGCAGATGGGCTCGATCCTTGACGCCCGAATTGGCGGCCACCTCGCCGGCCCGAGCGAGATCGCCAGATCCAGCAGCGACAAGAACCGTCGATGGCGATGCCTGGAGCGCTTCGATGGCGATGCCGAGGCCCTTCCGCTCGAAGTCACCGCCAACGAACAGGGCAACGAACTGCTCGTTGGCGATGCCCAACGAATCTCGCTCGATCGATCGCACCGTGGCATCCGGCGCGAAGCGCGTGGTGTCGACACCATTCGGCGTGACCGCCACCGCCACCCCGGGGTAGAAGGCCCGCACCTCGTCGGCCGTCGCCTCAGAGACCGCCGCGGCGATCCCGAGTCGGCGAGGCCGATAGCAGTGGAGCTCAGCCCTGAGCGCCATCCAGCGGAGCAGCCCTGAGTTCAGCCGTCGGATTGGTGGCGCTCCAGTTGGCGCCAGCTTGCCGCCGCGAGCGGCCACGACGGCGGCCGAGAGCGTGTGGATGCTGGCCACGTCGACTCGTCCGCCCACGATGGCCCCACAGGTGTGGACCACGTCCCCCATGGCCCGCAGGCGCCGCAGCCGTCTCGTCGCAGCCAGATAGAACGCGGCGAAGCGCAGAGGCGCAGGCGTGGTCGGGACTCGGATCCGCTCGAAGGCGATGACGCCCTCGAGCGAAGGATCGAGCCGGCACGCGACAGCGATGACCTCGAACTCGTCTCTGAGCTCATGGATCAAGCGGACGTGCACCGTCTCCATGCCGCCATCGCTGGCGTCGAGCGAATGGGCGACCACGATCAGCCGTGGTCGAGGATGCGTCGTCATCGAGCCGAGGCTACCGATCCCATCGGGTTCGTCACCATGAAAGCTCAACTCTCATCGCCAAGTGCTGCATCGTCGGCCGCTTCGGCGAACTTGGCTGCCATCGTCGGGTTCCCCTTGGTGAGCTTCTTGATGGTCAGATCATCTGCCTTGTTGTTGGCAAGGCGAAGATTGTTCTCTGAGCCGAGGAGGGCGTCCTTGGTCTTCTGCAGGTGGTCGATCGTCTTGTCGATCTCGTCGATGGCGGTCTTGAACTTCCGAGATGCCAGGTCGTAGTTTCGAGCGAATCCCGTCTTGAATGTCTCGAGCTCTCGCTCGAAGTTCGTGATGTCAAGATTCTGCTCTTGGACTCGCGCCAGCTCGGTCCGGTATTCGAGGGTGCTCTGCGCTGCGTTCCGCAGCAAGGTGATGATCGGGATGAAGAACTGAGGTCGAACGACGTACATCTTCGGATACCGATGGGAGACGTCGACGATGCCGACGTTGTAGAGCTCGTTGTCAGGCTCGAGCAATGAGACGAGCACCGCGTACTCGCACCCTTTCTCACGCCGATCCTTGTCGAGCTCCTTGAAGAAGTCCTCGTTCTTCTTCTTGGTGGCCGTCGCATCCGACTCGTTCTTCATCTCGAACATGATGGAGATGAACTCGGTGCCGGCCTCGTCGTGATCGCGGAAGATGTAGTCGCCCTTCGAACCGCTCCGAGCGTCGTTGTCCTTTTCGAAGTACGCGCGAGGAAAGCCAGCGGCGCGCAGCTGGTTGAACTCGATTTCGCAATGCTGCTCGAGCGACTCACCGACCATCTTCGTCGATAGCTTGGCCTTGAGGTCACGGTAGTAGGCCACCTGCTCGTCGCGTGCCGCGAGCTCGGCGGTGTACTTGTCCCTGAGCGTCGACTCGAGGAGCTGTCGCTCAGTGTCCTTCGCAGCCAGATCCCGAGCGAGATCATCTCGCTCCTTGGAGACATCACTCACCGCCTGGGTCAGGGCGAGCTGCATCGAGACATCGCTCGATTTGAGCTCCGCCTTGAGGCGTTCGATCTCGGCGTCCTTGCGAATCGCTTCCTCTCGCAGTTCGTTGGCCGCTTTGAGCGCGGCCAGATCGACCGCAGCCTTTGTCGCCACATCGCTCGCCTTGAGCTCTTCCTTGAGGCGTTCGATCTCGATGGCGAGCTTTGCCGCCTCGTCGGTCAGCCTGCTCGTGACCTGCGCCTCCACCAGCGCGATCGCTGACACCTTCTCGCGCTCTGCCAGCGCCAGCTGATCTCGGAGGGCCTTGTCGAACTCGCGGTCACGTACCTGCGTGGCGATGTCGGCATAGCCCGCCTCGTCGATGGTGAACGCCGTGTTGCAGTGCGGACAGATGATCTCGTGCACAGTCCTCATCCTTCGTGCGCCGCCAGCGTGCCGCTGCCCGGCTCATTCGATGGTCTCACAGAGACGCCCCTTAAGTACCCCTCAGTGAGGACAGTACGCCAGGGGTGTACGTCGACGGCCGACCTTCCATGCGTGGCCCACCTGTGCGGACAAGGACCTCGAGGTCACCTAGCGCTCGAGCAGCCCCAAGCGAACGAGGCTCTCACCTGTTGCCACCACCGCGTCCTCCTTGGAGCGTGGCGCCCAGCCGAGGACCGAACGGGCCTTGGCGTTGCTGGCCTCCTTGACCTCACCGAGCTCCGGGACGATCTGTCGAAGCGGCTTGTCGAACAGCGCCGCGATCCGGACCCCGACGTTCGGAATTGACCGACGCGGGATCTTCGCTCCTGCGTCGCCCAGGTGCTCCTTCAAGATGGCGCCCATCTGCTTCATGCTCAGGACCCCATCGGCCGTGACCACGAAGCGCTCGCCTGCTGCTGGCGGGGTCGTCATCGCCAGCAGGTGGGCTGCAGCCACGTCGCGCACGTCGACCGCTTGCATGCACAGGTTCGGGTAGCCAGGCAGTTCGCCCGCCACGATCCGACGGACGATCTCGATCGACGATGCGAAGTCCCGGCCGAGCACTGGGCCGAAGATGCCGACAGGGTTGATGACAGCCAGCTCGAGCTCACCACCCTCCTCGTCGATGAACCGCCAGGCAGCCTGTTCCGCCAAGGTCTTCGACTTCACGTAGGCAGAGACGCCTGGCCCGTCGATGTTGGTCCAGTCATCCTCAGTGAAGAGCCGGTCGACGTGCTGGTGGCCGTAGCCGACCGCGGCGAACGATGAGGTCAGAACCACACGACGCACCTGGGCATCTCGTGCCGCCCGCAGGACGCGCAGCGCCCCTTCCCGAGCCGGGACGATGAGCTCATCCTCGTGCGCTGGGATCTCAAGCGGGAACGGGGACGCTACGTGGAGCACGAAGCTGCAGCCCTCAGCCGCCGCAACCCATCCTTCATCGCTCGTGAGATCCGCCTCGACGAACGAGAGCGTGCCATCCGCCCTGCTGCCCGCCTCCTTGAGGTTCGCCCGGACCGCCGACTCACGGTCGAGCGAGCGCACTGTCGTGCGGACCTCGAAGCCTTGGTCGAGGAGCTGGGCAATGCAGTGGCCGGCGAGGAAGCCGGAGCCGCCGGTGACGAGGACGAGGTTGTCAGACATGATGCTCGGACCCTATGTCCTGCTCGACGTCCCTGGCGCCTCGAGCAGGGACGACACCGCGGCGGCGATCGCCCTGGGCTCATCTCGTGGCAGGAGATGCCCGGCTCCAGGCAGCACAACGAGACGAGCATCTGGCAGGTTCATCGCCAGATCGCGACCCGCTGAGAGTGGGACGACGTCGTCGACCTCGCCCTGGATCACGACCACCGGGCATCGAACCTCCCTTCGTCGAGCTTCGATGGCGTCCTCATGCTCCACGAGGAAGCGCTGCTCCGCCAAGAAGGTTCCTCGAGACTCGAGGAGCCACGTCGTCGGCGTGACCGGGACGTTCGTCGCCAGTCTGGTCCGCCCACCGAGATGGGCGACCACCGGAGCGATCAGCCCATAGGCCAACAACGAGGCCGACGAGATCGGACCCCCGACGACCGGCGCCGCCATCACACGATCGACCCAGACGACCGACCCCCGTCCACCCACGCCAGCCACGAGGACGAGACCTGCAATCGCCTCTGGGTGATCGGCGGCCATGAGGAGTGCGACGGCTGACGCGTAGGAGTGCGCCACCACGATCGCTGGCGTGGCCTCTCGCTCCCCGAGCAGCTCGACGAGCTGTGCTGCTTGGTGACCCGGCGGTGATGTGGGCGCGTCGCTGCGCCCGTAGCCGGGGCGATCGATGCTGAGCACCCTGGCGCGCCCCGTCAGGAGGTCCTTGACCGGGGAGAGGTGCTCATGGGTTCCTGGCTGACCGTGCAGGAGCAGGACACACGGCCCGCTCCCCGACTCGTCGACGAAGATCGAGCCGGTGCCTGCCACCTCAGCCGAGGTTGACGACGGCTTTGCGCACGCCGCGGACCTGCCCCTGGGAGAACTCGACATCATCGGGGTCGGCCAAGGAGAAGGAGTCGAAGCGAGCAAGGAACTCCTCGATGGCGACTCGCATCTCCATGCGGGCGAGGTTCGAACCGAGGCACCGGTGGATCCCGAGGCCGAAGGCCGCGTGCCGGTTGACCTTGCGGTCGATGATCACCTGATCGGGGTCCTCGAAGACCTCCGGGTCACGGTTCGCAGCCGGGAACGACAGGAGGATCCAGTCGTCCTTCTTCATCGGGCAGCCGTTGTAGTCGAAGTCCTCCTTGACCAGGCGTGCCATGTTCACCGGTGCGTAGGCCCTCAGGAACTCCTCGATGGCCAGCGGCATGAGCTCAGGCTCGTCGCGCAGGCGCTGTGCCTCCTCAGGGTGCTGGGCGAGGTGCCACAACGAGGAGCCGATCGCCGACCAGGTCGTGTCGATGCCGGCCACGATCAAGAGGACCATGGTGCCGAAGATGTGCTCGGGAGCCAGTGGCTGCCCGGCGATCTCTGCATTGAGCAGGAACGACGTCAGGTCATCACGAGGGTCTTCGATGTGCTCGTTGATCCGGGCCTCGAAGTACTCCATGATCGGCTGGAAGTCTTCGATGCGCTCCTCAACCGGCTTGTCGACGGCCTCAAGGATGGTGTGCACGAACTCGCGGAAGCGCTCTTCGTCCTCCTGGGGGAAGCCCACCATGTGCGCGATCACGAGGGTCGGGATGTGCTCCGCGTAGTCCTTCGAGATGTCGATCTGCGACTTGCCCACGAACGGATCCAGGAGGCGAGCACAGAGCTTGCGGGTGAAGTCCTCGTAGGGACCGATGGCCTTCGGAGCGAACGCCGGCTGCATGAGTCGCCTGGCGATGGCGTGGAAGGGCGGGTCGGAGCTGATCGGGGGGGCGACGCCCATCGGAGCCGGCGGGGCGTCCTCGCCGGGTCGGCCGTTACCGATCACGACGGTGCGCGAGGTGAAGTGCTCGGTGTCGTGGGCGATGGCAGAGACATCGGCGTACCGGGTCGGGAGCCACGCGCCCCCGTAGCGCTCGGTGTGTGCCACCGGGCAGCGCTCGCGAAGGTCATCCCAGATGGGGAACGGATTGGCGACCCACTCTGGGTCGGTGTGGTCGAAGTCGGTGGCGAAGTCCTCGACAGGTGGCTTGGAGATGGTCATGGTCGTGCTACTCCGTGATCTCGATGGCGTACTCGGGACAGTTCTGCTCGCACAGGCGGACAAGCTCCTCCTGATCGGCGGGGACGGTGCCATCGCCGATGACGATCCCCTGGCCGAGGTCGTCGGAGTCGAAGACTGCCGGGGCCGTCGAGAAGCAGCGACCGTGCCCCTCGCACTTGTCTGGATCGATCGAGACCTTCACGGTGCCCCCCCTTATGCGTGACTACGACTGTGAGACTAATCCGGTCTCGGTGTCTCATTCAAGGCATGTCGAAGATCAGTGGACCTTGCGCTCTCGACCGGCCCAGAAGGGCTCGCGGAGCTTCGCCTTCTGGAGTTTGCCGGTCGCCGTCCGGGCGAGCTCGTCGCGGAACTCGATGCGACGAGGGATCTTGTAGCCCCCGAGGTGCTCACGGGCGAAGGTGATGATTTCGTCAGCCCCGAGGTCGGTGCCGTCGGTGACCACCAGCGCTGTCACGAGCTCGCCCCATCGCTCGTCGGGGATCCCGATCACCGCCACCTCACGGATGTGGGGGTGGTGCAGGAGCGCATCTTCGACCTCGATCGACGAGACGTTCTCTCCGCCCGAGATGATGACGTCCTTCTTGCGGTCGGTGATCGTCAGATACCCATCCTCGATGGTCCCGCCGTCGCCGGTGTGGAACCACCCGTCGCTGAGCGCTTCCTCGGTGGCGGCGGGGTTGTCCCAGTACGACGACAGCACGGTGTTCGACCGAGCCAGCACCTCTCCGTCAGGGCTCACCGACAGCTCGGTGCCGAGGCTGGGCGCACCGGCCCGACCGAGCAGGCGCGCCCGTTCGTGCGTGGTGAGCTCGTCGTACTCTGCGCGTGACCGGTTCACCGTGAGCACCGGCGAGGTCTCGGTCAATCCATAGATCTGGATGAACTCCCATCCGAGCTCGAGCTCGACGGCTTCGATGGTGGTCGTCGGCGGTGGGGCGCCTGCGACCACCACGCGAACTCGATCCCGACCCGGTATCGGCCCCTCCCAGGTGGCGGCGGCCTCGAGGACCATGGTGATGACCGCCGGGGCACCGCACAGGAGCGTCACGCCCTCGTCCTCGATGCGCCGCAGGATCTCGGCGCCATCGACCTTGCGCAGCACCACGTGGCGACCGCCCATGCCGGTCAGACCGAATGGCATGCCCCACCCATTGACGTGGAAGAGCGGCAGCGTGTGGAGGTAGACGTCGCGGTCGCTCACCCCAAGGTGGAGCGAGAACGTCACGGCATTGACCCAGAGGTTCCGATGGGTCAGCTGGACGCCCTTTGGACGTGCCGTGGTGCCTGAGGTGTAGTTGATCGTTGCTGTCGCTCGCTCGTCAGGCACCCACGGCGCCGGGGTGCGGCCGGTGGGGTAGAGCAAGTCGTCATCATCGCCGAGCACGAAGGTCCTCGGGTGGCCGAGACCAGCGGCAAGGTCGGCGAGCTCCGGATCGACCAGCAAGACCTCGGCGCCCGAGTGCTCGACGATGTAGGCGACCTCTTCTTCGACGAGCCGAAAGTTGATAGGAACCAGCACTCGGCCGGAACCGCAGCAGCCGTAGAACGACAGCAGCATCCTCGCCGAGTTCTGGGAGATGATCGCCACCCGGCCACCGACCGCCACGCCGAGATCATCGAGCCAGGCCGCGTGCCCCTTCGCTCGATCATCGAAGCCAGCCCACGTGAGCGGCCCGATCGGAGGAGCTGGCTGGTCAGGCTCGTCGACGACCGCGACTCGGTCTGGGTAGACCTGCACGGCTCGGCGCAGGAAGTCATTGATGCTCAGTGGTCGCTCCACGCGCTCCCCCTTCGTGGCTGGTGGCTGGCTCAGCCGTCGTCGATCGCCATCGTCCGCTCGAGGTGCTCGATGACTACCTCGAGCGCAGCCTCGGCGGCCGCAAGCTGACCGACCTGCAGTGAGAAATCGTGCCAGAGCGGCGACGCCACCGACAACGTGACCCCGTCGGCTTGGGAGAGCCGTGCGGCATCAGGCGCCAAGATGTCATCGGAACCGCCCTGCACGAGGGTTGGCGGCAGCCCACCCACGTCGCCGAGCAGCGGCGAGACCCTCGGCTCGTCGAGGTGCCCTGCTGCGTAGGCCACCGCACACATCGCCAGCCACTCAGGGTTGAGCAGGGGATCTCGCTTGACGAGTGCAGGCTCGTCGAGGCGGTCGACGGTCAGGTCGAGCCACGGCGACAGCAAGACGAGCGCCGCCGGGAGCGAGAGCGATGCCTTGCTCCGGTCTTGCGTCGCAACCAGCGCCAGGTTGGCCCCGGCCGAGTCGCCGCTGAGCGCGACGGTGGCGGGGTCCCAACGAGCGAGGACGTCAGCCAACACAGCCTCGGTGTCGTCGAGCCCAGCCGGGAAGGGATGCTCAGGCGCCAATCGGTAGTCGGGGACGACCACCTCGATGCCGAGCCTGTCGGCCAGCGCCCCGGCCCAGCCGCGCACAGCCGCGGGCGAGCCCACGGTGAACCCACCACCATGGAGGTGGACGAGCGTGCCCTTGGGCTCTCGCCCGATCGGTGACAGCACCTCGACAGGCACGCCGGCGACCACGTCGGTCGAGACCTCGATCGATTTCGGCGCCTTGATCCCTCCAGTGGCGCGCTCCATGCGCGCCCGCTGCTTGGTCCATGGCAGCGACGGGTTGAGGACGAGGCGCCGCATCAGCGCCGCAGTGCGACGAGCGGCGACTACGGGCACGTGTGGGCTCATGCGTCCGCCAGGACCGAGGCGGGCCGCACCTGGAAGTCGAGCAGGTCGGCGTCCGAGAGCAACCGGCGGTACCGCCAGGTGGCGTCTGGCCAGTTGTTCGTGTTGCGACCGCCGGTGGTGTACCAGCTGTGGCAACCGGTGACCCATGCGGTCGTCGAGCTCTTCTCCACGATCATCGCCTCCCACGCTGCCTCAGCCGAGGCGCGTACCTCCACGACCGCGATGTCGGCATGGCGAGCCTTCTCGAGCAGTCGAGTGATGTAGCGAGCCTGAGACTCGAGCATGTAGACGATCGAGTTCGCACCCAGGTTGGTGTTGGGGCCATAGAGCAGGAAGAGGTTGGGGAAGCCAGCGGTCGCCACGCCACGGAACGCAGCCGCCCCGTCAGCCCAGTGCTCCGTCAGCTCGACACCCTCCTTGCCGACCACCGTCATCGGCGTCAGGAACTCGGTCGCCTTGAAGCCAGTCCCGTAGATGAGGACATCGACCTCGTGCTCGGTGCCATCGGCGGTCACGACGCTGGTGGGGGTGATCCGTTCGATCGGCGAGGTCTCGACGGTCACGTCGTCTCGAACCACCATCGGATACCAGTCGTCTGCGATGAGCGCCCGCTTGCAGCCGAGGTCGTAGTCAGGGGTGCACACCTCTCTGAGCTTCGGGTCGGTGACGATCGACGTCATGTAGGTGCGCCACTGCGCTGTGACGCGCTGTCGCAGCTTGGGGCTCTTGATGATGGCGTTCCCGAACACCTCGTTCAACACGAAGTTCTTCGCTCGTGCCGGGAGCTGGGCTGGTGGAGCGATCGAGTACAGACGGCGCCGCCACGGAGGGGTTACCGGGTCGGGCTTGGGAAGGACGTAGGGGGCAGAGCGCTGGAAGATCGTGGTGCTGGCGGCCATCTTGGCCACCTGGGGTCCGAACTGGATGACGCTGGCGCCGGTGCCGACGATGCCCACCCGTCGATCTGCCAGGTCGACACCGTGGTCCCACCGAGCCGAGTGGAAGGCAGGCCCGGCGAAGGTCCCAATGCCATCGACGTCGGGGTAGGCCGGCTGGTTGAGCTGTCCGACCGACGAGATCACCACGCGAGCATCGACCTTTCGGCCATCAGCCAGCGACACCAGCCATCTCCCGGTCGAGTCGACCCAGGTCATCTCTTCGACCATGGCGTTGAACCGGAGCTTGGGTCGAAGGCCATAGGCGTCGACCACCTCCTCGATGTACTCGAGGATCTCCGCCTGCTGGGGGTACTTGCGGCTCCAGACGTGGGGATGGAAGGAGAAGGAGTACAGCGCTGAGGTCACGTCGCAAGCTGCCCCGGGGTAGGTGTTGTCTCGCCAGGTCCCACCGACGCCGTCGGCTCCCTCGAGGATGATGAACGGCCCGATCCCGGCCTTGTCCAACTCAACGGCCATGCCGAGACCGCCGAAGCCAGACCCGATGATTGCGACGTCAACTCGCTCCATGCGTCTCCCCTCCCCGAGCGTCATCTCGTCGACGCTAGTGCCAGGTCACGCGACACGTCGGCGGCGGCTCAGCGTCGGAGCCACACTCTTGAGAACACTCCGGTCGTCTCGTTGACCCACCTCGTCGGGCGCCATCCCGCCGCCTTGAGGGCAACATCAGCGGCGGTGGGCAGGAGGAGCCGACCAGTCGGTCCCCAGCGACGTGCAGCCCACGGGTCGACCGCCCAGCCCGTCACGCCGATCTCGAAGACCCTCGTGGTCGAGACCGGCAGGGCGCGGAGTCCTGGCACCGAGCGCACCGCCGCTGCGAAGGGTGCCGTCCCCGTCGAGGGGTTCCTGCGCACCCACACCTCCGCGAGCACTCGAGGCGGGTCGAGCGAGACCGAGTAACCCGCCGGAGCCGACGTGGTGACGGCACGATCGGTATGAATGGCGAAGGGGCTCAGCCCGGCGAACGCCCATGTGGCCACATTCCGGCGGTCGACCACGATGGCGTCACCGGGGTGGAGCCGTGGACCGATGACCTTGACCAGCTTCGACACGTCCTGGTTCGGATACCAGGCACGCTCGTGCCATGCGAAGCGAGCTGCGAAGATGCCGACCACCACGGCCGCCATCACCGCGCCGACGCTCCTCGCTCGCAAGCTCGGCAGCAGTGGCGCAACGAGCCGGGCGAGCCGCTCGACCCCGACGACGACCAGCGCCAAGATCGCGGGGTACCAGACCAGGTCACCTCGGCCGCTGCCGAGCGGAGCGGCGCCGGCCAAGAACAGGACGATGGCCACGATGACGACCAGGGCAGACGCGAGCAGGCTGCGGTCACGGGCGCGTGCCTCGTTCACGAGCGATCGGGCCACGGGGATGAGCAGGACCACCAGGAGCAGTGCCTCGGCCAGCGCCAGCAGGAGGGCCAGATCGAGCGCGGTGCCGGTGAGCAGATCCCGGGTGAGCGACTGTGGTCGTGCCATCGGGGTGCCGAGGAGCCCATGGCCGAGCCCCGCAGCAGCGGTGCCGACGACGATGCTGAGGTGACGACTCGTCAACGGTGCCACCACCAACAGGTGGGCACGGACCCAGGTGGCGTGCACAGCCGTAGGCAACCGCCCGATCACGATGACGGCCACGACGCCGCTGAGCACCACTGTGACCAAGCCAGCAGCGGCGGTCATCGCACGCTGCCGCCGCTCAAGGAGGCAGAGCACCACGAGCGCGGACCAGCACGCCAGCACGACCGCGACCAACTCGACTGCGAGCACGCTCGCCATCACGCTCATCACCGCCAGCCCCATCAGGCCGAGCGGCGTGGTCCGGCGACGAACGAGCTCCGTCACGAGGAGCAGGAGAGCAGCGGCGAGCATGGCGAGCTCGTACTCACCGAGGTGGACGGCGTACTCGATGGCGGCGGGCGAAGCAGCCCCCATGCCTGCCATGACGAGGGCGGCCCAGCGAGGCCGACCGAGTGAGCGAGCGAGCGCATAGAGAACGACCAGGCCTGCGACAGCGGCGCCGAGCGGGAGAAGCTGTGCGAACCACGTGGCGGACGGACGCAACATCGTCCACGAGCGCTGGAGCAGCATGGCGCCCGGCGCGCTGCCCGTCATCTTGAGTGCGGTCGAGAAGCTGGCTCGAGCAGGGAGGGCGAACAGGGAGTCGTCGTAGAACAGGTCTCCACGGGTCAACCCTGGGATGCGCACCACGGCGCCGAGCACGACGATGAGACTGAGCAGGGCTGGCGTCGCCCAGCGCCGCCGGTCGAGGACACTTCCCGAGGCGTCCTCGCCCTCGAGCGTCACGCCCTCGACGACGCTCATCGAGCCAGCACAACCGATTGCGAGCACGTCGAAGCCACGACCAGAAGGTCGCAGGTGCATCGCTCAGCCATCGGCATCCGCCGCCTCGATCTCCTGGCGGGTGATCCCGAGCATGAAGAGCACCGCATCGAGGTACGGCACGCTCAGCGCGGTGTCTGCTGCCTCTCTGACGACGGGGCGAGCGTTGAAGGCGATCCCGAGGCCGGCTGCTCTGAGCATGTCGATGTCGTTGGCGCCATCGCCGACCGCCACCGTCTGGCTCACCGGGATCCCCACGTCGTCGGCGAAGCGAACCAGCGCCGCCGCCTTGCCGGCCCGGTCGACCACCTCGCCGGTGAGCCGGCCCGTGAGCCTGCCGTCGACGACCTCGAGGCTGTTGGCGGCAAGGTAGTCGATCCCGAGTTCCTCGAGCACCGGCGCGATGACCTGCACGAAGCCCCCCGAGACCACCGCCGTGCGGTAGCCGAGCCGGTGGAGCGTGCGCAGCAAGGTCCGCGCACCTGGCATCAGCTCGAGGTCTGCCGCCACTGCAGCCAGCGCACCGACCTCGAGGCCCTCGAGGAGCGCCACCCGATCGGCAAGGGCATCGCCGAACTCCAGCTCGCCAGCCATTGCCGCCTCGGTGATGGCTGCGACCTCCGCCTCGAGCCCGAGGTGGCTCGCCAACTTGTCGATCACCTCGCCCTTGAAGAGGGTCGAGTCGGCATCCATGACGATGAGTCGCTTGGCTCTGCGATGGAGGCCGGCCCGCTGGACGGCGATGTCGACTGCCTGGTCGACCGCGACCCGGCCGAGGGCGGTGCGGAGCTCGTCAGGGTCAGGGCCACGAACGAGCAGCTCGTAAGCGAAGACGGGGTAGTCGGCGAGTCGGATGATCCGCTCGACGTCCCCACCGCAGCTGGCGATCGATCGGAAGGCGGCTGCCAGCGTCGATGCCTCGAAGCTGGGCGCGACCAAGGTGACGAGCAGTCGACGGCCTTCGATTGCGATTCGCTGCTCTGAGGGAGCCACGTCGATGCTGACGTCATGAGCGGCAGCCACCGCTGCCACCGCCTCAGTCAGCTCAAGCTGGCCGATCCCCTGGTTCAAGACGACCTCGATGCACAGTGCGAGATGGCCTCGGATCGTGATCTGCCCGACGTCGGTGACCGATTGGGCCGCGTCTGCCACGGCGTCGAACACCGCCGCTGCGAGGCCTGGGTGGTCTCGACCATCGATCGTCAGGGTGTAGCGGTCGTCGGCCACACCCGCAGGTTAGGTCAGCCGCCTCGCTCAGCGGGCCGAGGGTCGCGCCCAGCCCTCGCCCTCGACATAGCGCCGCAGGATCCTGGCCGGCACGCCCCCGAGCACGCAGTGGTCGGGGAACTCTCCCGACACCACCGCACCGGCAGCGACGACGGTGTTGGCACCGAGCACCGTGCCGGGCAGGATCACGCAGTTCGCTCCCAACCAGCTGCCAGCGCCGATCTTGACAGCAGCCTCAGCCGGCCACTGGCGGCCAATCGGCGCATCTGGATCGTCGTAGGTGTGGTTCTGGTCAGTGATGTAGACGTAGGGACCGGTCTGGATATCGTCGCCGATCTCGATCGACCAGTGGCCGATGATGTGGCTGCCTCGACCGATGATGCAGCGCGACCCGATCGACACCACCGGGCTCGTGGGCATCTCCTGCCCGGGCGCCATCCCGGCGGTGATCGCCGTGTTCGGGCCGACCAATGTGCCCTCGCCGATCGAGAGGTACCGCTCGTTGTAGATGACGCCTTGGGGCCACAGAAGCGCTGTGCCGCGTCCAAAGTGGAGGAAGCGCCGGGCCGGGTCGTCGTCAGGGCCGATCGCACCGAGCTCCTGTGCAACCTCTCGGCCCCACCGGAGGCCAGCGGCAAGGCGACGACGGAGGGGCGGTGGGAGGCGACGAGCGAAGGTCACCCCCGAAACCTAGCCAAGGCGACCCTCCCCGAAGTGCGACCGCCGATAGCATCGTCAGGTGGACGGATCCCCCCTCTCGCGTCGCCGTCTCCTTGCCGCTGGTGGCCTGCTCGGGACCGGGGGACTGCTCGCATCGTGCAGTGATGCAAGCAGCTCGTCGTCGTCATCGACCTCCACGACGTCGCGGTCCGCTCCGTCGACGCCCGCAACGAGGACCATCCACGGCGTGACCGTCCCGATCGCCCAGTGGGTCATCGCGGAGAACGAGCGCCCGGGAACCCTCGACTGGATCCTCTCGGGCTACCCGCCTGCACACGGCCTCGAGGGCTACACCAACAAGACCTCCGCCCCGACCGGCGGCACCGTCGAGGTCAAGGTCTCGACCACCGACACCTCGTATCGGATCGAGGCGTACCGGATGGGCTGGTACCACGGCAAGGGCGGACGGCTGATCGCCAAGAGCCCGACCCTCACCGGCGTGGTCCAGCCTGCACCCCTCGTCGACTCGGCGCTTGGCACCGTGCAGTGCCAGTGGGCGACCTCGTGGACGGCGGATCTCACCGGTTGGCCTCCTGGCTTCTATCTCTTCCGCCTCGTCTCGGCCAAGAACTGGCAGCAGTGGATCCCCTTCGTCGTCCGCTCGGTGCGGTCGACCTCGGCCTTCGTGCTCATGAGCTCGGTGACGACCTTCCAGGCGTACAACACCTGGGGTGGCTGGAGCCTCTACAAGGATGAGGGCGGGGTGTTCGCCAAGCGGGCTCGGGTGGTCTCCTTCGACCGGCCGATCGATCAGAGCTGGGAGCAGGGCGCAGCGGACTTCTTCGGCAATGAGTTCCCAGTCCTCTACGACATGGAGCGCCATGGGCTGGACCTCGACTACTGGACCGACGTCGATCTCCACGAACGCGGCGCAGAGCTCAAGGATCACCAGTGCCTCGTGTCGCTCGGCCACGACGAGTACTGGTCGTCCGAGATGCGAGGGGCTGCGCACAAGGCAATGGTGGCCGGCACCAACCTGGCCTTCCTCGGCGCCAATGCCATCTACCGCAAGATCCGCTTCGAGCCCTCTGCCAGCGGACAGCCGAACCGCCTCGAGGTCAACTACAAGGACGCGACCGATCCCGGTGGCATCACCTCGAACTGGGCGAGCCCTCCGGCGAACGAGCCAGAGAGCCTCCTGACCGGCTCGACCTATGTGTCGATCGACGCCAACGACGACCTCGTCGTGGTGGACCCGAAGGGCTGGTTCTGGCAGGGGACCGGGGTGACGAAGGACCAGCACCTCAGCCTCGTCGTGCAGGGTGAGTACAACCGCTTCATCCCGGGTGGCCCTGGTCCCCAGAACGTCCAGCTCTTCGGCCACTCGCCGATCACCAAGCAGGGCTCCTACTCCGACATCACCTATGTCACGCGACCAGGCGAGGGCGGCATCATCTCGATGGGCATGGCCTCGTTCGTCTACAAGATGTCGAACTCGTCGGTGATCCCCGCCCCCATGGTCCC
>Ga0118677_10002340_pt1 | contig 38392 bp, 32 predicted proteins | sample AliMusrvi5mmetaG_FD_86154 | JGI IMG/M metagenome (GOLD analysis project Ga0118677, IMG submission 86154) | reverse complement strand
TTCATTAACCATACACATATATAATCACACGAGAATATAAATATTTCAGATATAAATAGTAAAAATAAAGGATATTAACTCATGGTTATTCTTCCTAAGATAGACAGTAAGAAGTGAATTGCTACAAAGGGTTTCATTACATAGCTGTAGAAAAGATTTTAATGCTAACTATAAAAGAGACTAACTAAATGAGATGGTAGCTTGTAGATAGTTTAAATGAGTCAAATAAGTGACATTTGCTTTTAGATGTAGAAGTTATTGTAGTTTATAAATAATCCATCATAAAGATGGATTAAAGACTGTGCTCACTTTTGTATTTCAAGATAATAGCATACGCTTCATCTTTGAGTAGTAGCTTCTCTTTCTTAAGAGTTTCTAGTTCAACATCAGTTAATGGAAGATCTCCATTTTCAGCTTTAGTAATTTTGTCATCAAGTTCGTTGTGACGATCGAAAGTTTTCAAAAAATGAGCGTTAGCAGCCTCATTTTCTTTCATATGCGTGATAATATCGCGGTATTCATGTAACATAGGTATTCCTTATAATTTTTTATGATTTTAACACATCATTGCTTTATAGAAAGTAATTTTATTTTGATTATGTGCCTTAAAAGTGTATTAGATAAAGTTGGGATTACCATAGAGACCCAATAATGGAGTCAGAAAATATATGTAAGTAAGATAAAAAGCCTTACATGCAAGCAAATATAAAAAATATTAATATAAAGCCTAAAACAATTTAAAAAGTAAGTAAATATTGATTGAGTAATTAAATGAAGGGGTTGTAATTAAAAATCCGATGAACTAGGCGGCGACCTACGTTTCCACACCTGAAAGATGCAGTATTATCAGCGATGGGAGGCTTAGCTTCTGGGTTCGGAATGGAGCCAGGCGTTTCCCTCTCTCTATAGCCACCTAGACAATCGGATATAAAAGCACCTAGATGCACTTATATCCAATTGTATGGATTTTATAAGGGGTAAATTATTGTTATTGTCAACTATCGTATTACAACTGTAGATCATTCTTACACTAAGTAAGGCAGTGAGCTAAAAAAAAAGACGAACGTACTATTAGTACTGGTCAGCTAAACAGATTACTCTGCGTACACACCCAGCCTATCAAGCTTGTAGTCTTCAAGCGTACTTCAGGGAGAGTTCATCTTGGAGTTGGCTTCCCGCTTAGATGCTTTCAGCGGTTATCACATCCGTGCGTAGCTACCCAGCGATGCTCTTGGCAGAACAACTGGTGCACCAGTGGCACGTCCAACCCGGTCCTCTCGTACTAGGGTCAGCTCTCCTCAACTCTCCTGCGCCCACGGAAGATAGGGACCGAACTGTCTCACGACGTTCTGAACCCAGCTCGCGTACCGCTTTAAATGGCGAACAGCCATACCCTTGGGACCTACTTCAGCCCCAGGATGCGATGAGCCGACATCGAGGTGCCAAACCTCCCCGTCGATGTGAGCTCTTGGGGGAGATCAGCCTGTTATCCCCGGCGTACCTTTTATCCTTTGAGCGATGGCCCTTCCACACAGAACCACCGGATCACTATGACCGTCTTTCGACTCTGCTCGACGTGTATGTCTTACAGTCAGTCCGGCTTATGCCATTATACTCTACGGTGGATTTCCAACCCACCTGAGCCGAACTTTGTAAGCCTCCGTTACTTTTTAGGAGGCGACCGCCCCAGTCAAACTACCCACCAGACATTGTCCTCGCACGAGATAATCGTACCGAGTTAGCTATCAGAATATTCAAGGGTGGTATCTCAAGGTTGCCTCCATAAACACTGGCGTGTTTATATCAACAGCTCCCACCTATCCTGCACATGAATATCCCAATAGCAATGTCAAGCTATAGTAAAGGTGCACGGGGTCTTTCCGTCTTTCCGCGGGTAGGAGGAATTTTCACCTCCACTACAATTTCACTGGATCCCTGGTTGAGACAGCTCCCATCTCGTTACGCCATTCATGCAGGTCGGTATTTAACCGACAAGGAATTTCGCTACCTTAGGACCGTTATAGTTACGGCCGCCGTTTACTTGTGCTTCATTTCAATGCTTCGCAGAGCTAACAAATCCATTTAACATTCAAGCACCGGGCAGGCGTCACACCCTATACATCCTCTTACGAGTTAGCAGAGTGCTGTGTTTTTGGTAAACAGTCGGGAGGGACACTTTGCTGCGACCTTGGATTGCTTCAGGGAGTAAATCCCATCACAATCTAGGCACACCTTATACCGAAGATACGGTGCTAGTTTGCAGAGTTCCTTAACCAGGGTTCTTCCACGCGCCTTAGAATACTCATCTCACCCACCTGTGTCGGTTTACGGTACGGGCAACGGTTGTTCTCGCTTAGAGGCTTTTCTCGGCACGACAGTATCAACGATTCAAACCGCTCTCCGAAGAGATTGGTCTGCCTGTAAGATCTCGGAATATTGCAGCACGGATTTGCCTATGCTACTTCCTACGTCCTTCGACCCACTATTCCATCAGTGAGCTCGTTTAACTCTATGCGTCCCCCCATCACTCAAATGAACAACCGTCGGTATCGGAATATTAACCGATTTGCCATCGTCTACCCCTTTCGGACTCGACTTAGGTCCCGACTAACCCTACGATGACGAGCATCGCGTAGGAAACCTTGGGTTTACGGCGAAGGGAATTCTCATCCCTTTTATCGCTACTCATGCCTGCATGCTCACTTCCAAACGCTCCACCACTCCTTGCCGGTATGGCTTCTACGCTGTTTGGAACGCTCTCCTACCACTTGTCCGAAGACAAATCTAGAGTTTCGGTGTACATCTTAGCCCCGTTATATTTTCGGCGCAGAATCGCTAGACCAGTGAGCTGTTACGCTTTCTTTAAAGGATGGCTGCTTCTAAGCCAACCTCCTGGTTGTCACAGCAACTCCACATCCTTTTCCACTCAGATGTAACTTTGGGACCTTAACTGCTAGTCTGGGTTGTTCCCCTCTTGACGATTGATTTTATCACCCACCGCCTGACTCCCGAGGTTACACATACAGTATTCGGAGTTTGATAGGGTTTGGTACCGCGGTAAGCAGCCCTAGCCCTGTCAGTGCTCTACCCCTGTATGCTAATGCTCGAGGCTATACCTAAATATATTTCGGAGAGAACCAGCTATCACTGAGTTTGATTGGCCTTTCACCCCTATCCACAAGTCATCCCGAGACTTTTCAACGTCAATGGGTTCGGTCCTCCACTGGCTCTTACACCAGCTTCAACCTGCTCATGGATAGATCACTCAGTTTCGGGTCTGCAGCATCTGACTAATTCGCCCTATTAAGACTCGCTTTCGCTACGGCTTCGCGTTCGCTTAACCTTGCCAGATACCACAACTCGCAGGCTCATTATGCAAAAGGCAGTCCGTCACACTTGTCTTGCGACAATAGTGCTCCGAATGATTGTAAGCCATAGGTTTCAGGTTCTATTTCACTCTGCTCACCGCAGTTCTTTTCACCTTTCCCTCACGGTACTGGTTCACTATCGGTCTGGTAGTAGTATTTAGGATTGGAGGGTGGTCCCCCCTGCTTCAGTCAAGATAACACGTGTCCCGACCTACTCTGGATCCTGCTAGCTTCTCATCAATTTCGACTATGGGGCTATCACCCTCTATGGCCACTCTTTCCAAAGTGCTCGTCTATCGATTTAAATACCGTATGCAGTCCGCAACCCCGAATGCAAGCACTCGGTTTGTCCTAATCCCATTTCGCTCGCCGCTACTATGGGAATCTCGTTTGATTTCTCTTCCTGAAGGTACTGAGATGTTTCACTTCCCTTCGTTCGCCCCCCGTAGGGTAACACGATTCGCACCGTGCTGGGTCGCCCCATTCAGAAATCCCCGGATCAAAGCTCTTTGGCAGCTCCCCGAGGCTTATCGCAGCCTAATACGTCTTTCATCGCCTCTACCAGCCAAGGCATCCACCTATGGCCCTTAATATCTTTTTTTCTAAGTTGATCTATTGCTAGATCGTGCGCTCACTGCCTTACTTAACATAAGGCAATGATCTTGTAGTTGTAATTTCAAAAATAAATAAATCTATTTTTTACTTTAGTTGACTTTAACAATAATAATTTAATGAACTTTAGACTTTGAAAGTCTAATAGAAAAGCTAGTGGCTAGCTCTTTTATTAAACTTCTGATGAAAAGATGGTGGAGAATAGCGGGATCGAACCGCTGACCTCCTGCGTGCAAGGCAGGCGCTCTCCCAGCTGAGCTAATTCCCCATCAAGTAATCATAATATCGCCTGATCACTCAGGACTAAGCAAGTAAACAACTTAATAACATAACTATTTTTCGTCTTCTTGAATCTGAACAAGTCCAGCTTCAATTCATATCACTAAAGCTACGAATTAAAAATTCGAGAAAACTTTTGTCTCGTGTGAGATTTTCTTTGTATGAGATAACAAATGAATGTTTCTCTTTACTCTAGAAAGGAGGTGATCCAACCGCAGGTTCTCCTACGGTTACCTTGTTACGACTTCACCCCAGTCGCTAATTCCACCGTAAGCGGTAGCCCCCCGAAGGTTAGCTTCCCGATTTCGGGTGAAATCAACTCCCATGGTGTGACGGGCGGTGAGTACAAGACCCGGGAACGTATTCACCGTAGCAATGCTGATCTACGATTACTAGTGATTCCAGCTTCATGTTCTCGAGTTGCAGAGAACAATCCGAACTGAGAGACGCTTTATGAGATTGGCTCCACCTCGCGGTATTGCAACTCTCTGTACGCCCCATTGTAGCACGTGTGTAGCCCTAGCCATAAGGGCCATGATGACTTGACGTCGTCCTCACCTTCCTCCTCCTTACGAAGGCAGTCTCTTTAGAGTGCTCGGCCGAACCGTTAGCAACTAAAGACGAGGGTTGCGCTCGTTGCGGGACTTAACCCAACATCTCACGACACGAGCTGACGACAGCCGTGCAGCACCTGTTTTCAAGTTCCCCGAAAGGCACTCCTCCATCTCTGGAAGATTCTATCAATGTCAAGGCTAGGTAAGGTTTTTCGCGTATCTTCGAATTAAACCACATGCTCCACCACTTGTGCGGGTCCCCGTCTATTCCTTTGAGTTTTAATCTTGCGACCGTACTCCCCAGGCGGTTCACTTAATCTGTTAAGTGCATCACCGAGATGACAAGCATCCCGACGACTAGTGAACATCGTTTAGGGCGTGGACTACCAGGGTATCTAATCCTGTTTGCTCCCCACGCTTTCACGCCTTAGCGTCAGTTATGTTCCAGGAGATCGCCTTCGCTTTCGGTATTCCTAGTGATATCTACGGATTTTACCCCTACACCACTAATTCCATCTCCCCCTCCCACACTCTAGGTCGGTAGTTTCAAATGCAGTTCTACAGTTAAGCTGTAGGATTTCACACCTGACTTACCAACCCGCCTACGCGTCCTTTACGCCCAGTGATTCCGAGTAACGCTTGCACCCTCCGTATTACCGCGGCTGCTGGCACGGAGTTAGCCGGTGCTTATTCATTAGGTACCGTCATTTTCTTCCCTAATAAAAGGAGTTTACACACCGAAATGCGTCATCCTCCACGCGGCGTTGCTGCATCAGAGTTTCCTCCATTGTGCAATATTCCTCACTGCTGCCTCCCGTAGGAGTCTGGTCCGTGTCTCAGTACCAGTGTGGCGGATCATCCTCTCAAACCCGCTACCCGTCATTGCCTTGGTGAGCTCTTACCTCACCAACTAGCTGATAGGATATAGTCTGATCCCAAAGCGAAAAGACATTTCCCTTATAAACTTAAATCTATAAGGTGTATCCAGTATTAATCACCGTTTCCAGTGGCTATCCCGGTCTTTGGGGTACATTAACTATATATTACTCACCCGTGCGCCACTAATCAAAAGAGCAAGCTCTTCATCATCGTTCGACTTGCATGTGTTAAGCACGCCGCCAGCGTTCACTCTGAGCCAGGATCAAACTCTCCATAATTGGTTTGTCTAATCTTTGCCCAAGATTTTAAAATCATTGGCTACCATCATCTACTGCTAGACAATGGATTTTTTTGTGTTTTGTCTATTCTTTATGAATAGACGGTTAGTTATTAGTTATATAAGTAAACTTAAAAACAATCTAACTTTCGTTAGTTATCTCGTTATCTACTTGCTTAGTTTTCAATGATCTCAAACTAGTCAAACTCTCGTCTGTCAAGGCCTAAACTTTAGGTCTCATCGTTTGTGGACGGGAATTATAGGAAAATATTAAATCAATGTCAAGTGGTTTTGAAAAGAATTGTGTAATTTCTTTAAAAAAATTCATTTATTACCTATTTTGTATAATTTCTCTACTACTATATAGGGATTTTTACTCCTCATTAACTATCTGTTCACTATATTGCATTAAATTAATGTTTATAAACGACGTATACACAACAAACTATATACTATAGTATATGTCGGTAGGAGATTTAAATGGGATTATATGACAGAGATTATGCAAGATCTACTTCATTTGGTTTTGAAACTGCGCGTCGCACTGAAGCGCAAACTGTTTCTTTTGTAAAAGAGACGTATAAACTTTTTGCGGCATCTATGCTTGCTGCTGCTGTAGGAGCATATGTCGGGATTCCTTTTGCTGGAGTTGTAGCAGCGAACTATTGGTTCATCGCTATTCCTTGGATGCTTTTTGGAATGTTCGGTCTAAATATGGTCAAAAATAAACCGGGTATCAATATGATCGCTCTTTTTGCTTTCACATTTGCGAGTGGAGTTATCATTACTCCTTTACTAAGCCATATACTTAATATGAATGGCGGTGGGGCTTTAGTTGCCAATGCATTTTTAATGACTTCTGCTCTTTTTGGAGCACTCAGCTTCTTTGCAATTAAAACAACGAAAGATTTTACTAGTTTTGCAAAACCGTTGATGATAGCTTTTTTTGTTATCATCGCATTTTCACTGATCAATGTGTTTTTTATCAAAAGCCCAATGATCTTCTTAGTGATTCAAGCGGCGTTTTTACTTATTATAAGTGTGATGGTTATATTTGACACTCAAAACGTCATCAATGGAGCTTATGAAACACCAATGGATGGAGCGATTGCTTTATACTTAGATTTCTTCAATCTTTTTATAACTTTACTTCAACTCTTTGGTATCTTTGGCTCAAAAGATGACTAACACTCTTACACCCGAACTTTTTCGGGTGTGCGATGCAAACCTTAACCGCTTAAAAGAAGGAATCCGCGTCGTGGAAGATATCGCAAGATATAAAGAAAACAACAAAGAGCTCTCACTGCAACTAAAAGAACTTCGCCACTTAGCTAAAATAGATGATATGAAACTACTTCTCGATGGTAGAGACAGCGTCAATGATGTCTTACGCAAGTCAACTGCTTCTGAAATGAAAAGAGAAACTCTGCAAAGTATTATCACTGCAAACTTCAAACGTGCGCAGGAATCATCCCGTGTACTTGAAGAGATCTACAAACTAGTCGATACAGAACTTTCTGAAAACTTCAAACATATTCGCTACTCTCTCTACGCTTTGGAAAAAGAGTTTATATAAACGACTTCAAACTCCAGATAGTTTAGAGGATACTCATCCATAAGCTTTTTTGTTTGCTTATATGTAAGCAGATTTCGTCCTCCGCTCACTCCACTTTTTTTTATATAACGTAACATCTCTCTGGTGTTTTCAAACTCTAAAGTGTAAGAGATCTTTTCTACGCTTATACCAATAGGGCACTTCGCATGTAAAGATTTTTCTGCAAGTTCTTTGAGTGTTTCATACGAGGGGATAATGGAATCTACGCCGGCTGTTTTATTGAGCGTTGCAAATGTGCCTGAGCTAAAAATTGCCAAAGAAAATGGAAGATCAAATTTTGCAATATCAGAAAAAACTCTATCCAAATCAGCCGCCCACTGCAGTGCTGAAGCGGAAATAATATAATCAAACTCTTCCTCGCGCAACTCTTCAAATAGCTTTGCATCATTAAAGTCACCAAGCTTACATGTAACGTTTTGTGCTTCTGGATGAAGAGAAAGCATATTGGATGAAAAATCAACTCCGACAAACTTTTCTATTTCCCAATCTATCAGCTTATAAATAGCACCGCTTCCGCAGCCTAGATCTAAAATCTTTTTAGGCTTACATGTGGGCATAGAAGTGATAAGCTTTTTTGCTACCTCAGCTTGAATCTGGTTGAGTTGTTGATATTTATGTGCGTGTTTTGAAAACTCTTGATTGACACTCATCGCTTATTCACAACCAATGATATAATAAAAAATCCGATAACACACATAACTATTGTTGCCCCGGATGGAAGTGAATAGTAGTAAGAAAGTGTCATACCAATAGCTACAGAAGAGAGCGCAAAAGATAAAGAGATAAGCACTGTCTTTATAAACCCCTGTCGATACTGAAGCGCTGCGATGCTTGGGATCACCATAAGCGCACCTATAAGCAAAGTCCCCACAACTCTAATGGAAAGGGCAATAATGACTGCTACAACCGTTACAAGAAGATAATTGAGCATCTTGACTTTGATGCCGCTTGTACGCGCGACTTCCTCATCATAAGCGATAAAGAAAAGCTCCTTGGAGAAGCCGAGCAATAAAACAAGTGAGATAGAGCCAAAGATACCCATCGTAACAAGATCATCCTCATTCACAGCCAAGATAGAACCAAAAAGGTAGCTAAACAGAGAGTTATTAAATGCACCACCAAGCGAAACAATGATAATAGCAAGGGCAAGTCCGCCTGAGAGAAAAATGGCTAAGATCGCATCCGAATAAAGATGAAACGAACTTCTCAGATATTCTATAAGCCATGCACTAAAGATTGCCATAATAACTGCCATCCAAAGAGGAGAAAGTCCCGCAAAGAGACCAACGGCAACACCGACAAGAGCAGAATGAGCTAAAGTTTCCGTCATCATAGAATAGCGTTTTAAAACCACAAAAGAACCACTGATGGAAGCAAGCGTTGCGATTATAAATCCGGCTAAAAATGCTCTTTGCATAAAATCGTATTCAAACATCTCGCGCCTTTAATGATGATGGTGATGATTACTTAGCAAATGAGCATCAACACCATACAGTCTGCTCATATCTTCACAGCTTATTGCTTCTTTTGGATTGTTACATGTAAGAAGTTTGCGGTTTACTGTAAAAAGTCTTTGAATATCATCGGCTATTACTCCGATATCGTGTGTTATAAAGACTATAGTCAGCTTTTCATCCCGATTGAGTTTACGCAAAAGTTCATAAAATCTTTGCTGTGAAACAACATCAACACCAGTATTTGGCTCATCTAAGATAAGCACTTCCGGTTTTGAAGCAAGTGCGCGAGCTATCATCACTCTTTGTCTTTGTCCGCCTGAAAGTGTGCCTATCATCTTATCTTTGATATCTAACACATCCATTTTTTTCATAGCATCTTCCACGCAAGCTGCATCCTCCGCACTATATCTTGCAAAGAAACCTCTTTTAGCTGTTCTGCCCATCTTCACTACATCTAAAACAGTTGCAGGAAATGCGGCATCTACATGTGAAGCGCGCTGTGGAACATAACCTATCTTATGCCACTCTTTAAACTCATCGATATTTTTTCCAAATATCTTGATCATTCCGCTCGTTGGTTTTTCTAGTCCTAAGAGTAAACGAATAAGTGTCGTTTTGCCTCCGCCGTTTGGACCGATAATAGCATCATACTCACCTGAAAAGATCTTTAAAGAAAGAGAATCTAAAATCACTTGTGAATTGATTTGTAAACTAAGTGACGCGACATCAAAGATGGGTAGAGCAAATCTCATTGACACTCTCTAGACGCGGCAATCTTTCCTAAATTTTCTAGCATCAACGAGTAATAACTACTTTTATTTTCAGATTCTGCTTTTGTAATGTTTGCCAAAGGATTTAATACATTCACTTTCACATGAGCATCTGCCGCTATCGCTTTTATAACTTTATCGCTTGCAAAAGATTCAAAAAAGATAGTATTGATATTTTTCGTTTTTACGTTGCTGATAATACTTCCCATAACTTTTGCGCTAGGCTCGGCATCTGGAGAAAGTCCACTGATCGACTCGACGTTGAAATTATATTTTGCAGCCAAATAGGAAAATGCATTGTGCTCTACAACGATCGTATCCACCTTACACACAGAAAGCTTTTCTTTATAAAGTCTGTCAAGTTCATGAAGCTTTGCAATATAATTCTCTGCATTTTCTTCATACATATCTCGATTTTGAGGCGATATTTTGATGAATTTTTCTTTAAGAATATTCGTGGCGATACTCATATTGTCTACATCAAGCCAATAGTGCGGATCAAAATCAGAATCATGATGATGTTCATCTTCCTCTGTTGCTGATGCATCTAAAAGTTTCATATAACGGCTCATATCTAAACCATTTTTTTGATCTTCAAAGGTGTGTGCCCAAGGCTGAAGTCCCGCACCACTGTAAACAACGAGCTTTGCATCATGCACTTTTGCCATAATCATGGGAGTCGGTTCAAAGCTATGGACATCAACGCCATAAGGCAAGATACAAAAACAATCCATACTCTCACCTGCGACATTTTTTGCAGCATCATAAAGAGCATACGTGCTCAGAGCAATAAGAGGCTTGGCATCTTTTGTTTGTGTAGCTTCTTGTTTTGGGCTTATTATGAAGCGATAAGATACAAAAGCTCCTAAAAGCAATACCAACAAAATCGATAAAGTTTTGAGTGTTTTCATACTATACTCTTTGTGTAAAATTAAGCTGATTATAGCCAATTGTAACTTTAGGTTTTGCATCTTGGAGTTATTTGGATATAATTCGCAACTTTTTATATTCTATCAGGTCTTACATGCGAAGTGCCCTTTGGGTGTAAGCCAAAGATAGCAGAGGATTTTATATGACTACAAGCTTTTTGCTTATTGTTCAGATTGTGCTTGTTATTGCAATCGTTATCGTTGTACTTTTACAAAAAAGTTCTAGTATAGGACTTGGCGCTTATAGTGGCTCAAATGAGTCTGTTTTTGGTGCAAAAGGACCAGGAGGTTTTTTAGTAAAAGCAACTTTTACTATAGGTTTTCTTTTTCTTTTAAACACTATTGCTCTTGGTTATTTCTACTCTAAAGCAAAAAGTGCATCAGTAGTGGACAGCTTGACTCCAAGCAATATTGTGCAAGCGCCTATGGTTGCACCACTTGAAAACAACACAACAAAAGAGAACAATACTTCTAAATAAGTGCGAGATTTTCTCTTGCACTAAACTTTTCTTTAAAACCAATTCTGCTACAATTTTATTCATCAGACTACCTAGTCAATTATCTTCTTAAAGGGACAACAATGTTAGACGAAATATTTAATGAATGTGAAACTAAAATGAAAAAAAGCATCGAGCACTTAATGCACGATTTTAAAATGCTTCGTACTGGTAAGGTGACGACACAAGTTTTAGACAACATAAGAATAGACTATTACGGAACAATGACTCCGCTTGACCAAGTTGGCTCTGTTCTTGCAACAGATGCGACGACTATCGTTGTTAATCCATGGGAAAAAAATCTTCTACAACTCATCGACAGTGCTATTTCTAAAGCAAATATCGGCGTAAACCCAAACAATGACGGAAGCGTTATCAAACTATTTTTCCCACCTATGACAGTTGAACAACGCCAAGAGAGCGTGAAACAGATGAAAGTTTATGGCGAAAATGCAAAAGTAGCTGTAAGAAACGACAGACGTAATGCAAACGACAAAGTCAAAAAACATGAAAAAGACAAAGAAGTCACTGCTGATGAATCAAAAGCAGCACAAGATAATATTCAAAAACTTACAGACAAATTCATTGCAGAGATAGATAATATTCTCAAAAATAAAGAAGTCGACATATTAAAGGTTTAATCATGAACGTCAAACAAATATATATGGATGCCAATGCTCTTTTAGAGGGGCACTTTAAACTCAGTTCTGGAAATCATTCAGAGTATTATCTTCAATCTGCAAAAGTTTTGGAAGATCCTAAAACTGCGAATATGTTAGCGACGGCATTGGCGAAGCAGATCAAAGAGAGCGGCTTGGAAATAGACACTGTCTGTGCTCCTGCACTTGGCGGTTTGATCGCTGGGTATGCTCTTGCTCAAGCACTTGATTGCAGATATATCTTTGCTGAACGTGTCGATGGAGAGATGAGTATCCGTCGTGGTTTTGAAGTACATAAAGGTGAAAGAGTCCTTATGTGTGAAGATATCATTACAACGGGCGGTTCTGCTATGGAAGCAGCTCGCGTGGTAGAATCACTTGGCGGAAAGATCGTAGGTGTTGCCGCTTTAGCAAACCGCGGTTTTTGTAAACGTGCACATAGCGATGTCCAAACCAAACCAAACTGCAAACTGCCACAGGATATCCCGTTTTTTGCACTTGCAGATTTCATCTTTGCTATGTATGCACCGGATGAATGTCCTATGTGTAAATTAGGTAGCGAAGCTATCAAGCCCGGTTCAAGAGGGAATTAATCTCCTCTTAGCCTATCATCTTTTTTATCTGGCAACTCATAACTCTTTCAACCAAAATTCTAGCCACTTCCACTTTTGAATCTACAATCATCGGTACATGTAAGGCCTCAAATTTGGCTCTCTCTTCTACTGAAACAACTTTAACAATCACATTCGCGAGCTTACTATTCTCAGAAAGAGCTTCACAAATAAGAAGTTTTTTATCTACATTGTCAAGTGTGATAATCACGATTGAAGCATCCTTTACATGTACGGCTTCCAAAATTGAACGTTTTGACATATCTCCAAGGTAGGCTTCCACTCCATCACGAATAGCTTCTTTTACATGTTTTGGATTGTTGTCTACGACAATATAATCTGATCCATAATGTTCCAAGTGCTGAGCAACCGCTTTACCGACAGAACTGTATCCGCAGACTACAACATGGTTTTTTCTATCCGGAAGATTTAAAACTTCCGGAACAGACATATTTTCTTTAAAAAATATTCTTGAAATGTTTCTCACTTTGGCTATAAAAAATGGTGTTACCACCATAGATAAAATAACGACTAGCACGAGGAGCTGAGCCATCTCATCTTTAATAATCCCGCCCATAGAAGCGATAGCAAAAATGACGAATGAAAACTCTCCAACTTGAGAAAGAGAAAGCGCAGTTTTCAAAGAGATGGAGCTCGTCGATGTGATTCTAATAGCTAAAAATGTTACCAGAGTTTTTATAAGTAAAACTGCCGCGAAAATACCGAAGATCAAGAAAATGTTATCTAGAAAAAGAGCGATATTGATTTTCATGCCCACAACTACGAAAAATGTTCCAAGAAGCATGTCTTTAAAAGGCGCGATATCAGATTCGACTTTATAGTGAAACTTTGTCTCTGCAATAACCATCCCCACGACAAAGGCACCTAGAGAATAGGTAAATCCCATATAGTGCGCCAAAAATGAAGCTCCTGTCACCACAAATAGAACTGAACCCATAAAAAGTTCATCAAGTTCAGCTGTCGCCGAGAACTGAAGCAGCCAAGTAATCACACGCTTTCCAACGACGAACAGTAAGAACAATACAATCACGGCACTGACAAGCGTATATAAGAGAATTATCGAAATACTCTCGCCACCATCATTTGTCAAAATACCAATCAAGATTAGTATCGGGATCACAGCAATATCTTGAAAAATTAAAATCCCAGTAGACCTTTGTCCATAAGAGGTATGAATGTTTTTAGAACTCTTCAAATATGTCAATACAACGGCTGTTGAAGACATAGAAAAAGAAAATGCGATGATCAGAGATGTCATAAAATCAAGATGTAAAAGATAAAAAGAGATCGCATAGATGACAAGAGAAGTAAGACCAACCTGCATCAAACCATTGCCAAAAATAAGCTGTTTCATAGAGTTCATCTTCGCCAAAGAGATCTCAAGACCTATGGTAAACATCAAAAAGACAATGCCAAATTCTCCGATCTGATCAAGCAAATCATTATCTGCATCTCCACTGACTCCAAAAGAGTAACTAATGATTGTACCCGTGAGTATGTAGCCTATAATCTGTGAAATTCCATAATGTTTTAAGATGATATTGAGTACTGTGGACACACCCAAAGCAATAGAAATATATAAAATAACGTCTTGCATCCTGCCTCCAAAATAATGCAATAATTATATCAGCATAATCTTTTTTTAGACCGCTTCTATAGAGAGTTTTAAGAGATATTTAACTATAATCGCAATTATCTATCAAGCGAGGTTTATTCAATGACAAAATACATTTTTGTAACAGGAGGGGTTCTTAGTTCCCTTGGAAAAGGTATTACAGCCGCTAGTATCGGAACACTTTTAAAGCACTGTAACATCGATGTAGGAATGTTAAAAATAGACCCATATATCAACGTCGATCCAGGAACTATGAGTCCGCTGGAACATGGCGAAGTTTTCGTCACAAAAGATGGCGCTGAGACTGACCTTGACATCGGAAACTATGAAAGATTTTTAGATACCTCATTTTTAAAATCTAGTAACTTCACAACGGGTCAAGTTTATCTTTCAGTTATCGAGCGAGAGAGAAGCGGTGGATATCTTGGTCAGACGATCCAAGTGGTTCCTCACATCGTCGGTGAGATTGTCAATCGTATCAAAAAAGCGGGCGAGGGGAGAGATGTCCTTATCGTCGAGCTTGGTGGAACAGTTGGAGATATCGAAGGTTTACCGTTTATGGAAGCGATCCGCCAGATGAAACATGATGATGAAGTCGAGGGAACATTTTTTGTTCATGTCGCACTTATCCCTTTCATCAAAGCAGCTGGAGAGCTAAAAAGTAAACCTACTCAGCACTCTGTTCAGGAACTTCGCCGTATCGGTATTACTCCACACATGATCATCGCAAGAAGCGAAAACGCTCTTCCTAAAACATTCAAGAAAAAACTTGCAATGAGCTGTGACGTTCATACAGACAGTGTTATCGAAGCACTTGACGCAGCGTCTATCTATGATGTTCCAATGTCTTTCCTCCGTCAAAATATCCTCGTACCTATCTCAAAAGAGTTAGGTCTTGGCGAACTCAATCCAGATATGGAAGAATGGGATGATCTCGTTAAAAAGATCGTTCAGCCAAAAAATCGTGTCGTGCTTGGCTTTGTGGGTAAATATTTACAACTCAAAGAAGCATACAAATCTTTAACAGAATCTCTTATCCACTCAGGCGCACACCTTGATACTCGTGTAGAGATCGTATGGGTTGACAGTGAAGAGATAGAAGAAAAGGGCGCTGAAGAACTTTTAGCTGATTGTGATTCTATCCTTGTTGCCGGCGGTTTTGGTAATCGTGGGATCGAAGGCAAGATCAAAGCGATCGAGTACGCACGTGTGAACAAGATCCCTTATCTTGGTATCTGTCTTGGTATGCAACTCACTCTTGTGGAATACGCAAGAAATGTTCTTGGATTTGAAGGAGCAAACTCAACAGAGTTTGATCCAAATACTCCATATCCGATGATCTACCTTATAGACAACTTTTTAGATCAAAACGGAAGCAAACAACTTCGTACACATGTATCTCCTATGGGCGGAACACTTCGCCTTGGAGAATATCCATGTGACACAAAAGAGGGCTCGATCTTGCGTAATGCATACAATGGTGAAACGACTATTTATGAGCGTCATCGTCACCGTTATGAAGCAAATCCTACATACAGAAAAGCGCTTGAAGATGCAGGTATGATCGTTACAGGCGAATCAAACGGTCTTATAGAAACGGTGGAAATACAAAGTCATCCATGGTTTCTGGGCGTTCAGTTTCACCCAGAGTTTACTTCACGCTTGCAAACTCCAAATCCTACGATTCTAGCATTTGTAAAAGCAACCCTTGAGCACATTTCCTAATACTCCACTTCTAAGTGCTGATAAACTTTATCAGCTTTTAGCAAGTCGTTTTACTAATGGATACAAAAAACTAAAAGATATTCCCTCTCCTACCCTTCTAAAAAACTCCAAAAAAGCTGCTGAGCGTATTGCAAAAGCTATAATAAACAAAGAAAGAATAACGCTTATCGGCGACTATGATGTTGATGGAGTCACTTCCACGTCAATTATGGTACTTTTTTTTAGAGAGATAAATTATCCGCTCACCGCAATCATCCCAAATAGATTTCGTGATGGATATGGGATCAATGCAAATGTTTTACAAAGAGTCGAAGCTAATCTTGTCCTTACCGTCGATAATGGAATCACAGCCGTTGAAGCCGCAGAGATTTGTAAAGAAAGAGGTATAGACCTTATCATTACAGACCATCATACTCCCTCGCAAAACCTTCCAGATGCTTATGCTATCGTCAATCCAAAACTTCCTGATTGTACCTATCCATTTAAAGAAATATGCGGAGCTCAAGTTGCTTGGCTACTTTTGGGAGCTGTCAAAAAAGAGCTCGAACTCGATATTGATATGAGACAATATCTTGATCTTGTCGCTCTTGCCGTGATCGCCGATGTGATGCCACTCTATGACGTCAATCGTGCCATCGTTCAAGAGGGATTAAAACAGATGATGCTTTCACAACGTCCCTCTTCCATTATCATCAGAGATTTTTTAAACAAACAAACTATCTCCTCAGAAGACATCGCATTTGCCATTGCACCTCGTATCAACTCTGCAGGACGACTTGAAGATGCTTCTATCGCTTTAGAATTTTTAACGGCTTCCACGGTAGAAAAAGCGGCAAAACAATTCGAAATTCTCAATAATTTAAATAATATACGAAAATCCACAGAAGCCGACACCACTGACAATGCCTGTTTACATGTAAGCGAAAATGACAAGATCATTGTCGTTGCCGGAGAGAACTGGCACGAAGGTGTTGTCGGGATTGTGGCGTCAAGACTTGTGAGTAGATTTAAAAAACCTGCAATCGTTTTTAATATTCACGAAGGGGTTGCAAAAGGAAGTGCAAGAAGTGTAGGAGAAGTGGATATCTTTTCACTTATTCACACACAAAGAGAGCTTTTAGAGAAGTTTGGCGGGCACAAGATGGCGGCAGGATTAAGCTTACATATAAGTAATTTAGAGCTCTTTAAATCAGCTATCAACAAAGAAGCCCAAAAGGTTGATCCAAATGATTTTATTCCACAAGAAGCTATTTTAGGGGAACTTGAAGGTGATGCTATCAATTTTGAACTTCTCAATATTTTAGAAAAGTTTGAGCCCTACGGTGAGGGAAATCCGCGTCCAAGATTTCTTATCAACAACGCAGAACTCTTACATGTAAAGCTTTTTGGGGCAGATAAATCCCATAGTAGACTTGGAATCCGTCTCAAACCCTTTGATAGACAGACTATCGAAATCGTTGCTTTTAGACAAGTTTTAGAAGTTCCAGAGGATAAGAAGATTACATGTAGCTATACCGTAAGTAAAAATGTTTTCAACGGAAAAACATCTATCCAACTAATGCTGGAAAATATCTACCACTGATCTACTTCATCAAATTGATCAACTCTTCCACTGCTTCTTTAAAGTCAGTTTGAAGTGTCGATTTCTGACTCATAAACTGTTCCATTGCCTCTTTTTTATTGATCGCTTCATCTAACTCTCTATCAGTTCCTTTGGTATAAGCACCGATTCGGATAAGTGTTTCATTTTCTTGCAGCAGAGTATACAAACGGCGAAAACGCTGAGCGGATTTGAGATGCTCTTCGCTGATAATATCGCCCATAACCCTTGATGCAGAGTTGAGAATATTAATAGGCGGATAAATTCCAAAATCGGTAAGTTCACGCGAGAGGATAATATGCCCATCCAAAATAGAACGAGACTGGTCAGCAATTGGATCACTCATATCATCACCCTCGATCAGGACTGTAAAAAAGGCTGTAATCGAGCCTTTTCCCGCCTCTTTTCCCGCACGCTCCATAAGCTGAGGAAGCAGAGTTAGAGAAGAAGGCGGATACCCTTTTGATGTAGGCGGTTCGCCCAAAGCCAAGCCAATTTCACGCTGAGCCATCGCAAAACGAGTCACGGAGTCCATAATGAAAAGAACATCAAGTCCTTTTTCTTTAAAATACTCAGCCACGCTCATCGCAGAAAATGCCCCATATTTACGCATCAGCGGAGAATCATCCGACGTCGCTACGACGATAACCGTGTTTTCTAAGTTACCTCCGAGATTTTTTTCTATAAACTCAGGAACTTCTCTACCACGCTCGCCGATAAGTGCAACCACTTTTATAGGTGCCTGAGCACCTCGAACGATCATTCCCATCAAGGTTGATTTTCCGACACCGCTTCCTGCAAAGATACCGAGTTTTTGCCCTTTTCCACAAGTTAAAAAGCCGTCTATTGTCTTCACTCCTACACTAAATACTTCATCTATCATTCCACGTTTCATCGCTTCGATAGGTGATTTGATGATAGGATTAAGTACTTCAGATTTTATAAAGCCTTTACCGTCGATCGGGCGCATAAAAGGATCAACAACACGCCCCAAAAGATCATCTCCAACAGGGATATTCATCCCATTGGAATCCTGAAACACTTTATCTTTTGAGCAAAACCCTTCTACAAAACTAAATGGAGTGATAAAAAAAACATTGCCATCTATTTCTGTGACCATACCTGTCGTCTCTAACTCTGAACTGTTTGAGACAATGCGAACCATATCTCCAATGCTTACATGTAAGCCGCTTGCAGTGATGACATTAGCATTTATTTTGATGATCTCCCCAAAAGAGGTGGAGTAGTTTTTGGAGGAGAGTTTTGATTTTAAAGATTTAAAGGGCATAAGTCAGCACTTTTAGTAACGAGTTCCAATCGGCGCATTGATAAGAGAAAAGAACTCAGCTCGAGTCTTTTCATCACTTTTAAAAAGTCCGCGAAGTGCGCTTGAAGTAGTCGTAGAGTTTATCTTCTCAACTCCGCGCATCTCCATACACATGTGACGAGCTTGGATGACGACTGCGACACCTTTTGGCTTGATAGTTCTCATGATGGCATCTGCGATCTGCTCTGTAAGCTGTTCTTGGATCTGCATACGACGAGCAAAAACATTGACCACACGAGGGATTTTTGAGAGTCCTACGACTTTTCCATCTGGAATGTAAGCCACATGCGCACGGCCAATGATAGGAAGAAGATGATGTTCACATGTAGAGTAAAGTTCTATATCTTTGATAACGACCATCTCATCATTTGAACTTGTAAAAAGAGCAGAAGAAAGTATCTCCTCTGCATTTTCTTTATAACCGCCATAGATAAAGTCGTAAGCTTTGCGAACACGCTCAGGAGTCTTTAAGAGTCCCTCGCGAGTTGGGTCTTCGCCCACGCTTTGTATCATTATTTTTACAGCTTCTTCAAATTCATTTGCCATTACTTTGCCTTACATTATAAAAACAGTTGGAACGATCAACGGATATTTTTTCATTTTACGGTAGATATGTTTTCTCACTACTTGGCGAAGATCATTTTCTAGCGCTCTTGGGTTTTGGATGAGTCCCTCTTTGAGGTTGATAAGGAAATGTTCTAACACATCTTCCATCTCTATTGCAAATGCTTTATCTTGTTTATCTGCAACAAGTCCAAATGTCGTAACACGAGGTTTTGCTATCATTTTAGAGTTATTTTCATTGATTTGAGCGATAATCATGACAATCCCCTCTTGAGCCAATTTTTGACGATCCATAACGATATCATCTTCGATTTGGTGATTATTTTGATTATCGATATATGTTTTACCTGTTTTAACAGTTTTTGCTTTACGCATAAATTTCGGACCTACTTCGATACAATCACCATCGCTCATAAGTAAGATATTTCTCTCAGGAACACCACACATGATAGCCGTCTCTTTATGTTTTAGAATATGGTTGTATTCCCCGTGAACTGGTAAAAAGAACTTAGGATTTACAAGACGAAGCATCAATTTTTGCTCTTCCATACTTGCGTGTCCTGAAACGTGAATATCTTTGTCATTTGCCACTCTAGCACCTGCACGTTGTAAATGGTTTAGCATCGTAGATATAGAACCCTCATTTCCAGGGATCGCACGCGCGGAGAGGACGATAAGATCTGTCGGTTTAATTTTGATATGTCTGTGTTCCCCGATTGACATTCTAAAAAGTGCACTGCTTGGCTCACCTTGAGAACCCGTAGTTACGATAAGAACTTCTTTATCATTCATGCGACTTGCTTCATCTGCATCAATAAAGATATTCTTAGGAAGCTTCACATAATCATACTGCATACAAACTTCTAGATTTCTCTCCATTGAACGCCCTATGACACACACTTTACGCCCATATTTTACGCCGTATTGGATCGCTTGATAGACACGGTGAATATTTGAGCTAAATGTAGACATAATGATACGTCCCTCAGCCTTTGCAAATATACGGTCAAATCCTGGAGCAACAGTGAGTTCACTTGGTGTTGGTTGAACATTATATGAGTTAGTTGAATCACTTAAAAGACATAAAACACCCTTTTCACCATAATGAGCAAAACGGTGTAAATCCGCTGTATAGCCATCTACTGGAGTATGATCTATCTTAAAGTCACCCGTGTGAATGATAGTACCAGCATCTGTTGTAATCGCTAAAGAAGAGGAATCGATGATAGAGTGAGTCATATGCATCCACTCGATCTCAAAATCATTTCCTATTTTATATGGCTTACGTTTTTCAATTGGATTAAAATACTTTCTAAACTCTTTTAAATGATGTTCATCAAATTTATTGCCAATCATCGCTAAAGGAAGTGGAGTTCCATAAATTGGAAATTGCATCTCTTTATAAAGATATGGCATTGCACCGATGTGATCTTCATGAGCGTGAGTAATGATAACAGCTACGATCTTGTTTTTGATCTCTCTTAGATAAGTAAAGTCAGGAACCAAGATATCTACACCGTGCATCTCTTCATCTGGAAAACTCATCCCGACATCGATGATAATAGCCTCTTTCTCTGTTTCAAAAACTGTGATATTTCCACCGATTTCACCAAGTCCACCAAGTGGAGTTATACGCACTTTATCCATACTGTTGAGATTAAGTTTGTAGTGTGGGTTTAAACGTTGTTTGTGCACTTCTTGATTTTTTGTAACAAACTCTTTTAAAACTGTATCGATAGGTGCTGGTGCATTACGGCGACGGTTTTTATTATTGCCAGCATTAGGATTGTTAGTCGCATTAGGATTAGTATTTGTGTTAGCATTTGGGTTGCTATTACGGGCCTGAGCAGGATTATTTGGGTTCGTATTTGGATTGCTCTTTGGATTTCTATTGCGGTTTTGATTATTATTTGGTCTTCTGTTTTGATTATTGTTTGGTTTTGTATTGTTCTGCTCTGGGCTTATAGCCAGTGCACTTTCTGTAACTTCGTTCATCCAAACTCCTTATATTTTTTTATAGAGTTGGTGATAGTCCGCGGTGTGGAGTTGATGAGGTCGAATAGTTAAAGAGAGATCCATTTCTTCAAAGATCTCTGAAAGTTTTTGCTTATCATAGTGTGATGAAAGGTTTTTCAAAAGTGTTTTTCTCGGTTGCGCAAATGCAACTCTCAACATATCTTCAAACGCTTTATCAGCTCTGTCTGAGTGCTTTTGTATTAGCATCACAGCAGAATCTATTTTTGGCATAGGATCAAAAGCAGTTGGAGGAACTTCAATGACGATTGAAGCAGTTCCTACGCTCTGCGTTATGACACTAAGTCCACTAAAAACTTTATCTCCGCTCTCGGCCGCAAATTTTTGCGCGACCTCTAGCTGAACCATAACTAAAAGAGACTTACACATAGGATCTGCGAGTGCTTTTAAAATGATGTTTGTAGCTATATAATAGGGCAAATTTGCCACTAAATCATACGGCTCATCAACAAGCGTACTCTGCCAAGCTTCTAAAACATCTCCACAATTTATGTGGAGTCGCTTGGTGGCGATCTCATCTTTAAATGTGATATTAAGTCTCTTACATAAATCGGTATCGACCTCAAAAGCTTCTACACTTTTGACCTTAACTAAAAATTTAGTTAAATCACCTAAACCAGGGCCAATTTCGACAATCTTGTTGTCACTCTTGGGCATCGCTTCGACGATTTTTCTAAGAACGTTCTCATCTTTTAAAAAATTTTGGCCATATTTTTTCTTGGCAGCTACGCGCTCATTATTCATGAGCGGGAGTTTACATCAATTAGTCTTATAAAGAGATAATAGATTAAAATCCCTTACTAAAAAATTGAGCCTTTGCCTACTTTTGAATCACCTTTTTTGGGTGTCTAAGTTAGAGCCACTTACACCTCCACCAGGACCTGCCTGCGCCTTTAAGCCACCCAGCATCATTAAAACAGGTACAGCATATGCAACTTTTTCAAGAAACTCTCGACGCGGTTTATTGCCATTTTTAAGATTACTAACTTCCTTAGAATCTTTTATATTGTTTACATCTGAAGACATTTAAAAGTCCCTCCCTCTATATAAAATAGAATATACTAAACTTATAGCATATTTTTTATAAATATATGCTTGTTTTTAGCTATAAAGCTTGAAAAAGAAAAAGTTAAGATCACAAGACTCATCCTGTTGATATAACTTCTCTCGTCATAAGATAATGATCTATCACGTCTACCTGTTATTCGTTGACGAACTTACAGATTATATTATATGTACATTAGTAATATTTTCATCTACTTTAACCGTGACGCTTGTATCGCCACTATTTGTATACTCATTATATGTATGTCCATTTTCTACGACTTGGGTAGAAGATTTATTCCATACGTCTGTAGTTCCAGTATTTTGTAAAGTAACACTATCACTTTTGCCTGTGATATCTGTTATTTCTAAAATACGATTACTATTAACATCTACATTTGTCATGTTTACAACATCTCCTAGTTGAAGACCTGTTGTTGTAGCTCCTATATTATGACTGCCGTTTTGCGATAGATTAATTTGCTCAATATTATGAAGATTACTAAAATCAATATTATTATTTAGATTTACCCCTGTTGCAAGGCTGATAGTATCCATAGAATAATCATGGCTATCAGCAGTGATTGCTGTGCTTCCATCATAGGTAAAAGATTGACCAATCAAAAGGTTGACGGCTTTTGACGCTGTGTCTCCATCACCATCCACAACTGTTATATTAAAATTTTCAATTATATCGCTACTGATAGCTGCATGTGGGGTATAAATAAAGTTACCATTACTAAAATCTAGTGCCATTGTACTGCCATCACTGAGTGTAATTGTCTGTGAAAGATGTAATGGATCATAACTATAAGTTGTACTTGGACCACTAGCGCTATTCTCCCCAAGGTACTGGACGGTTTGAATATGTCCACCATCTGCGCCAAAATTCACACCTGTTGAACCATCAACACTAACTAAGCTCCCTGTTGTGTGTAGAAGCGAATTTGGTGCTAAAGTGTCTTCAAGTGAGCTTCCACCGCTTGCTACAGTTATATCAGCGACATAAACACTGCTTGTAGTATCTGCACCATGTATCAATTCTAAAGATCCCGTATCTGCTCCAGCTGTAGCGATGACTTGTAAAGATATATGATTACTACTAATAAAATTATCCCACGCTGTGATATCACTCGCAGTAGGGTTAACAGGATTAACATTATCGTGATAATATCCTGTTGCTCCAACCCATATAAAATTAGGTATTCCATCAGAGAGAAAATATGCAAGTGTCTGACCTGTCGTTGGACTAGCATAATTTAATTGGGTTGCATTCAATGCTTCCTCAAAATTGGTATTATTTTGATCAGGTATATAATAAAGAGCGTGTCCATGATTATCTACTATATTGACTACATCCTGACCAGGATGACCTATAATCGCTGTAAAAGAAATATTATTGTTTAAGAAATCTATCGCTTGTGTTGCACTCAACCATACACTACCATTACTATTAGGCCAACCATTAGTACTAGTACCATCATTGATGTATGCACCAACATTCACACCATCTGTACTAAATAAGCTCAAATCAATGTTAACATTTCCTAATTTTTCATACGCTGTGATAGTATTTATTATGGCTGTCCTTGCCAGATCAAATTCTGTGAGGGTTAAACTCCCACTGACGAGATTATTCATAGATCCAGAAACATCTAAAGTAAAAATTAGATTAGTATTCACCGCGCCTTGGGCCAAAATATCAACATGTCCAGCACCATTGATAACGGGACTGTCATCATGTACGGCGATATTAAGAGTAGAACTGTATGCACTTCCATTCGAGCCATCTATGATATATGTAAAACTGTCTGTCAAAATATTATCCGCGATTCCTGTGTGATCGAGAGGATGTAGAAGTGTATATGTATAGTCACCTGTCGTTGTATTAACCACCAAAGTGTTTCCCTGCGCCGTCGTCACCGTTATCTGCCCAAGCACACTTGTATCCGTCGCACCTCCAATAATGGCTACGCTAGCTAAAGATACACCACTTGGCAAGATATCATTTGCATATAGATTTCCAATAGCGACAGCACCAGTAGTCGAAGGAGCTGTTCCATTTGACATAGCACTTTCATTGACATTTCCATAGTCTGGATTCAGTATTGGATTTACACTATTAAGAGACGTCACCACCGCAATTTGACCCACTGTCTCTGATGTTGTGATTGCGCTATGAAACGGTGCATCACGTAAAGTACTGCTAGCTCTCACAGCATCTCCATCGCGCAAGGCAAATACATCTTCTGTTGAATGACTTTTTGCTTGGGTTTGGCCTGCAGCCGTTTCTTCATTTGCTATGTTATCTTTTGCATTATCTGCAATAGTATTCTCTCCAGTGTTTAGACCGACGTTCCAAGCTTTTAATACGCTGTCTTTTGCTATAACATCGCCAACTGTATTTTCATCTCGAACCAATGAGCTATCAAAAAGCTGCTCTTGTGAACCATGTAAAGCTATAATATTATTATGATCAGTCACCATTGAAATCTTAATAGCTGCCGAAGCTGGATTGTTTGAATCACCGAAAATAATCTTATTTTCAGTAATTCTATCGCCAACTTTTAATTCAATCACATTGCCGTGTGAATCCTTCTCAAAAAATTTACCGACAATACTTTGCACAATTCCAACTGGTGTTTTCATAATATATCCTTTTAGGTGATTATAATTTTAATTATGTGGGAGTATAGAGGAAAAACTAAAAAAGCGCTATTGTCCCTATGGACAATGCATGAAAAAAAATTATCTTAATAATAGAGCAAGAGAAAGGCGATCTTTTACATTGAGTTTTATATAGATGTGTTTTGCGTGTTCTTTTATTGTTCTTGGAGTGATATCAAGTTGTTTGCCTATATCGTTATATGTCAATCCATCTTTGAGTAAAGATGCGACTTCACGCTCTCTCTCGCTGAGTTTTTCTAAATTGACTTCTTGTTTTATATTTGATTTTTTATTGATTTGTAAAATCAGTTTTGTTGTAAACTCTGGGTATAACCACACCATTCCCTCTTCTATCGCATTGACGGCAGAAATCAAAAAGTGTTGTCGCATCAAGGCATTGCCATAACCCACAGCACCAAGCATCAAAAGATTTTTAGCAGTTTCAAAATCAGGGACACGATGCAAAACCAAAACTCTATTATCATGAGCATTCAATTTATGCAACACATCTTTACATGTAGGCTTACATGCAGAATAATTTATCACTATCAAACTAGAATTTATTTTATATAAATCCTCTATATCATAAACAATATGGCACTCACCAGCGATGCTTTGCTTCCAATAATCAAGAAGATTAATATCATCACTGTAAAGCACTATTTGCATAGTTATCTTTCTGTAAACATATATTGCTTCGTTTTCAATATAGGTTTGAGGATATAGTCTAAAACTGATTTCTTACCAGTAATAATATCCACACTTGTTGTCATCCCTGGAATAATTCTTAGATGTTTGCCAAGGTGGTTAATGTAATTTTTATCTGTTTGGATACGAACTGTATAAAAAGTATTTCCCTTATCATCCTTGATACTATCTGGGCTTATCAGGACAACTTTACCTTCAAGTCCGCCATAGATAGAAAAATCATATGCGGTAAACTTCACGATCGCCTTTTGTCCATAATAGATAAATGCGATATCTGCGGGTTTAATCTTCACTTCTACTAAAAGTGCTTGACCACTTGGGACTACTTCGACGATATTGTCTCCAGGCTTGATAACTCCACCGACTGTGTGTACGTAAAGTTTTTGTACGATCCCTTTCATAGGAGCACGTACAAGTGTACGGTCTACTTGATCTTGGAGTGCAGTTGAGTTTGCATTCGTACCACGGAAATCAGATACTGCCTCATTTAGCTTCGTTTTCGCATCGCTTCGAAAGAGATACGTTGTTTCATTCATATTATTTTGAACCTCTTGCATCGCCGCTTGCAAACGTGGAATATCAATAGTTGAACTCGCATAATCTTGAGATATCTGATTCGCCTCACGCTGTAGCTTTAAAAAGTCTACTTTTGAACGTACACCCTTTAACACCATCGGCTCAGTCATTTTGACCTCTTCTTGAATCATATTAAGAGAATTTTTAAGATGATCTTTTTTCATTTTTGCATCTGCTAGCTGATTTTTTGTCTGTTCTAGTTTATCTCTAAGCGCACTAAGTTTTGAACTAAGTTGCTCTTTATTTGTCTGAAACAAACTTCTTTCATTGGCAACAAGCTCAGGAACCGTTTTCATAAGTTCTGGACTTGGATTAAATTCGCCTCCGCTTGCTTCTGCTTTTAGACGAGCGATTTTTGCATCAAGGGAATTCCCTTTTATGGAGTTTGTACTGAAGTTTGATTGTGATTTTTCATTGCTTATCTTCACAAGAACTTGACCTTTTTTTACTTCATCACCTTCATTTACAAAAATCTTCTCAACTATTCCCCCTTCAAGGTTTTGAATCATCTGATTTTCACCACTTGGGATAATATCTCCGTTGCCTCTTGCAATCTCATCAATCTGCGTGAAAGACGCCCAGACAATAAACACAAAAATGGCTCCAATCCAAAAGAAAAGAACGATGCGAAGTCTTGTAGGTGTCACCTCAAGCATAGCAGCGCTCAGGCTGTTCATAAACTCATAATCTTTAGGAGAGAGTTTTTTCTTTGGATTCTTATCCATTAAGACCTCCTTGAAGTTTGTCAATGACAAATTTTTTCTCACCATCTAATACTAGTTTTGATTGGTGCATCACCATAACTCTGTCTGCAAGATCTAAAAGTGAGAATTTTTGCGTTATCAAGATAAATGTCTTATCTTTAAACTCCTCATGAAGATTTGCCAGAAGCCTTGTTTCTGTTGTTTGATCCATCGCATTACTTGGTTCATCCATAAGCATGACAGATGACTTCTGCATCAATGCTCTGGCAATTCCAATGCTTTGCTTTTGTCCTCCTGAAAGGCCCATTCCACGTTCTCCAACAGGCATATCATACCCTCTTGGATGTGTATGTATGAACTCTTCGGCTGTACTTATCTTCGCGGCACGTAAAATATCGGCATCATTTGGATGGCGTTCTGATGAAACAATATTGTCTTTGATTGTTCCGCGGAAAAGATGAATATCTTGAGGAACATACCCGATGTACTTTCTAAGATCCGCTGGATCAAGCTGAGAGATATCTATACCATCTATCAAAATGGCCCCGCTATCAGGTTCGTACAATTTCAAGACAAGCTTAGCAATCGTGCTTTTACCAGAACCTATACGTCCAATAATAGCCACTTTCTCGCCAGGGTTGATCACAAAGCTGACATTGTCCAAAGCTGGTATTTCAGAATCTGGATATTTAAAGCTTACATTTTGAAATTCGATTTTACCATTCATCTGTGGCAGTTGTAAAAACTGCTTTGCAGCTGGACGTTCCGAAGGTTTGGAGATAATGTCATTTAAGTTTTTATAAGCCGTTTTTGCATCTGAATAGTTTGTAATAAGTGCCGCAGCCTGCCCAATAGGTGCAACTGTTCTTGATGTAAGGATCACAACACCGATAAGCCCACCCATTGTCAGTTCAAAGTTTTTGATAAGATAGACTCCAACGACCACGATAAACACAGTATTGAGCTGGATAAAAAGGTTTGTGATTGTCGGAATAGACGAAGAAAGCAATCTTGATTTAAGATTTTTTGCGGCAATTTCACCTGTCGCTTCCTCCCATTCCCATTGACGTTTTCCAAGCATTCTCATCACTTTTACCGTCTCAATATTTTGGAGCGTCTCAATCAAAATACCATTTTTCTTCGCACTTGCCTCATAAGCACTTTCAATACTTTCTTGAAGTGGTTTTTTTATAAAAAATGCATATGCCAACATCAATAACATCGTAAGAATAGGAATAAAAACGAGCACTCCTCCTATATAATAAATCACTGCTAAAAATATAATTGCAAAAGGGAGATCGATAACCGCTGTCATAGTCGCTGTCGTAAAAAATGAACGAACTGATTCAAAATCTTTCAATGTACTTGCAAATGAACCCACTGAACGGGGATGTTCAGAAAGCTTGAGATCTTGAACCTTCTCAAAAATGATAGATGACATAATAATATCACTCTTTTTACCAGCGAGTTCGAGCATATAAGAACGTGTGAATTTTAAAAATGAATCCAAAAGATAAACAAATACGATGCCCAAAGTAAAGACTAAAAGTGTTTCCTCTGCATTGTTTGGAATAACTCTGTCATACACATTCATTGTAAAAAGAGGGGTTGCCAAAACAAAGAGATTAATAAGAAGCGATGCCCAAAGCACATCTTTGTAGATACTTCCAGAGAGTTTTAATGTGCTCCAAAACCAATCTTTTTGTTTTATCTTGAGAGCCTTTTGCAAATCTCCAACTTCATTCTCTAATTTAAGGTTTTTGGAAGTTTGAAAAAAGCTCATAAAAGTCGAGTTTCTCGATGTTTTAGGTAAAATTTCTTTACGACAAAAAACCACCTAAACAGAAGAAACTCTATGCCAAGTATTATACCTTCCCTTTCAAAAATGTCCCTTAAAATCCTCAATATGAATAAGACTCTTTTTCCTGCACTTCAAGAAGAGCTAGGCATGCTTTCATCCAAAGAAGAAAAACTGATGCGGATTCTAGAATTAGCACAGATAGAGAAATATGTTTGGGAAGTAAAAATCACCAATCCACCCAAACACCGTAAAGAGATTGCAAGAGCGTTTATTGCCAAAGCGGTTTATAATATTCAAACAACACGCGATTTGATTGATCGCCTTAAAGTTGATCGGGTATTACGGATTATGTGTGGATGGCGCTATGCTCACAAGATACCAAGCGAATCAACTTTTAGTCGAGCATTTGGAGAACTTGCTCTCGCCAAGATAGCTGATAAGACACATCAAGTGTTTATAGAGGAGTATTTGAGCAATACCTTATTTTTCTACAACAGCACCGATTCCACCGCTATTGATGTGAGAGAGAAGCCCTTAAAAAAAGAAAAAGTTCTAAAACTAAAAAAGAAACGCGGACGCAAGAAAAAAGATGATCCAACTCCAGTAACACCGAAAGAATCCTCATTGTGTGAGAAGCAAAGTACGATGCACTCAACAATACAAATGCTTCAAGCTATTTCAACAGCAACAGATATCGGACGTAAGATTAATGCCAAGGGAAATGGTTATACGTGGATTGGAGGTAAGCTTCATTTAGGCGTAGTAGATGGCGATATACCAATTACAGCAATCTATACTTGTGCAAGCGTACACGATTCTCAAGTTGCCATTCCTGTTATTAATGAGACGAGTAAGCGAGTTGATTATTTTTACGATTTGTGTGACAAGGCATACGACTCAGAAGTTATTGAGACCTTCTCGGCAATACGTGGGCATATTGCTATTATCGATGTCAATCCACGAAATTGTGAAGCGACAAAAATAGAGATTGAAGGTGAGAGGATTCTTGAAAAAATGGGATTCAATACTCCAATGAGTAATCATTACAATCATAGAAGCTCTGTTGAAAGAGTAAACTCCTACCTAAAGGATTCATTTGGATGTAAACACATCTATGTCAAAGGGGCTTTAAAAGTAGCGAGTCATTTGATGTTCGGCGTTCTTGCTCTTTGCATTCATCAGAGTATTAAACTACTGACTTAAAAGAATCAGATAAAAAGTGTTTTTAGCTTGACAACCATCTTTCACGCTCAAAAAATGGGAAAACAGACCTTTCCATCGAGGCTATTGGCTAAAATATTAAGATATATGCCTCAAATACAATCCTTAATTCATCTGCAAACATCTATGCTGATTTTAGAAGAATTTCGAGCTGAGATTTGCAAGTGGCTCTTGATTGTATTTGAGCTTTGTGTATCATACTGAAACTCTTTTTTTATCAAAAAGCCAAAGCCAAGATATTCAGCTTCAAGATCTTCTGAACTTACCCATGCTTCAAGCCCATTTCCTTCTGGGTAGATGATTTTTGCCTGTGTTTTATCTTCTGAAAACTTTTCTAAAATACAAGCATTATCATTACTTAAAAGCAAAATCATTGGGAGTTAAAGTTGAAGGATGTCGCTTATCTTACGTTCAACTAAAGTTGTTTTAAGCCCAGCGCGGCCAGCTGCTCTAGAAAAAAGTGATTTTGAATTTTCAAGAGAAAAAAGTTCTTGATTGCCTTGAATATTATGGACAGGAAGACCAGCGACTAAAGCTTCTGCTGTAAAAGGTTTATGAAAAAGTTTCGTGTAAAGTACTAAAGTTTGTAGTAATGTATCTTGTTTGATTGCAGTAGTATGTTCGCTCATGAGGTACCTTATTTTATTGTTTACATGTAAAGATATTGCACTTTACATGTAAACTTTTTAGTATGAAAGTGTTGCTTCTATACGGCGGTTAGCTTCTCGTCCAGCAGTATTCGCATTATCAGCGATTGGATCAAGTTCTGCCCGCCAATCAAGTGTAATTCTTGAAGCTTCTACACCTTCATGAATCAGCGCATTTTTTACAGATATTGCTCTATTTTGAGAAAGCTTCATATTTGCTTCATGTGTTCCAACACTGTCTGTATGACCTGTTATTTTTACTTTATAAGTCAGATTTTTTTTCAAAAAGTCTGCAAATAAAATCACTTTGGAATAAGACTCTTGTGATATTTTTGCCGAATTTGTTTCAAAATTAAGATGTAAATTTTGAATCAGAGGACAACCATTTATGTCCACAGCAACACCTTTTGGAGTATCTGGGCATTTATCTAGAGAGTCAGCAACACCATCTCCATCGCTATCGATTAGGGCAACGTTAGAAACGACTGGAGCCACGATAATAGGACATCCTTGATCATCAACTGCTACACCTTTTGGGGTATTGGGACATTTATCTTTACTATCTAAAACGCCGTCACCATCACTATCTTTTTCTTGGGAATTTAAGACATACATCGTAACCATAACACGATTAGAAAGATCCCGCCCTTCTGTAGTTGCGTCAGTAAAAAACATATCTTTACCTGCCCTATACTCTACAACGGTCACATTTTTGTCGATACCACCATCAACAAGAGCATCTTGAATCTTTAAAGCATACTTTTTACTTTTTTCCATGCTGTCTTTTGAGTTTAAAGAGTAGCGAAACCAGCGCTCAATCTTACTTGCATAAGCACGTGATTGAACTGATACCTCATTCATATCATCTGTTGGCTCATTTGTATGACCTATAACAGTAATCAAAACTTTCTCACCCTTAGAGCTAGTTTCTTTAATATTATTTATAATCTCTTTGAGATGATTTTTATACTCTGAACTTAATGAATCTCCATCAAACCAAAGCATATCAAAACGTTTGATCTGTTTAAAATCTCCATTCATAAAAAAATCTGTTTTCATCATAGCGCTTGCATTTTGATCCATCAAAGGAGAATAGCTGTCATCATATGTTCCAGCATATAAAGAGAAAGAACAAACTAACGATAATAAAATTGGTTTCATAAATAACTTTTTCATATTATTGTTCCTTACTTAGTTTTTCTTTTAACGTAGTTGGAGATTCGTCAATCCTCTGTTCATTAAGGATGGTTTTTTTACAACCATAAGGCATAATATTATCTCCTTTTAAAGAGTTATCACACAGATCAAGATTATCAGAAATATTATCATGATCAACATCAAGTTTTGTTGGTAGAGTATCTAAAATCTCTTTTGCGTCACTATTGGTGTAAAGATTTACCTGTGATGTATATTTTGCTTCATCTCCAGTAATAGCCATTACTAAAAGACCCATCGCATCAAGGACTCTGTATTTGGCAAAAAGATGATCATACTCAGCTTTAGTAATCTGAGTACGTGCATTGAAAACATCATTTTGAGATGAAAGAAGATCTAGTAAAGATCTACGTCCCAAATCATATTCCTCTTTGTAGAGTTCTAACGTCTTTTCGCTGTATTGACTATATTCACGTAAGTTTTTTAGTTGTCTGTCTATATTTTCATATGCATTCCATGAAAGTTCCAAACCTTCGATAACCTGACGTTTCAAATCTCTTTTAATCTCGACTTCTTGATCGATAGTGCTGACGCTTTTTTGTATATCCGCGCTGTCTGCGCCGCCGTGAAAGAGATTATATGTCAATACCAAACGGGCACGAAAACGATCGTCTGGCTGATCAAAAGCATTAGTCTTTGACGCATCATTAAAATATTGACTCACTTCCATGTCCACTTTTGGATAGAACTCTTTTTTCTTTTGCTGCCAAAGAGCCTGAGCACCTTTAATGTTGTAACGGCTTACAAGAAGAGAAGGATTATGATCTACTGCGTAAAGTGCTGCTTTTTCTTCACTTTGAGGCATAGCAAAATCAAAATTAGGGCGTTGCATCTCACTTCGCTCAGGCATACGCCCTAGCAAACGTTTGAAATTGTATTCTGTGTCATACATGTTTGTTTCTTGTACAATATAGTTTGAACGCGCAAGTGCTAAAGATGACTCAACTTTTTTAACCTCTGAAGCTGTCGTAAGACCAGCATCAAAAAGATCTTTTACTTTTTTATAGATATCTTCGTTAACCTGCACATTCTCTTTTGCCGTTTTCAAAAGATCATAAGAGCGCATAACATTTAAATAAGCGTTTGTCGTCTTAAAGGCGCTATCATTTGATTTTTCTACATAATGAGCCTTTTGCAAATCTCCAACTTCATTCTCTAATTTAAGGTTTTTGGAAGTTTGAAAAAAGCTCATAAAAGTCGAGTTTCTCGATGTTTTAGGTAAAATTTCTTTACGACAAAAAACCACCTAAACAGAAGAAACTCTATGCCAAGTATTATACCTTCCCTTTCAAAAATGTCCCTTAAAATCCTCAATATGAATAAGACTCTTTTTCCTGCACTTCAAGAAGAGCTAGGCATGCTTTCATCCAAAGAAGAAAAACTGATGCGGATTCTAGAATTAGCACAGATAGAGAAATATGTTTGGGAAGTAAAAATCACCAATCCACCCAAACACCGTAAAGAGATTGCAAGAGCGTTTATTGCCAAAGCGGTTTATAATATTCAAACAACACGCGATTTGATTGATCGCCTTAAAGTTGATCGGGTATTACGGATTATGTGTGGATGGCGCTATGCTCACAAGATACCAAGCGAATCAACTTTTAGTCGAGCATTTGGAGAACTTGCTCTCGCCAAGATAGCTGATAAGACACATCAAGTGTTTATAGAGGAGTATTTGAGCAATACCTTATTTTTCTACAACAGCACCGATTCCACCGCTATTGATGTGAGAGAGAAGCCCTTAAAAAAAGAAAAAGTTCTAAAACTAAAAAAGAAACGCGGACGCAAGAAAAAAGATGATCCAACTCCAGTAACACCGAAAGAATCCTCATTGTGTGAGAAGCAAAGTACGATGCACTCAACAATACAAATGCTTCAAGCTATTTCAACAGCAACAGATATCGGACGTAAGATTAATGCCAAGGGAAATGGTTATACGTGGATTGGAGGTAAGCTTCATTTAGGCGTAGTAGATGGCGATATACCAATTACAGCAATCTATACTTGTGCAAGCGTACACGATTCTCAAGTTGCCATTCCTGTTATTAATGAGACGAGTAAGCGAGTTGATTATTTTTACGATTTGTGTGACAAGGCATACGACTCAGAAGTTATTGAGACCTTCTCGGCAATACGTGGGCATATTGCTATTATCGATGTCAATCCACGAAATTGTGAAGCGACAAAAATAGAGATTGAAGGTGAGAGGATTCTTGAAAAAATGGGATTCAATACTCCAATGAGTAATCATTACAATCATAGAAGCTCTGTTGAAAGAGTAAACTCCTACCTAAAGGATTCATTTGGATGTAAACACATCTATGTCAAAGGGGCTTTAAAAGTAGCGAGTCATTTGATGTTCGGCGTTCTTGCTCTTTGCATTCATCAGAGTATTAAACTACTGACTTAAAAGAATCAGATAAAAAGTGTTTTTAGCTTGACAACCATCTTTCACGCTCAAAAAATGGGAAAACAGACCTTTCCATCGAGGCTATTGGCTAAAATATTAAGATATATGCCTCAAATACAATCCTTAATTCATCTGCAAACATCTATGCTGATTTTAGAAGAATTTCGAGCTGAGATTTGCAAGTGGCTCAATATTGATTTAAAGGGTAATATTATATCGATTCTTTCATTTATCTCTGCTTGATTCTTGATTATACTTCGCCAAATACCATTCAACCGTCTTAACGATCCCAGTATCAAACGTCTCATCAGCTCTCCAACCGAGTTCATTTTCCAGTTTTGTCGCGTCAATTGCATAGCGTCTGTCGTGGCCTGCTCTATCTTCTACGAAAGTTATCAGTTCTTTGTAGCTTTTACCGTTAGCTTGTGGAACTTTTTCATCAAGAATGGTCGTGATCGCATCGACTATCTGAAGATTGGTTCTCTCATTTCTTCCGCCAATGTTATAAACTTCGCCCGTTTTTCCTGTATGGTAAACGATATCTATCCCTTTACAGTGGTCAAGTACATAGAGCCAGTCACGAATGTTTTTACCATCTCCATAAATAGGGATAGGATTGCCTTTGAGAGCATTTCTAATAATAGTCGGAATCAGTTTTTCATCATGCTGTTTTGGGCCATAGTTGTTTGAACAGTTTGTGATAACTGTATCCATACCGTATGTCTCTTGGTAGCTTCTAACAATCATATCGCTACTTGCTTTACTCGCACTATATGGAGAGTTTGGAGCGTAAGGTGTACTTTCTGTAAAGAGATCAGTTGGATCAAGAGTAAGTGTTCCGTACACTTCATCAGTTGAGATATGATGGAATCTACATCCTTCATATTTTGGCTTACATGTAAAAGGTTTTTCCATCCAGTACTTGTACGCTACATCCAAAAGTGTAAATGTTCCGTTAACGTTTGTTTGCACAAATACTCCCGGGTTTTTGATGGAGTTATCTACATGAGATTCTGCTGCAAAGTGAATGACACCTTGTATATCGTATTCGCTAAAGATAAACTCAACAAGCTGACGGTTACAGATATCACCTTTGATAAATTTATATCTTGGGTTGCCTTCGCACTCTTGAAGGTTTTCTAGATTCCCTGCGTAAGTTAAAAGGTCTAGGTTTATAAGATTGTACTCTGGGTATTTTTCTAAAAAGTATGGGACAAAATTAGAGCCTATGAAGCCTGCTGTGCCTGTTAGTAATATTGATTTCATTATTTTCTCTCTCCTAAAGTTTTTAAACACGCATCTAAACTATCTTTCCAGTAAGGAATGGTGATGCCAAAATCTTGTTTGATTTTTGATTTATTAAGTAAGCTGTAGTGCGGACGAGTCGCGGGTGTCGGATACTCTTTTGTTTCTATCGGGTTTACCTGACAATCTATCTTATTTGACTCTATGAAGTTTTCAATAGCCTTAGCATCGGTGGTATCCAAAGAGCCTCTATCTGTGAAAAAGAAAGTATATGGATAGCTATCATGTAAGGCTTTTATCTCACTTCCAAGCTGACCATTTGTACCCGTTACTAGGATGTTAGACATTGTAGTAATCCACACCATATTCAAACAGATCATTTGCTTCGGCGAGTTTGGGTTGCATCTTATCTTTTGCAGAAAGATTGAGTTCTTCGTGCATTACTTGCCAGTCGATGCCCAGTACCGCATCATCAAATGCGATCCCTCTGTCACACTCCGGAGAGTAGTAGTTATCTACTTTGTAGGCAAAGATAGTATCATCTTCAAACACTACAAATCCATGAGCGAATCCTCTTGGAACTAACATCTGCTTTTTATTGTCAGCGCTGAGTTCTACGCTTACATGTAAGCCAAATGTCGGACTTCCTTTGCGGATATCGACTGCAACATCAAGCACTCTGCCTTGGATAACACGAACAAGTTTTGTTTGGGCATGTGGAGGAAGTTGGTAATGCAAACCTCTTAAAACTCCGCGTGAGCTTTTGCTTTCATTATCTTGGCAGAAGTTGATTTTATAGCCTAAAAACTCTTCAAGTTTATCAGCTCTAAATGTTTCTACAAAGTAACCACGTGCATCACCATGTACTTTTGGCTCGATGATAATTACATCTTCTATGGCTGTTTTGGTAAATGTCATCTTCCTAATCCTCTTGGCTGGCTGGCTCTGCGGATAAGATACTGACCATATTGGTTTTTACTTAAAGGAACTGCAAGGGAAAGAAGTTTCTCTTTACTTATATAACCCATTTCATAAGCAATCTCTTCAATACAAGCGACTTTAAGAGACTGTCGGTTTTCAATAGTCTGGATGAACTGGCTTGCTTCAAGAAGTGATTCATGTGTTCCAGTATCGAGCCATGCGTAACCTCTTCCCATAAGTTCTACTTTGAGTCTTTGATCATTTAAATAATCTTGATTGAGTGTTGTGATCTCCAACTCTCCACGGTGTGAAGGCTGAACAAGTTTTGCTTTTTGTACGACATCTTTTGGATAAAAATAAAGTCCCACCACTGCATAGTTGCTTTTTGGCTCAGTAGGTTTTTCCTCTATACTTGTCACATTTCCAGCTTCATCAAACTCTGCAACTCCATAACGTTCAGGATCGCTGACATAGTAGCCAAACACGGTTGCTTTATTTTCCTCTTGTGCGTTTTTAACGCTTTGAGCTAAAAGAGTTGTAAGTCCATGTCCGTGGAAAATGTTATCGCCCAAAACCAAACACGCATCATCGCCGGCTAAAAACTCTTCACCAAGCAAAAATGCTTGAGCAAGTCCATCAGGCGAAGGTTGTACGACATAAGAGAACTGCATTCCGATATCGCTTCCATCACCTAGAAGTTCTTCAAATCTTGGAAGGTCTTTTGGAGTAGAGATGATAAGTACTTCTGTGATTCCAGCAAGCATTAACACTGAAAGAGGATAATATATCATCGGTTTGTCATAGATAGGAACAAGCTGTTTACTCACACCTTTGGTTATAGGATAAAGTCTTGTGCCGCTTCCTCCGGCTAAGATGATGCCTTTCATTGATATCCTTTATGATTTTTTGTTTGAAAGTTCCATGTATCCTTGCACATGGTTTCTAATGACCTCATAGCACTCCATCCTAACAACTCTTTTGCTTTTTGTGGATGAGCATAACAAGCGGCAATATCTCCATCTCTTCGAGGTGAAATTTGATAGGCTATTTTATTTCCTGAAGAAGCTTCAAATGCTTTAACAACATCTAATACACTGTATCCGGTACCTGTTCCTAGATTGATAGCGGTGCATTGGGGAACTATCAAAGCCTCTAATGCTTTTAAATGACCATGAGCCAAATCAACCACATGAATATAATCCCTAACGCCTGTTCCATCAGATGTCGAGTAGTCATCACCAAAAATATTAAGATATTCTCGACGACCAATGGCTACTTGTGCTATAAATGGCATCAGATTATTAGGGATACCTTGTGGATCCTCACCGATCAAACCACTCTCATGTGCACCAACGGGATTAAAATAGCGTAGAATCATAATTTGCCATGAGGGATCAGATTTATAGAGATCACGTAAAATCTCTTCGATTACTAGTTTTGTTTGACCATAAGGATTAGTTGTTCGTAGTGGATGATCTTCAGTAACGAGGTAAAAACTCAGGATCCCCATATACAGTTGCTGAAGAGCTAAATACGATTGTTTTAATATTGTTCTTTTGCATGGCTCGCAAAAGACAAAGGGTACCATTCACATTATTATCATAATATTCAAGAGGTTTGGCTACAGATTCACCAACTGCTTTGAGCCCAGCAAAATGTATAACGGCGTCACACCCTTGCATTGATGCAGATAAAAGTGATTCATCTCTAATATCGCCTTTGACACTTTCTAATGATTTATGAGTGATTTGTTCTACTCGTCTCAAAGCTTCTAAAGAACTGTTTGTAAAGTTGTCATAGACAACCACTTCGTGTCCCTCATTAAGCAGTTCTACGC
>Ga0118677_10002339_pt1 | contig 38393 bp, 34 predicted proteins | sample AliMusrvi5mmetaG_FD_86154 | JGI IMG/M metagenome (GOLD analysis project Ga0118677, IMG submission 86154) | reverse complement strand
CACGTAACCTGCATCAACCAACTCCGTTCACAAACCAAAGGGGCGAACGCGGCGCGCATTTCGCTGCCCCGCGTACCCGCGGGGATGGGGAAAATGCCCGCTCAGTTTGGCCCAGGCCGCAAGGCACGCCGGGTGGGCGTGGATACGTATCCCGACCGCCCGGCGTAACGCCGCGGATGGGCCGAAATCAGCGGGCGGCTTTCCCCACGAAATGCGCGACGGCCTTGACAGCACGCATCCCGCACGCCTCCGCACGCACCACGCGCGACCAGTGCGGCCCCGATCCGCGACACTCCGGTGCGTCAGCCTTCCCGCATCACACCTGCCCACTGCTCCCTGCTCACCGACCTCACCCCACCGCCTTCGCCATCCGCCGGACATCCTCCCGCACGCTGTCCCGCAGCGCCTTCGGCGCCAGCACCTGCACGTTCGGCCCCCAGGAGAGCACCCACCGCTGCACCTCAAACAACCCCTTGGCCGGGAACGTCAACTCCACCTCGCCGCTCCGGCGCCGCCGGAGTACCTGCCCAGCCGTCCACTCGCACTCCTCCACGCAATGGGCGACCTCCTTCGAGAACAGCAACTTCACCGTGTGCGACTCGCTCACGCCGGAGTACCGCCCAAACGTGTCAGCCAGCAACTTCCCCGCGTCGAACCCGACCGGTACTTGAAACGCATCCCCCGTCACCGTCGCCTTCACGATCCTCGCCATGGAGAACTGGCGCACGTCCGTCTGTCCGTCATGGACGCCGAACAAGTACCATTCCCCCTGCAGGTTCGCCACGTGGTAGGGGTTGACCCGTGACTCCTTGGGCGCGGTCGTGGCCGTCATTTCGGCCGTCCGATAAGACAGTTTCAGCGTCTTCTGCTCGCACAACCCCCGGATCACCGCACTCCAGTTCTCCGGCGTCACGCACTTGGCCGGCGGACCCCGAAACGAGAAGCGACTGAACAGGTTCTCGGGCCGCACCCGGACCTTCTCAGGCAGCATGTCGGTCAGTTTCTCAAAGATATGACCGAGTTGCCCGGCCACAGGCGTGCCGTGGTACTGCTCCAGCACGCGGGAAGCCAGCAACACCGCCAGGATTTCCCCCTCGGAGACCAGCATGGCCGGCATCGACCAGGTCGGTTCCGTGAAGAAGTACGACTTCCGTTCCCGGTCGTAGTCAAGAGGCGCGTGCATCTGGTCACGCAGGAAGTCGATGTCACGCTGAACCGTCTTCTGCGAAACCTCCCACTCCGCCGCCAGGATCAGGCAGTTGACCGGCCGTTGTCCCGCCCGGATCAAATTGGTCAGTTCCGTCAGGCGCCTGAACTGTGTCTTGCTCCTTTTCACGCGCATACCCTCCAAATTACGCCGCCCACACGGACAAAATCGGTCCGTCAGAAAAAAGGTACTCCTTTCCTGACAGACGCGCAATGTCCGTCTCTGGGGTGTAAGGTGCTCGCGTGATCCCGAACACCCACATCACTAAGGTAGGGCGGGGCCACCGGACCCGCCGCATCCCTGGAGGGCGGCGCGCCGTCGCCGCCGGCCTCAACGTAGCGGCGGGCAGTCCCTTGCCCGCCGGCCCCCGCCGCACGCATTCTGTAGCCGCGGCCGCCGACCGCGGTCCCAACCCGATCTCCGCCCCCGACGGGCTTACCCCGTCGGAGCAAAAGTTCAAAAGCGTCGGTGAAAACGTCGGTGTAAACGTCGGGGAAAGTTCCCTGAAAAGTTCCCTGAAGAGTTCCCTGAAAGTTCGGTGTAAAGTTCGGAGAAAAGTTCGGTGTAAACGCCGGTGAAAAGACAGAAGCGCCGGTAGAAACGCCGGTGAAAACGCCGGTGAAAATCATGACCGTCCCAAAGTGGCAGCGGCGTCCCCGCCGCTGCATCCCACTGTCATCTCCCCAATGGCCACTGACACCACCAGCGCTTTTCCACCCCGTTTTCACCAACGCCGCAATTTGGCGACAACCACACCCGCGCCGCCACCGCGCCGCCACCGCGCCGCAACCCCCTTGACAATCTCCGGCATATCATGCACAGTAAGTCCATTGTAAGTGGACATACCGCGTCAAAACCATGAGCGACATCGCCAACATCCGGGATAAGGTGGACCACGAGGTCTTCGACTACCAGGTCCTTCTGGACGTCCTCTCCGCCTACCGCAAGCCGCGCGACCGCATTGCCCGCCTTGTGGCAGCCGGTGAGATCGTCCGCGTCAAGAAGGGCCTCTATGTCTTCGCCGCACCCTTCCGCCGACACCCCATCGCGCGCGAACAACTCGCCAACCTGATCTACGGCCCATCCTATGTGAGCCTCGACACGGCCTTGACCTTCCACGGCCTGATTCCCGAACGTGTGGAGGCCGTCACGTCCGTCACCACCGGCCGCGCACATAAGTTCGACACACCCTTCGGCGCCTTCACATACCGCACGCTCTCGCCGGACCGTTATACCGTGGGAATGCTCCTGGATACCTCGGGGAAGGCCCCCTTCCTCGTCGCATCACCCGAAAAGGCGTTGGCAGACAAGGTCTGGTGCGACAAGCGCCTCATCAACACGCGCGCCGTGGACTTCGGCGCCTACCTGCTGGACGACCTCCGCATGGACGCAGCCAGATTGCGGGACTTGGATGCACCGCGTCTGGCTGCTATCAACCATGCATACGCCTCCCCCAAGATCACCAACCTCCTCTGCTTCCTCAAGCAACTCGGAACCGCCTCGCATGCGTGAAACCCTCCAAACCCCGCTCACAGCGCACCCCGCCGTCCCCAACCGCAACCCCCGTAGACTCATCTCGCTTCGTACCCGGCGCGAGGGGCAAACGTGGCGCGGATCGGGTTCCCGTCCGCACGGCACTCGTATCCTCCAACAACCAACTTCTTTCACAAACCCAAAGGGGCAAACGCGGCGTGCATTTCGCTGCCCTGCGTATCCGCAGGGATGGGGAAAATGCCCGCTCAGTTTGGCCCAGGCCGCAAGGCACGCCGGGTGGGCGTGGATACGTATCCCGACCGCCCGGCGTAACGCCGCGGATGGGCCGAAATCAACGGGCGGCTTTCCCCACGAAATGCGCGACGGCCTTGGCAACACGCACTCCCGTCCCCTAACGCAACGCAGTCTTCACCCCGAGGCATCCCATGCATGAAGCCGTCAAGAGTCTGCTCGCGCGCTACACCTGCCGCACCCGCGACGACCACCTGAACGCCTTGCGCGAGATCCTCCAGGAACTCGCCCTTCTCGGACTCTGGCGCGCCAAGTTCTTCGAGCACGCGGCCTTCTACGGCGGCACCGCCCTTCGCGTGCTCCACGGCCTGGACCGCTACTCGGAAGACCTCGACTTCTCACTGCTGCGGCCGACGCCGGGTTTCTCGCTCGAGGAGTACGGCGCGGCCCTCAAGCGCGAAGTCGGCAGTTTCGGCTTCGAAGTCACCTTCGATCGGCGCGCCAAGACCCGCGCGACCGCCATCGAATCTGCCTTCCTCAAGGCCAACACTGTCCGCGAAATGATCCAGATCGGGGCAGGGGAGGACTTGCTCCAGGGCGTTCATCCCGGCGCCCACCTCAAAATCAAATTGGAGGTCGATACCGATCCACCCGGCGGCTTCGCCACCGAAACGCGCTACCTGCTTCAACCGATCCCATTTCCCGTCCGCGTTTTCTCGCTGCCCGACCTCTTCGCCGGCAAGTTGCACGCCGTCCTCTGTCGCAAGTGGGGCACACGCGTCAAGGGGCGCGACTGGTACGATTTAGTCTGGTACGCCGGCCGGCATCCCGAGGTTCATCTTTCCCACCTCGAACAACGCATGCGGCAGTCCGGTGATTGGAAGCCATCAACCCCACTCGACCTGGAGTCCTTGCAGCGCCTGTTGACGGATGCCGTCACAAAACTCGACATCAATCAGGCGCGCTCCGAAGTAGCGCCATTCGTCCGTGACCACCGCGCCCTTGAAGTCTGGTCTCAAGACTTCTTCGCCAGCGTTATCGCGCGCATCAAACAGTCCTGATCTCCCCCCACTGACCAATGACGCGGCCACCGGCCGCCCCTGACGCCGCTATCGCGGCCCCTGACGCGACCTGGGTCCGCCAATGACCTTGTAACGAAAAGGGAGTAGTTTTCGTTACATCCAACCGCCCGCCATCGTCCGTGCCACCCACCCGCCGCCCATCGGCCGCCAGTCGTGCGTCGATTCTCGTCCCACAACCTCTTTCCCGGCGCCACGGAACGACAGCGAAGGAAACCACCTTTCGCCGGCCGTACGACCGTCGGTGCTACTGCGCTACCATGCAACGCGGAGTGCCAGCGCAGCAAACCGCCACTCAATCCACGCAATCCGCCTCCCCAATGAACACTGCCGCGTCCTGCTCGCCGCGCCCTCTTGCCCCCGCGCCCCATTCGGAGTATCGTCTCCACTGTCCCTGCGTCCAACCCTGCTCACCGATCACTGTTCCCCGCCCGCTCACCGGAATCCGCCTCATGACTGTCGCCGAATTCATCAATAAATGGTCGCGCTTCTCCGGCAAGGAGGCATCCGCCTACCAGGACCATTTCAGCGACCTTTGCCGGATGTTGGCGCACGAGACTCCCATTGCGGCCGACCCCACCGGCAACGACACGTTCTGCTTCCAGAAACGCGTCGTCAAGGACGCCGAACTTTTCGAGACCGCAGACCTATTCACCACCTACGCCGCAACCGATGATGATCGCCACGCCGCCACGCGCGGCTTCGCCGACGTGTGGCTGAAAGGGCATTTTGCCTGGGAATACAAAGGCCCTGGCGACGAACTTGAGGAAGCATACCTGCAACTCCTGCGCTACCGCGAATCCCTTCTCAACCCGCCGTTGTTGGTGGTGTGCGATTTTCACCGCTTCATCATCCGCACCAACTTCAATGGCACCGTCCAGCAAACATACGACATTCCGCTCGTCAAACTGGACCGCCCGGAGAACCTGCGCATCCTGCGCGCCGTGTTCTTCGACCCGGACAGCCTGCGCCCCGAACGCACCACCAAGCAGGTCACGGAGCACCTCGCCGACCGCATCGCCGCCGTCGCGTGTTCGCTCCAAGACCGCGAGAGCGTAGAATTAACCGATACCCGCACGCGCCAGGAGCTTCGCGTCGCCATCCGCCGCAACCTGCGCATCGCCCAGTTCTTGAACCGCCTCACCTTCTGCTTCTTCGCCGAGGATGTGGGCCTGTTGCCCAAGCGGGTTTTCGCTGAAATTGCCGTCGCTGGCCGCGACGATCCGGCTTTCTTTTCCCAAAGCGTGGAGGCCCTTTTCCGCGCCATGTCTACCGGCGGCATCTTTGGCTCGCACCGCATCCGCCATTTCAACGGCCACCTGTTCGAGGAGGCCACCGTCTTCGAACTCACCCGTGAGGAGATCGCGGCCCTGGCCGATGCCGCCGAGTCAGACTGGCAGTTCATCGACCCCACCATCTTCGGTACACTCTTCCAGCGCGCCCTGGAAAAGGAGCACCGCGCCCAACTGGGCGCCCATTACACATCGCCCGAGGACATCAAGACCCTGCTTGAACCCGTCCTCATGGCGCCCTTACGTCAGAAATGGTCAGATATCAAACGCGGCCTGTTGAAGGAATACCGCCAGGGCAAGCCAACCGCCGCCGCCCGAAGGACCATCGAGGCATTCCTGAAGCGTCTGCGCGAGACCATCGTGTTGGACCCCGCCTGCGGCTCCGGCAACTTCCTCTATCTGGCCCTGCAACTTCTCCTGAACCTTGAGAAGGAAATCATCGCGTTCGCCGCCCGTATGGGCATGGAGAAGGAACCCGGCGTCGACGTGCACCAACTCCGCGCCATCGAGATCAATCCCTACGCCTTCGAACTCGCCCAGGTCTCCGTCCAGATCGGCTACCTCCAATGGCGGCGCGACAACGGCTTCCCGCTCGATCGCACCCCCGTGCTCCAGACGCTCACCGGCTTCGACAACGACGACGCCCTGCTCGATTCCCACTACAAGGACAAGGCCAGGAATCTCAAGGCCGCCCAGTCACAGGAACATCAGGACGACAACGCGCTCAAGTTCTACTCCGAAAAGGCATGGCCCGCCTGCACCGTCATCGTAAGCAATCCTCCCTTTCTGGGTGACAAACTCATGCGCCGCCAACTCGGCGACAACTACGTCAGCGAACTGCGCCAGATGTACGACGGCCGCCTCCCGGGCCAGGCCGATCTCTGCTGCTACTGGTTCGAGAAGGCCCGTGCCTTGATAGTGCAGGGGAAGTGCCAACGCGCCGGCCTGCTCGCCACCCAGGGCATCCGCGGCGGCGCCAACCGCGAAGTCCTGAAACGCATCAAGGAATCCGGCGACATCTTTTGGGCCGAAAGCGACCGCCCGTGGATTCTCGACGGCGCCACAGTTCATGTCAGTATGGTGGGCTTTGCTGGCAAGCGCGAAACGACCGCAGAGAGTGAAGCCAACTCTTCCAAACCATCGGCCGTTCTCGATGGCAACCCCGTCACAAGCATCAACGCCAACCTCACCGCCGCCGCAGATGCGTCATCGGCATCCCCACTTCCTTTGAATGCAGCACTGGCCTTCATTGGCACCACGAAGGGCGGAGATTTTGATATTTCGCATGACGACGCGATACATGCCTTGGCTACGGCAGGCAACCCAACAGGAAGACCAAATAGTGATGTTCTCCAACCCATTTTGAATGGCCGCGATGTCCTCAACCGCGACGACCTGCGCTGGCTCATCAATAATGAGGACCGACAACTTGAGGATGCCGTTGGCTATGAATGGCCAATGGCAACGGTTCAGGAACGCGTCAAACCAAAGCGTGATCACAACAGAAACAAGTGGCTAAAAGAGAATTGGTGGAAGGTCCAGCGCATGAGGCCGGAAATGCGGGCGGCCGTAATACCGCTCCCACGCTTCATTGCCACACCTCGGGTCGCAAAACACAGAATCTTTGCCTGGTTCACGTGGCCCGTCATTACGGACGATCAGACCGTCGTCTTCGCCCGATCCGACGACCTTTTCTTCGGCATCCTTCATTCGCGCTTCCACGAAGTGTGGTCACTGGCGCAAGGAACACAACTGCGCGAAAAGGAAAGCGGGTTCCGCTACACCCCCACCACCTGCTTTGAAACCTTCCCGTTCCTGCCCGGCGTCATACCTGAACCCCGAACCCTGAACCCTGCTCTCGCCGCAATAGCTGCCGCCGCCAAGGAACTGAACACCCTGCGCGAGAACTGGCTCAACCCGCCCGAATGGACCCGCACCGAAATAATCGAATTCCCCGGCACCGTCGGAGGCCCCTGGGACCGCTACATCGACAAATCTGCAATCTCCAATCTCAAATCTCCAATCGGCACCGTCCGCTATCCGCGCACAGTTCCCCGCGACGACACCAGCGCCACCCGTCTCAAGGACCGCACCCTCACAAAACTCTACAACGAAAGCCCCACTTGGCTCGCCGCCTGCCACGCCAAACTAGACGCCGCCGTAGCCGCCGCCTACAAATGGCCGAATGATCTCACCAACGAACAGATACTCGAAAGACTCTTGACTCTGAACTTGAAAACGGCAAACGGTCACTAAGCAGATGGGAGACGTCATGAGCGTTCAAACCAGATCACTAACAGTCAAGACAGGCAGTCTCCTTCTTGATTCCAAGAACACCCGAATCCCAGAAGACCGAAGATCGGAGGACCAGCGTTCTCTCGTTCAGGAACTACTCGAAGCAGAGGACGTGAAGGGCATTGCAACATCAATCGCGAAACTCGGACTGTTCCCAAACGAGAGGTTGATCGTCATACCATCGAATACCGGGCGCAACTTCGTCGTTCTAGAAGGCAACCGAAGACTTGCCGCAATTAAACTTCTGATGAACCCGGGACTTGCCCCAACAGAACACCAGGTAACCTACTTCCGACGACTTTCAGAGAAAGCCGATCTCCCAGCATTGGGCAAGACAGAAGTAACCATCTTCCCAGACCGTGTTGCTGCTGCGCCCGTAATATCGAGCTTGCACATAGGAGAGTCAAAGAAGCGATGGTCCTCTCTTCAACAAGCGCGTTTCTACAGGGAACTAGTGGAGGAAGGACTCACACCAGAAGAGATCGCAGAACGCGAGGCCGGTGGAGTCACGCTGGCAGACATTCGAAACTACCTGAAGTCAGAGAAGGTACATCGCGTCGCCCTGACATTAGACCTCGATGATGAAACTCGGAAGAAGGTCGATGACTCACGATTCCCACTAACAACACTCGACAGATTCCTTGAATCCAAGACAGGGCGAAATTTCCTGGGCATCGAAGCAGATGAAAAGGATGGCTTCAAAGGAGTTGTCCATCCAGACAGATTCAAGGCGGTGTTGAAACACGTTGTGACAGACATTGCCAATGCAAAAGGCCTGACACGTAGGATCAACACTGACGAAGACATAGCACGATATGTCGAGGACGCTTCCGCCAAGATTCCAAAGACCCCTATGCGCGGCGCGTTCGACGTGGCATCTCTATTCGCGAAACCGGGCGACACAGGAACGACAACGGGCAACCAAGTTCAACCCACACAAAGACCGGCAAGAACTCCGAAACCGTCGACCAGCATCGTGCCCAGAGGGTTCGCATGTAATTCAACCAATGACCGCGTGCGTGCAATCTTTGGGGAACTGAAATCAACCAGAATATCTGATCATCGCAATTCTACAGGCGTGATGGTTCGCGTACTGATAGACATTGCACTCTGGCACTTCTACGAGTGCCAGAAACACATCCAAGCCGTGTGCGACCATTACGACAAGGACGGCAAGAGAAGGAACTTCAATTCAACTTGGACGCCGCCACTCCGCGATCTGATCAGTTATGCAGTTGAGCAAACTCTGTTCACCGGCATGGGCGCGGCAGGTTACAAGTCAGTTAAGACACTTGCGGCCAAAGACGCCGACTACTTCGTGACAATCGAGGGGTTCAATGCATTCACCCATAACCCGTACGTTACGCCGACAGAGGGGGACCTTCGGGCGCTTTGGCAACGCGCAGAGCCGATGCTGCAGATCATCCTGAATGTCTGAGGTGTTGATTTTGGATCATAGACATGAGTGAACCCTATAGCCCATTGCGCTACCCAGGCGGCAAAGCAAAACTGGCCAACTTTCTTATCGCAGTGATGAGAATGAACAGAATCCGGCCGACCCAGTACGTGGAACCTTACGCAGGCGGTGCTGGCGCCGCATTGCGCTTACTGTTTGAGGAATATGTTGATCGAATTTGGGTAAACGACGCTGACCCAAGGATTCTCTGTTTTTGGAGGGCGCTTACGGAAGAGAACGAGGAATTCGTTGAAAGACTGAAAACTGTCGAAGTGACCGTTGCTGAATGGCACAAACAGCGGCGAGTCTACGATGCCTGCAATGTCAACCGACCCTGCACGTTAGGATTTGCGACCTTCTACCTCAATCGCACATCTCGCTCTGGGATCATCCATAATGGAGGCCCGATCGGTGGCTATGACCAGAAGGGAAACTACCTCATTGACGCACGATTTAACCGCGATCAACTTGTGCGCCGCGTCCAACGGATCGGGATCTACGCAGACAGAATCACAGTGTCCGGCATCGACGGACTTGCCTTGCTGAAGAAAATGAACAGATCGCCTGCAAAGGCGCAGTCACAGTTCGTGTACCTGGACCCCCCGTACCACGCAAAGGGGCCGGAGTTGTATATGGACCGGTTTACAACGAAGCAACACGAACAACTCGCGATGTACTTGTCATTGCCAAGGGCCTTTAACTGGATAATGACGTACGATGACGTTGATGCAATTCGGCAACTCTATAGGACATTTCCCAAGTTTCGGTTCAGTCTAGAGTACAGCGTATGCGGACGGCGAAAGGGACACGAACTCCTGATTCACCCGAAAGCAGTAACTGTGCCGCCAAAGGTGAAGACCGCACTCCCATACGTCGCATAGGTGGTTCCTACGAACAGAATTCCGCGCGCATCGCCGCCATCCATTCCGAACTCCCCAGCCTCCGCGCCGCCCGCACACTTGCACTTTCAACCGCACACATCCCAATAAGTCCCCGTTGTCACCATTAACCACCCACCACCCTAGGAGTCCCCATGTCCACCTTCGCCAAATCCTTCAAAGATGAAGTCACCCGCCTCGCCCGTAAGGAAGCCAAGACTGCGGTAGCGCCGATCCGCAAACCCTCTGGCGCTACCCGCTCGGCCCTTGCCGACCTGAAGCGCCGTGTCGCCGCCCTGGAGAAAGAGACCCGTCGCCTGACTGCTCTGCTGGCGAAAGTCCCGCAACCCACCGCCGCCCTCGCCGCCGGCGATCAGAAGGCCCGGATCACGGGGAAGGGGATGCGTAGTCTCCGTCGGCACTTGCGCCTTTCGGCGGCGCAATTCGGCCGACTGCTCGGGATCACGGCACACGGCGTCTACCTTTGGGAACGCAAGAACGGCCCCCTCCACGTCCGCCAGACCACCCGCGCCGCCATCCTCTCCATCCGCACCCTCGGCGCCCGCCAGGCCAAGGCACGACTGGACGGCATGGCCAAACCAAAGAAGTGAACGGGAAATGATCAGAAAACTCAGAACCGGTGACTACCGCTTGTACTCTCAAAAGTTGAACCCAAAGACCGGGAAGCGGAGAAATCTTGGGACCTTCACCACGCGTGAGGCGGCGGAAAAACACGAGCGCGAGGTTCAGTACTTCAAGAGGCACTGACGTCTGTGGCATGCTGGTCACGTTGACCAACCCCCCGCGCCAAACCAAGAACCAAGAACTCTCCCTCTCTCTCCTCTGTGCACTCTGCGCCCTCTGTGGTAAAAATCTCCCCACTGATCACCGCTTACTGATTACCGCCCGCCGGCCACCCCATGCACCACACCGCATACACCAAGGTCGAACGCCAGATTCTGGACGTACGCCAAGCCCTCAGCCAGTCCATGCCCGCTGACCCAGCGGACTTTCGCAATAAACTTCGACTCACCGCCTACCACGAAGCCGGTCACGTTGCCGCGCGCATGTTCACCGGCCAGGAGGCCAATCATCTGGTGAGCGTGTCCATCATTCCGGACAGCGAATGCGAAGGCCACGCGAAATCGGAGCGCAACGAAGCCATTATCATGCTCGAATCCTATCCACCGCCGCAGATTCGCACTGCCGGCCAATGCTTGTTGATGACTCTACTCGCCGGCCGAGGAGTCGAGGCGCGTCTGAACCCCAGGAAGACAAAAGCCACCCCGGACCTGCAGGCGCGTCTTCTGAAAAGCCAGATCCTCGTTCCGCTCAGCCGGGAATGGGACACGCCAGACACGGACCTCTTCCACGCCTGGCGCGTGGCAAACATCATGAGAGACGCCCGCAAAGAATACATCTGGCGTGTCCTGGAACGGGCCGAAAGATGGACCATCGAGATGCTCGCCATGCCCCAGGTCTGGGCCAGCGTCGAAAAACTCGCCAACATGCTCCTCGAACGCGGCACCATCGCCGACCATGACGAGATCTCCGAAGCGTGTGATGAAATACTCTACCTGGGCATTGCCAACTCCAAGTGGCGTCGCCGCCTCGTGCCCACGATCGCCGAACGCAAAGCCATGGGCTGGCCAACGGGTCGGTTGAAAAATAGCATGCAGACCGATAATCAGATTTGAAGCGCGGATATCAGAATGGAAGATTCCACCGGAAATGTCGGTGGTGCCGGGCTTCTTTCTTATATGAGAACGAACTCAGCGCAGGCAGTCCCAGAGAATCGAAGAAACAGTGCACCCGACCGGCAAGGGTTGCTACGCGAGTTTGTTGATCGGCTGCCGCTGATGCCGCCGGTGGAGATGGCGGCGGAGTTGGAACGGAGTGGGTACAAGGGGCAACACCGGCAGAAAGCGGCGCTGTCCCTGATGGCCTATCGCCATATCCGTCGGCTGAAGCGTCTCTATGTAGAAGGTGTTCCGCGTGAAACACTTCCGCCAAAACAGAACGTCCTGATGGCCGGTCCGACAGGATGCGGCAAGACCTATCTGGTGGAACTGCTGTTTGAAAGGCTTTTGGGCGTCCCGACCATCATTCTGGACACCACGAATTTCACCGAAAGAGGCTACGTTGGCGATGATGTCAGCACCATACTGACGCGCTTGATCGAGACCGCACGTGGCAATGCCACCCTCGCTGCATGCGGCGTGGTCTGCCTGGACGAGTTCGACAAACTCGCGTCCTCCTCCAGCAACGCCCGCTTTGCCGGCCAGGGAACGACCAAAGACGTATCCGGCTACGGCGTACAACGCGAGCTGCTTTCACTGATTGATGGCTCTGACGTGTCGGTACCGATGGACTACGGGTTCAGCGGGCATGGCCCGCGGTTACAACTATCCACACGAGATATACCATTTATTGCCTGCGGCGCCTTCTCAGGTCTGGATTTATCCCTTCGCCAGTCCTCCAGGCGGATCGGCTTTGGCACCCAGGCCGACTGCGGCCACGATCCAGTCGCACTGCCGGAAGTCGCCTTGTTTCAACGATATGGCTTCATGCCCGAGTTGATCGGTCGGTTTACCCAGACGCTTTGCTTCTCAGCACTCGACAAGGAAACCTTGGGCACCATTTTACTCGACAATGTTCTCCCCCGCTTCCAGAACGAATTCCACGCCGAGGGCATAGAACTACACGTCACAGATGAAGCGCGCCGCCACATCATTGAACAGACTGCAAGTCGCGGAACTGGCGCGCGGGGACTGCAAACGGAATTCGTTGGTATTGTGGAACACGCCGCCTACGAGACATTCATGCGGCAAAGGAATGTCGTGCTGACAATAACCGTCCAAGATGACATGCTGACGTGTACCACTTCACGGCATACCACTGGAAACAGAACCGCCTCGACCTGGAGAATACATCATGAAAAGGACAAAACAACGCGGCGGAGCGCAGCGGATGGATGCCAGCAATAGCCTTTCGAACGGCGATTGCCCATTGGGAAGAGGATGCAACGAATTTGGCGCGGCGCTCACGGAGGGAGGCGTCTGTCGCTTCGCCCAATGGAACCCAATGCAAAGGGAACTCTACAGACGGATACAACAGATCGACCAAGAGATTGCCCGCCTCAAGGGGCAACGTGATGTTTTAGGGAAAGAACTCAGCATACAATCGCAACAACCCACGAGACGCAATACACGTCCAGTCGGAGAAAATAGGCTATGAACCTGCATCATTCCATTGCCGTGGCCGGCCTGTTCTCTTTTGTGGCCGTCTTGGGGTATGCCAAACCGGCCAGAACGCAGCCGGATACTGCCCATGCCGCGGCACACCACGCACAATGTGCGACCAACGACCACCTTTGCATCACAAACACCGCAGGGAAAGTCGTTCACTTGACTTTTTCGGGGAAGGATCGCTCTCCCAAGTTGTCGCCCGATGGACACCATGTGGTTTTCATCCGAAAGTCGAAACGTCATGCAATTCTGACCATTGGCGCTGAAAGCGATTACCATGGCGACGAGATTCTGGCGGACCAAATATGGGTGATGGATGTAAACACCGGCGAACAAAGGTTGCTGGTCAAAGACGGCATACCAGTCAAAGGCAATGTGACAAAGGAATGCGAACGCATGATCGCCTTCATTGACGATGACAGCCTCTGTTTCTCGCCGGATGGGGGCAGTCTATATTTCATCGGCTCAGCATGGGTTACTTCCGGCGCATTGCATGTCGTCAATCTGCGCACAGGCCGCGACCGTTTCATCGCCGCAGCGAACGCAGTGGATGTTGTGCCGTCCGGAAAATACGTCGGCAACCTGATCGTACAGCAACACAGGTATTTCCTCGGCTGCGGCGCGTATGACTGGTACTGGCTCATCACCCAGAAGGCCACGAACTCGGGCCTGTAGGTGAGACTGATGATCAGGTGGCAACTTTCAAGAAAACATACTACTGAGGCGCCATGCCACCCGCAGTCTCCGCCTGGCCGACAGATGAATGACCAAACCTGTAATGCGCGTGCTTTTCCCCGGATTCCGGTCCTGTGTGTTCCTGTCTGCCCAACTCCCGTCGTTTCTTCCACTCCGCCTGCCAGTCCGGTTGCTGTGCTCGCGCGACTTCAACCGCCTTGCGGCATGCTTCCAGTTCCTCGGCCATGTCTTTCTCGTCCACCAGGAGTTCTGGGTGTGCCAGAACCAGGTCTTCGAGATGTTTGACGGACCGTCCGTCCGACGCATTGACCTGCGTTGCCTCGACAAAGCAACGCGAAGCGAACGCGAAGTCGCCCAATCCCACGTGGCAGAGACCCAGGTTCTTGTGGGCGTTGGGTCGGCACGGGTCAATTACAATGGCGGCCTTCAGGAATGACTCCGCTTCCTGATACATGCCGATCTGGTTGAGCGAAAACCCGAGGTTGTTGTTGATGAAGTACCAGACTTCAGTCCGGCACGGCTCCATCTCGAAAGCCTGCCGGTAGTATTTCACCGCCCCCTCGTAATCCCGGTATTTTTCCATGAGTTGGCCCATGGCAAGGATGCAATGGGCACGCTCCTCCAAATCCTGCGCCAGCGCCAGCAACCGATCCAGGCAATTGCGGGTGTCCGCCAGGCGATCGGTCCTGCTGTAGAGCACGGCCAACGACCAGAGCGTATCTGAGCACTGGCCGCCGCGCTGGTCCAATCGCGCGAGCAAGCGCGCCTCGGCCTCCTCACTGGTGATGGCCTCCCCCTGCGGCACTTTGCCCACCGAGAACTGAAACAACAACTTGTCCTTCATCGCATGCTCCTCTTCTTACGGTCGTCTTGTCCCAGCACCCGGAAACAAACTGCCCAACGCAATCGGCTTGGTCACGCCGATGAAATCGAAGAAGGTCTTGCCGATGTAGCCCCACAGCACGACGCTCAGGATCTCCTGCACGAGACTCTTCTTGTTTTTCGGGTTGCCGATGTCCATGAGTTTGGCGATGAAGGTCAGCGCAAGGATCGTTCCGATGATGCCGCACAACCCACGGGCATAGGCCATCATCAGACGCGTCTTACCGGGATATGCGGCGCGCCGCGAACCGAACAGCACGGGGTCAACAAGGAACCCGCATGTCATAACGATCGCGATGATGGCCTTGTTTTCGGTGATCAACATAATCAGGACTGTCAACGGAAACCAAGTCACGGCCACGACAAAATCCTGGTACCCTGAAAATATTTTGTGGCCGGTCGTACGCTCCACCCGGTAGGCAACGAGCAGTGGCGACAGTGCGATCAACAGACCAATGATAGAGACGAGGGTGGACGTTTTGTCACCTTCTGGCGGATCATGAAACAGGTAAAACGCCAGGATGACAAGCAAAGCCGCACCTGCCCCGACTAACGTATAGATGTCGAGATTGAACGGCATCCGTACACCAGAAAGCCGAAATCGCCGGACAATGTCGGTAATCTTGATCATAAACACGCTCCTGCTTTGTTAACCAGTGAACGGTATTCCGGCGGACTGAGTGGCTGTTCATCGAGAATGGCAGTACATTCGTCGAGGGTGACACGCTTGGCACCATGGTGGAGTTTGAGGAAGAAGACGTGGCCGTCATCCAAAGTCGTCACGACCGTGCCGTCAGGGAAGACTGCGCGACCGACGCACGAACATGCCGCTTGCCAAACAACCCGTGCCGGTGCCTTTGTGTGGGTCAAAACCGCGGCATTCCGAGTTTCTCCAAACGCCCAACCACCAGGGGCTGAAACAGCAGCGCGGGCAGCCACTAGGTCCGGACGCAAGAAGTTTGCATCGTCTTCGGATAAGACCGTGCAGCACGTTCCTGTTGCAACGTCCCAGACCCGGAAGGTCTCATCAAATGACCACGACAGGACCCTTCCGTCCGGCAACACCAGCGCGCCAGAGACGCGTTTTCTGTGCCCTTTTAGGATCGAAAGACAGTCGCCGCTGTTGTTGTCCCAGATCCGTAGCGTATGGTCCTCGGACCACGAGAGCAGGCGGTCGTCGGACAAGGCCAGAGCACCACCGATGTCGCCCTTGTGTCCGCGAAGCACCTTTGATAAAGCACGCTTCCGAATGTCCCAAATCCGCAGCGTTTTGTCGGACGACCAAGATAGAATGCGCCCGCCAGATAAGAGCAGCGCGCCGTCGACACTTGCTTTATGTCCACGAAATACCCTCAAACAAGCACGATGCCGGCCGTCCCAAAGGCGTAAGGTTGCGTCCTCCGACCAAGAGAGAATCCGGTCATTCGCAAGGACGAGCGCACCGTTCACAACGTGCTTGTGTCCAACGAGAACCGCCAAACATACCCCGTTGAGCCTGTCCCACACACGAAGGCTTCCATCCAACGCCCAAGAAACGATCCGACCATCGGATAACTCAAGCGCACCAGTCACCGACCACGTGTGCCCTTCCAAGGTGGCCAGGCAGGCGCCACTGTCGCTGTCCCACAAGCGAAGAGTGTTGTCCGATGAAATCGACTGGGTATTGCAGTCTCCAGACCAGGAAAGCAGGCGACCACCGGCCAACGCCAACGTGGCTCCGACTCCCTTTGGGTGCCGCTCGATACCCGGAAGACAGACGCTACTCCGGCTATCCCAAAGTCGCAATGTCTGGTCATCAGACCATGAGAGCAAGCGGCCATCGGACAACTCCAACACTCCAGCCACCTCTTCCGCATGGCCTTGAAGTGTTGCCAGACAGACACAGGACTGGAGGTCCCATAACCTCAGCATCCTATCAGCGGACCAAGAAAGCAAACTGCCATTTGAGAGCACAAATGCTCCCCGGATTACATCCGTATGCCCCTCTAATATTGCCAAGCAGGCGCCGCTGGTGCGGTCCCACAACCTCAGCGTCTTGTCAAAGGACCAGGATAGCAGGCGACCGTCGGGTAATTCTAATGCACCAAGGACCTCAAATTCATGCCCTTCAAGGGTGGCGAGACAGGCACCGCTGTGACTATCCCACAACCGGACCGTCTGATCCCTCGACCAAGAGACAATCCGGCCATCGGTCAACGCCAGCGCACCATAGATTGACCACGTGTGCCCCTCCAAGGTCGCCAGACAGGCACCACTGTTGCAATCCCAAACTCGCAGTATATAGTCGAGCCACGACCAAGATACAATCCGCCCGTCGGTTAGTTCAAGCGCACCCGTGACATAGGCAGAATGCCCTTCAAGGATCGCAAGACATGCGCCGCTGTGGCGGTCCCACACCCGCAATGTTTTATCCCATGACCACGAGACGATTCGGCCATCGGACAATTCCATTCCGCCATACACCCCATCCATATGCCCGTCGAGCGTCGCCATGCAGTCGCCACTGTTACTATCCCAGATTCGCAACGTGCGGTCATGGGACCAAGAAAGCAAACGTTCACCGGAAAGAACCCGAGCGCCGTCGACAGAACCCGCGTGCCCCTCAAGGACAAGAAGACACGCCCCGCTGGAGCTGTTCCAAAGTCGTAGTGTCTTGTCGTCTGACCACGAGAGAATGCGACCGTCTGTAGTGATCAGCGCCCCTCCGACCCGGGCGGAGTGCCCTTCAAGAACGGCAAGCAACCCTCCTTCTGGTGACCAGATACGAAGCGGCCCGTTCTGTGCTACGCCCGAATCCCAGGACACGATGTTCTGGTTAGGAAGAACCGAGGCACCCTGAACATTCTGAGTGTGCCCCTCAAATACTGCGAGGCATGGATCCGTCATCGCATGCGGAGTTCGCCGGGCATTGCGCAGCCAGTGCCAGTCGCACCGGCCTCTTACCAGCCAGTCTTCGGCCTGCATTGTGACCGGAGAGTCGTCGGCGTGCTCCACGGCCTGTTGCAGCAGGATTTTGTACGCAGGCCAACAATCGTCTCCACGGGAAAGGATGTGACTGCGCTCGCGGAAAAAAGATTCCCATGTACAGGCTAATTCGGATTCCGCAAGTGCGTCGGCGGCGCACAAGTCTTTATAGTCCATCGCCAGTTGCCTCGATCCAGCCCCACCTTCCGATTCCATCCGGGCCATCGCATAGTCAAAGTTGACCAAGGTAGCCTCCGCGCGGTGCGTCTCGCCGCACGTCAGCATGTGCGCTACACCGTGACGGAAGCAGTAACTCCGAAGGTTTGTGGGCACCTTCATGTCCGCCCAGTTTTCTGCAAGCCGGCCAATAATGTTGGAAAACTGGAGAATTTGCGCGGTTCTAAATCGCGGCACGCTAATCCTCCTTTCTTCCAAAGCGCAACTTCAGATCTTCTGATTCAGTCGTGCGACCAACTTTCTTCAAGCCGGACATAACGGCCGCGACCACCTTCACCGGCACATGTTCGCCGCGACTGTGATTCCGCAGAATACTCTGATATGCGTCGACAAGTTGATTCTCGGCCGACTCTCGCTGTCCTTGCTGAAGCATGGCCCGAGCCAGTCCATTGCGAGCGTTGACCGTGACGGCGTGATCGGGCCCCAGAGTTCCCATTCGCGCATCGAGAACTTGACCGCACAATGTGGCGGCGGCAGGCCAGTCGCCTTTGTCTGCCTTCAGCGTGGCTAAGTTGTTCATTGCCGAGACAGGGGTGGCGTGTGTGCTTCCCAGAACACGGGTCCCAATGGCAATTACATCACTATAAAGTCGCTCTGCTTCTTCATGTCTCCCCAGGTCCTGAAGGACCGACGCCAGACTGTTCATTATGGGCAGCAGGTTTCTGTGTTCGCGTTCGTAAGTTTCTCGTGCGTCGTGAAGCACATCGCTGAGGATTGTGGCCGCGTCATCTAACTGTCGCACCTCGTGAAAGAAGCATCCCCACGCATGCCTTGCCGCCAGCGTTTTGGGGTGAGCGGAACCCCAGACACCGTGTACCATCTCAACAGTTTGTCTGAACAGATCATGGGCTTTGTCTCGCTCGCCTCGTTCTAAGAGAAGCCATGCCAAGTTGTGAACTGTCGACACCATGACACCAACGTGTGGGCCCCGGGTCTGGCGAATCGCGCCAAGTACCTCCCGGCAGAGATTCTCTGCCTCCTGATATCTGCGCTGCTTTGTCAGAACCAGCGCCAACCCGCTCTTGAGCGAGAGCACATGATGTTCTGTCGGTGGGTCGCCCGTTGTTCGCGCAAGTCCATCCCGAAAAAGGTCGGCGCTTTCCGTGAGTCGTCCTTCCCGCTCGAGTGTCGCTGCCAAGTTGTTCAAACTTCGGAGGGTTTCGGGATGAGTGCGTCCCCGCGTGCACTCGCATTTGTTCAGGAGGCGGCGCAGAACGTTCTCGCTGATCTCAAGATTGCCGTTCAGGTCTGCGAGACCAGCCTCAATGTTTAGGCATTGCAGTGCGAAGTCATTGTCTCGTTCGTGGTCGTCTTCAAGGTTAGTGGAAAGTGCACTTAGAATGCGAGTACCAGCACCCGACCAACCAGCTTCAACGCACAACTCGAGTACAGGGACGAATGTCTGCCGGCAGACGTCTCTGTCTTGTTCGTGTTGCAGGAATACGCGCAGCGCATTTTCATAGGCTTCTCCCGGCCGCGGGTCGCCAAGTCGTGTCCAGCAACTCAGGATCGCGTAGGCAAACGGCGAATTACTGAGAGCACAGGTGTATCGCAGATCGAGGAGTTGCCTTTTCAGATCAATGTCTTTGCCAAGTATCTGCAGGTGCAATAATCCGAAATGCACGAGATAAGCAGACAGAGACGGCGGAACGGAGGGTTGATCCCACTGACGCACATTCTGCGCCATACGTTCGTGGAGCAGAAGAACAGAATGGGGACGGAACCGACTCACGATCACGTCCTCCCAGAGACATTCTTGTCAGAAGCATCCGGTTCGCCGACAAGGAACCGCCGGAACCTGTCATGGAAAAGGCCGTAACGGTCGCCGTCGTAGACCAGCAATTTGCCGGCTTTTGCGCGTAGCAATGCGACTTCACTGGCCGTCAGCGGCTCAGTGCCGACCGAAAGATCCTTGCCGAATAGGTATGCGAACATATCGTCATCGCCATAGTCGCGCATGATCGCAAGCATGCCGAGAATCCGATGAACCAGGAAGTCGCGGTCAGTCGGGAGGGACATCCAGAGGTCGTCGAACGCTTCGTCGAGAGACTCCGGGATTGTCTCGGCGCGCGCCACATCAATCCGACCGGACTCGACACCGTCGGCCACGAACCTCAAATAGAACGGATCAGCGCCGTTTCCATCCTTAGACGAGGCGTGCCATACAGCATCCACTGTGCGATCTGGCGCCGCCGCCCCATTTGCCAAGCGCGAGAGAAAGTCAGTCACGTTCTCCCGTTTGAGTCCCGCCAACGGACTCGCACCGGCAATCGGCCACCGGGCGTCAATCGGCAGGTGCGTCAACTCCCGCTCCACTCGTGTATTTCGGCTTTCCTGGTCTACCCTGTAACTGACGAGAAACACGACATGTTCGGGAACGTCGCTTGGAAGGACCGACGGAACACTCTCCTGTGAACCGCCGGAGGTTCCCTCGTCGAGCGCATCGATCACCACAACCAATCGTGCGCCCTCTGGTAATCTTGCTGAGGCGTCTTGCAAAACCGTGTTGAACTTCTCTTTCATTTCGTCAATGTCGTTGCTCAAGTATGCGCCCCGGTCGAGACCGCAGGCGTCGCAAACCTGCGCAACGAGCGAACGGAGTGCAACGATCGGGCTGTCGCGTCCATCTGTCGGCATGCAGAAGTGAAAGACCCAACGATGGGGGGAGTTGGCGCAAGTCTCGAAGAGTCGTGCAAATAGGGCGGTCTTGCCCATACCTGCAAATGCCGTGATTACGCCGTACGGTGCCGGGCGAGTCCTTACGAAGCACTCAATGTTCTCGAGTGCGTCTTCACGGCCCACAAAGAAGCGCGTATGGTCCGTGGCAAAACTGGAGAAATCGATCCGCTCTTCGACCGGAATTGGTGGTGCAGGTAGTGATTGGAGGAACTTCCGGAAAGCCTCGTACGAGCCCAACAGCCGGCCATTCATCTGTTGCGTGAACTTGAATGCGATGTAGTCAAGCCGCTCGACAGTCCCGTCGTTCAGGAAGAAGAGTTCATCGAACCCGACGATTCCATCAGGTGTCATCTCCTGAAAAACAAGGAGAGGGGAGAGCGACAGGTGCGGCTCGCTCCTGTCGCGGCGAAATAGACAAGGCTCACCATCCGGAAGATCCGGCGGCAGTTCCATTATTGATTCGGGACGCGCGCCGGCCAGGCAAAACCCCTTGCTCCCTTGGCGGATGAGTAATTCGTAGTCGACAAGAAAGTCCAGAGCCGACACGATGTTTAGGACCAGTTGAAGTTTGTTATCAATCTCGGCCTCGGTTATCCGGTCGCCATGAATAAGATGGTTGCGAAACGTGACAAGACTCAGCATGGCGTCTGTGACGGAACGCACCCCACCAAACTGTCCTTTGTTACGCTTCTCAGTCAAAGCCCTATAAAATCGGCCAGCCAGTGAACTGCCGTCACGATCTGCGACCACTTTGAGCGTGCGCATCGCGATCTGGCGCCAGACGTCATCCGAAGGTTTACGCAGGGCCTTGATGACTTCTCCGTTAATGGCGGTATCCCTGGCCCCTGTGCGGATGTAGGACTGAATGCCGACGGCTGCGGCGAGACGGGTAAGGAGACTGTTCAACGCGCAGATGGAGTACGGGAATAGCGGGATGGGTTCCCCTCCGTCTCGCTGAGCGGCGTCAACCAGAAGCCGGTTGAGGTTGTACGCCAAAGGGTATGGCAGTCGAGGTGCAAGTTTTGTAACTCCCTTTCTGTCTTTCATTGGCCACCTCCAATCAACGGCACCCGCATCAGCGCGGGCGTGAACAGAGACCAACTCTTAGCGTCGCCAGTTCCCGTCACCAGGAGCAACGGCCGCAAATCCCACAGCGCCCGCTCAACGGCTGGCTCGAACACAGTGCCGCCGCTGACCTCCAGGGCATCGCAAAGGGCAAGGAGAGTTATAGACGCCGTGCTGCGGGTCAGTTCCCTCAGCACGCGAATCCGCATGGGTTGCCCGGGAGGGCACAATTCCAGCACCGTAAGTTCGAGTCTCTTGATGTCAATATCGCCTTCTGGTGGAACCGACAGTCGAACGATTCGGTCAAAGACAAGCCGCCCAGGAGACCGGCCGGTATGCACGGTCGCGACCACGGTGATGGGACCGCCAACAAGGGTCCGGTACACATCCGTCACGGACACGGTTTCGTTCCCCAGGGGTTCGTAACCGGTGTGTAGATCCTCGATCCCGATCAGAAGGCGTTTTCCTTCCTGTGCCAATATTTGCTTTGCCTTGTTCAGCATTTCTTGCCAGTCGGTTGTGGCCAGACCCAGTGCCTCGTTCCGCAACCCAAGACACTTCTCGGTCTGACGTAGCAGGAAGTTGACGAACACAATCCCCGATTGACCGAGATCATCGGGCTCAACCAGCCAAAAACAGACCGCAGCATACCGGCACGACAATGAACTGTCGCAAAGGTGCGTCAAGACGCCCGCCTTTCCACAGCCAGGGTGCGCTTCGACTACCACCAGAGAGACGCCATCGGTCAAAAGGGCCTTACCGGCCTCGTCGAGAATGGCTTTTGGTATAGGGTGGGAGACTCTCTCCCGGACACGCGCATCGAAGTCGAGATGCCCCTTCTTCTCCAGTTGGTACTGCTCAACCCATGCACGCACAGTTTCCCGCTCGAACAGCGTCGTGATCGGATGCGTCCGTTTCTTAGGGTCTGCCGGCATCAGTTTGTACCCATTGGAATCAGATGCCACGTGTAGCAGCGGGTAGAGATGCAACACGGTTCTACCGTCGCGGCTGACGATGAACGGCTGCAAGGGCGGTTCGGCGATACTATTCACCGTAGTCGGAACTGGCTGTCCGGTGTCCGCCACTAGCGTAAGGCCGTTTTCTGTTCGAAACAGGATGGGACGCTCGCGGAGCGATGGAACCTGTGCGATGATCTCGTCCAGAAGGGCCTGATGTGTCCGGATCTCATCTTCGGTGGCGTTCAGGCCTCCGTGGCTGAAGGTGTTGCGGAAATCAAGCAGGCGCGCCACGGGGTGCGTCCGGTCATCGAATTCGCCGAAGTCCTGTACCTGCAGGTCTTCGACAACAGTCGCTAGCCTGTGCTCGGAAAACTTCTGCCGAATTCGTCTGGCAAGCGCGACCCACTGACCGGACGATAATGGTTTAGGCCCTGTTAGTTTGTCAAAAAGCTCCCGGTTCATGCGCTTGTCAAAGGCGCCGGCATGGAGGTACTCCGCCACCCACAAACGCGACAATAGTGACAACTGCCACTCGATCCGCTCGGTAATCGATTCGGACATCATGAAAAGCATTCTCCCCTTCGATCCGACTGTCAGTCTTCCCGTCCCATGAGGTGCATCCGGCTGCCGCACAACGGACAACGCAGTGAATCGCCAGGCTGCGCACTGTCCATCCTGACCTCATACCCGCACTTGTTGCACTTGTAGACCCACATCTTCATGGTGTTTGCTACTCCTTCTACAACAATGAAGCACGTTCCTGCCGCGATTTCCGACAAAAACATCGTCGGTAATCTGTAGGGCAACAACGCCCGAATGCGTGCGGGTGCCGAATACCATCTACCAATCAATACCCCCCTGCCGAAGATTCTTTTGGGCAACCTTGTGCCCTTGTCGGGCAGCGAGGCGAAGCCATTTAATAGCTTCAGTTTGACTTGCTGGCACTCCATTGCCAGCAGCATACATGGTCCCGATATTGTTCTGCGCATCGGCCAACCCTTGGTCGGCGGCAAGCCGGAACCACATGAGTGCCTTGCTTGGATCTCGTGGCACTCCAGAACCATCCAAATACATGGTGCCGAGTGTAGTCTGTGCCTTGGCTGATCCCTGGTCAGCGGCTTTGCGGCACCATTTGGCTGACTCGGCAGAGTTTTGCGGCACTCCCTCTCCAGCGCTGTACATACTGCCAAGACTGTACTGTGCCTCAACGTTTCCACTGTCAGCGGCAAGCCGGATCCATTTCACTGCTTCGTCCACATTTTTGACAACACCAACACCTTGGAAGTAGCAGCAACCGAGTTGATACTTTGCAGAGGCATATCCCTTCTCTGCCGAACGCTTGAACCATGTCGCCGCCGCTTCTGAATCTTTCAGAAGACTACCGTATCCCTCCGAGTACCATCCGCCCAATGTCGCTTGGGCCGGGGCGATTCCATGCTCTGCGGCTTTTTTTATCCAAGATATTTCTGCATCGCGCATCTCGGGATGGCGCTCCGTGTCAATATCAACCGCCATACAGAATTCTGCCAGTCCGACACCCTGATCCGCAGCCTTTTGAACCAAGGCCCGCCCCTTTGCCTCATCTTTATCAACACGAATACCAAACTGATAGGAAACCCCCATCAAAACCTGACCCTCGCCCCAACCACGGTCAGCCGCCACTTTCCAGGACTCCCTGGCCGCAGCGCTTAACTCCTCGATTACATTCCCCATCGGTTTGTTTTCGCTCATGTTCGTGATGACATAGTCCACATCTTTGCGAACACGTTCCCGTAGTTGTTCGGCGGCACGGGCCTCTTTCTCCTGCCGGGCCTTTTCTCCGGCATCGGCCAATTTTTGGCACTCCGTAAGCAACGCCGTCGCTCGCCGGTATGCTTCCACGCCCGTGGTGGCAGAACCCACGTTTGCCTCTGCTGCCTGCTTCTGCGCCTGCGATTCCACCCACTTTGCTCTCCCGTATTGCTGGAGAAGCCCCGTGTTTGCGCCGAACAACGCTGTCTCGAACGATTCTTTGGCCCGAAAGTAGGCCAATAAATCGGCGGCGGGCGGATACTTGCCGGCAATAATTGGTGCTGCTGCCTTGGCCGTGTCATACGAGTGGGCCTGCATGGCGCTTTCAAATGCACGTACTCGTTTTTCAAATTGGTGTCTACGCCAACTGTTCACGCCAGAGACTAGCAGTGCAATTACTACCGCTGCGATTGCAAATTTAAAGAATCTCCGGATAATGGTGACTCTTCGGATACGTGCCGCAAGTGCTCGTTCGTTTTCGATTTCAGCACGCAACCGGTCCGGCAAAGCAGCAAAATCGATTACGTTACTGGACGCATCAGTAAATTCGACATGGAATCTAGTTTGTCTCAGGTACGACACAAAAGCGTTGCAAGCAGTCTTGCACCCGGAGAGATCCTTGATGCTGTATGCAACCAGACATCTCGCCGCCAAATCTAAAACCGTCGCTTCTGCATTGCAGGGTTCTAGTGCTAATACTTGTTGCGCAAATTTCCCAACATGTTTCCAGTTGGAGGCAGCGAAAGCTTTTTCAGCATGACCAAGCAAAAGAGAGCAAACCTCGTGGGCAACTTTCTCCCAAACGTCAATATCTTCCGGGGTTGCTCCCCTGGTCTCAAGAAGTACGGTCACAACCGTGGAACAATCACCATTTGACAGTGCGTCCTGGGCAGATGCCAGTTTGGCAGACACCAACCTGCGGACCTCGCTGTTGCCGCACCGTATGCAGGTTGAAGGAGGCCCAGAGCGATCTGATCTGAATTCATGCCCACAATTTTTGCACTTCCAGAGCATTCTTCTCCAAGGTAACTTCAGTGCTCAACCGTTATGATTTCACAGGTCGGGGGGTGGACCATTCCTTACAGGCCATAGAGGTTCGGACGGAAAGACACGGGGGCTACAGATTCGGATGTCACGGAGACCGTTTTCCCCATGTCGGAGAGGAACTTTCCGAAGTCATAGGTCTGCAGTTCACTTTGTGTCAGGATAACACGCACCATACGCGGCATCTGTTTTCCAAGAGCGTCGAATACGGGGCAGGTTGGGGCCACAAAATATCCATGAATGTGCAAAGTGTTCATTTTGCGTTTTAAGTCCTCCAACTTCGCCATTTGCATGTCTGGACCTGCTCCGTCTGCTATTGGTTCATCTGTGAAAACAGCCACAAAACGACGGCCTTGTTCGCGCCAGGGAAAGTCGAGCGCTTTGTCAATAGCAGGCAAGGTCAACTCGTTTCGCATACTTAATGCGGAACTGGCGAGAGTCCGCCGGAAGTTGTCCATGTCGGATGTGAAAGGGAAAGTCGTGCTGAATGGAGGACTATCAGTTGGTTGTAACACCAGTCCCAGTCGCAGATCAATGCGATTGTTCGCGGCGGAATTGACTCCAGCCACGAAATCATCAAGATGCTTCTTCACAGCATCAAGAACTGGTTTCATGGAGTAACTTACATCCAGTACAAATACCACATCAGCTATACCTTTGAGTTTACCTTGTTGAAGCGGCATGTCGTTTCTCCTTAGTGGTTGTTACAATGCGTAGCGTTCAGTTCCCTGCGACTAAGTTATCAAATCCACCTTCACGGAAATACCCTTGTTCCCTGATATGGCATTCCCAACAGCCAGATCCATTCCATTGTCCAACACTGTCTCGGCCGCCAGCACGGTTCCATTTACGAAAGTCGCGTTCGCGGCACTGGCAACCGGTCTGACGGTCCAAGTAAAATCGTCTTTACGTTCAAACTCACACTGCCCCGTCTCGCTAATGCAAGCAGCACTGCTGCCGAACATGTTAATACAGATTGACCGTTTAAGGACGTATGAATCCGTCGCAATCCTCAATTTCATCCCGTTGGGCCCCATTAGTTGGATGCCTTTCACGGGCACAGGTCCTAGGTCCCGCAACGGGTGCGCCAAATCAAACACCAAGCCGCAGGAGGGACACGTCGTCGTAGCGATGTCAACCTCCTGACTGCATCTTGGACATCCTTTACGAGTGACTGGCATAACTCATGACCTCATATAGTAAAAGTGACCGGATCGACACCTTTTCCGGGCACGTATCGACCAATCGCCAATGCATTCCCCGTGGTGTAGCGACTGGTGTCCAGGACTACCACCGACCCACCGTAAAGAATCTCGAAACCTGCAGATGGGTGGCTGTGCCCGTGTACCATCCGGAGAATTCCTGTCCTTGCGGAGAACTCCGTGAAATCGGTTCTCGACGCGTTGAGTCGAACCCCCACTTGCCCTTTGTACTCTGCCCATGCGTAATCCAAGTCTTCTTCCCCCACAGCGTCTGCCCATCTCATGAACAGTTGTACGCGTGGCTTCCGTAGATCGGCGAGCGATTCGACCCGTAAAGGTTCAAAATCAGTTTCTGGCATCGACCACCCGTCCCTGTTCTTCCGCCGCGGCAAGTGCCCGCCGTGAACGGCCAACAGTCCATCTGGCATGAGAACCATGGAAGACAGATGCTCACAAAACATGTAAACATTCGCAATCTGCTCCCCGACGCCTTGAAGTGCGCAATAGAGACTGGAAAACGTGTCCCAGTATAAACTTACGGCTGGCAACTTAATTGGTCGCTTCAATTCCTGGTTGTCATCGAGACGTCTCATGCGGAATTCAAGCCAATCCTCATGGTTCCCACGAACGAGAAAGATCCTGTTGGGGTAGGAAGCCTTCAACCATATCACCCTCGCCCAAACGGCGAGTGTATTGGGCCCCCGGTCACCGTAGTCACCAAGAAAGATAAGACACGGCCCTTTGTCGTCGCTACCATCACAAAACTTCGTTAGTTGAAGAACGTGGTCAAGCGCTCCGATGTCACCGTGAATATCGCCAACAAAGTAGACTTCCTTCTCACGATAACTCGCAGGAAGCACCGTAATCCCATTGTCACAGTAGGGAGTATCAGGTAAACAAAGATCCTTGAATAACTTGATGCCGTTAAGTCTATCTTTGCCGACTTCCCACGACTTCTCGTGTGTCTCTTGGACCTTGCATGCCAGGTCGAATATCTCTTTGCTCAAGTCTTCGTTCCATGCTGATGCCCAATCCACACAGGCGACCGATGGGATTCCGGGCGGTCGGGCAGGCATCTTCATTTCGCATTCACGGACAGGTCGAAGTTGAGCTGCCACAGAACCGAGAATCTTGCGACGCTCGTCATCATTGGGCAAATCTAACCACAAAGCCACTTGCACCAAAGCAGCCTTCTCCCGATCGTCGATCACGGATTCGCCGGGAACATTGCTGAGCGCATAGGTCACGCACTGATCCCAAGTCTCCCTAGCGAAACTTGTTTTCTGTTCTTCCGACAGTCTCGTAGTGTAATCGACAATTGCATCCAGAAGCCCTTCGGCGTATGGGTTCTGGACTGACTTGGCATCAACGGCCTTGAATGGTTTCCTGAAAAGTTGCTCTATGAGACCCGGGGCGTGTTTATTACCTGAAGCCACAACGTAAAGAGTCACCCATGCCTTCAATCGGCTACCCTTTGGTGTACTGCAATCTCCTTTACACGTTTCCTCCATGGTCTTACCCTCGTCGTTCATAGGTTTTCAAACTCAACTTGCACTTCAAACCCGATCCGTCTTGACGCAGGATTGCCGATCTGCAGGCTTGCGCCGGGTCTCAATTCAGTCCGGCCCGTGATTTGGATGCCATCGAGCATTGTCGCATTCGTTGTCCCTGTTCTCGGAGTGACGTACCATTTCGTCAAATCTGAACTGGGTTCAATGTCACCTTGAATACTGGAAACGACGTCTGCAGGCGCCGAAAACATCTGCGTACACATTGCGCGAGAGAACTCCGTCTTGGTGCCGATCCGCCACTTCAAGTGGCCAGGACCGCCGATCAAAACAAGACGTGCTTTGGGCCTCTCTCCGGTGATAACGCTCAGAAGCACTTTATGCACATCTTCAGCCTTCGGGCGATCCCCTGGTTTGGCAGCAAAACATCGGTGAACGATATCATGAACTCGCTTGTCGACTTTGCCAGTCCGAGATGGATTTACATCGCCGAGTTTTGGCGTTCTTCCCGACACTATCGTACGGAGAATGAGTTCGTTGGCTTGCGGCTGACTTTCGGCGTTGGCCACAATGCTGTCGAATGGATGTTGCCCGGCAAACAACTCAAAGAGCATTATCCCGCAAACAGTGAACACGTCCGAGGCCTGTACCGCGCGTTCACCCCTTATGTGTTCAGGTGATAAATAGCCAAACGTTCCAGCGGTCTTCTTGCATGACTCCGGTTTATCAGCGAGAAAAGACCAGTCGAAGTCTATGATTTTGACTTCGTACTTCATATTGATCTTGTCGTTTCTCACAGCGAAGAAATTCTCAAATTTCAGGTCCTGATGCACCAAACTTTGCTTGTGAAAATCGGCCAATGTGAAGACCGTCACTGCCGACAAGTTCAACGCATCCGCAGCACTGAATGACGGCTGGATCTGTTTCTCGTAGATAGCGAGCAGATCATTTCCGGGTGCCCATTCCACTACTTGATGATAAGCGCCATCCCAAACGAACTCGTCCAACGTCTGCACTGCCAGACTCTTAATCGGTCTGAGTCGCCTCTGTATCTCTTGCTGCGTTGCACGATACCCAGAAAACCAAGGATAATACTTCGGGTCCGGCGTCGGATCCATATAGGCTTTCAGGAATACCTTTTCTCCCCCAGTTTTGCATGCCTCGTAGGCATACGCCATCCCACCTTTATTGATCAACTTGATGACGGTGTACTGCTGGCCGCCAGACCCTTCTACCAAACTTCCATCTTTGTATTCTTCCATAACCACACCGTCCTCAATCAAATGCACCAGCAAACAGGCGTAGCAACGTTCGGTGCTATCGACTCCATCTCAGGGTTCGATGCTACGCATGTTGCGGCACCGTCCAAGAGAGCATTTATGCTCGAAGGCGATGAATGCAATCCCAAGAAGGCCGTCCCGCCTCTAGCAATTCCAGCATGGCCAGTTATCAAACATGAATTAACTGATTACCGCCGTCTTACCAATTCCTCCGGCACAGCCAACGGCGGACACGTTGGAGACCGTCTTTGCCAACGTTGTGAGGAGGCTCTTGAAATCCACAGACTTCAGACCGTCCGCCCCGCTGACCGGCGTAAACACAGTCTTTGGGGTGGATTTGAGTTGCTCCCAGACCGGGCATGCCATTGCCCAAGCGTAGAGATAGATGCCTCGCTCAGCCAATGCCTGTTTGACGGCGCTGACATCATTCCCAACAGCGCCCTTGGCGACAGTAGAAGGATGCATCATCTCCAATGATGTTTGGTCCGAAAACAGGACCACCACTTTCGTGCAGTTATCTCGCCACGGGGTCTGGGTGGCCGCGTACCAAACTGCGTCCAAGGCCGACTCCGGGTCATCGCCACCACCTTCGGCTGCTAGTGCCGCCACTTGTTTTTGAGCGTCCGCCACCGAGTTGACCATGGTAGCATCCAAGTTCACCCAAGGATTGGCGTCAGCATTCAAATCCCTAAAACCAAGAATTTTCAGCCGCCAATCAACGGGGCGTTCGTTTGAACTGGCCGGTTTGGAAAGGCCGCCCGCGAACGTCTCTATTTGAGTCTTGAGTTCCGATATGCATGGATCCATCGACTGAGTACAGTCGACACAAAACACGACATCGGCAACGCCTTTGATCTTTCCGCTCTGCAGTGGCATTTTACAACTCCTCTTTGTTGTTTAGTTGATCATCCGTGATTACAGCGACATTCTTGTCTATTTGTCCAACCAGCAGTTTTGTTGGGCACAACCCCGCCGCCTTGACTGCGTTAAAAACACGCTGTGCAAAGGCATTGAGTTCACCATCAACTATGGGCGACTTTCCGATATAGGTATTGTGGGGGAGTACATCCAACGTCTTCGGGTGCGCCGAGAAAAGACCATGTTCTTCGAGTACTTTATCGAGAACATCGTAGTTGGGTTCGCACTTGGAATCCAAGTCCACTGTGGCTACCACGAATGCCATACTCTGTTCCTCTTTCTTCTTTGCAATTTTGTCCCTCATTGTGTCGATCCTTTCTTCAGGTGCATCAAACTGACATCTCCACACTTATATCGCCCGACACTATATGCACTTCTTCGGAATCATCAAAATTATACCCCAACGCCGACAAGGCATTGCGCATCGCATTTTGTCCAGAATTCGGTGGCAACAACTGGCCGAGTTCAAAACAATCAACACCCGCGATGCCATGTTGGAGTGCGAACGCTTGTCGATCAGGCAAGGCATCTATTCGTTGCCGAAGGTCGTCCCACACGATATCCACTGCTAACCTCCCTCAAAACCCCGGCGGATAGGGCTTGGTCGTCGAATGCGTCCCGCACAGAAAGTGAAACTGGCCAATCGGACTCTGCTTGGTCCGAAGGATATTCCATCCATGTCCCGAAGCTTCGGCTTCCGCAAGGCTCACAGCTTCTGCCTCCGATCCAGCCTCGACACGGATGTATTTTTGAAAATCGGATCCTGGGTCATTCACTGCCGCAATTCTGCTCATGGTCTGTCCTCCGTTATTTCGAGTTTCTGATGCCTGCCTACAATAAGGAAGCCCGCCCAGCGTCTGATTTCCGAATAAAAATGTCTACTGCTATAGATCATCCTTGTCCCGAAACCTGGTCCAGAGACAGTAAATCAAAGCGGCCACAATAAATCCGCCCACGAACCAGCTTGTCACCACGGCCAGTGAAAGTCCGTCCTCGTGGCTCGTATACCCTCGAATGTTGACCCCCAGGAAGCCGACAATCAATGCCGGTACGGCAAAAAGCAACCCAAGCAGACTCAACCGCTCCTCCAACCGCTTGTCGCGTTTCTCTTCGCGTCTTTCCCGCTCATCGTCTCGCTGTCGCAGGCACAAGGTTGATCGTTCGTACATGTCGCGAACCTCGTCGCGAACTTCGTCGTACAGTTGCGGGATTTGCAACACTTCCTGCCACTTGCGGTAGTACCGATGGTGATGGTCGGATTGCATTGCCTGGGTGAAGTACCCGCGCGCGGTGAACAGAAGGAGCGAGTCTCTAATTCGCTTGAATGCCTCTAATTGTTCCTCCTCCGTGCCATTGAGACCGTGCTGGACGACCTGCTCAGAGAGCATAGCCAAGGCAAACCGTTGATGAAGGACGAGTAGGAAAGCGAGGAAGTAAATATTGCGGAGATGGCCGGGCAGGGTCGTCTTGAAAAACTCCGTGTCTGGAGCGTCAAAAGATGCAAAGGCACCGCCGTTGAGGGAAAAAAGAAACCATTGATTGGCGGTATAGGCGAGGGACATGGGATGGTCTGGTTTTAGATCCTCAGACGAGGGGTGGATGTCCTGTGTCGCATGAAAGAAGTTCCGCATCCGATAGATAACGGCAGTTCGATCCTCTTCACTGGCGCCACGCACAGAAATGTTCGTAAATGGCAGACAAGTGTCAGGAACGAACACCGGTCGCCACCAAGTCGCCCCCTGAGATGCTGCCGTCGTGAGCAACCCCGCGATGACATCCATGAACGAGAAGGTGTGATCGGAAGTGGAGTCAAGTACACCAGCGGGCACAAATGCGACGGTCTCCTCGCGAGATTTACGTTTCTCCGCTCGTATCGTGATCTCCGAACGTCCGCGCAGAAAACGAAACGCATGAACAAAATCGAGCCATTCTGCGAGTGAATCCGAATGTGGCGCTGCCTGGATAACAACGAAACCGACCCCTATACTGAACAGAACCAACTGAACCGCGAATTTCTTTTCGCCAACCTCCCCGAATCGGAAAGGGATTTCGCGTTTGCCGTAAAACGACAGATACCAAACTGCCTTTCCCGCCAACCCGAACTCGTTCCCCAAGCCAACCTTATCATCATCGTGCAGTTTCCAGATGCGAGCCGTTAGGGGTCGTCCGGTCCGACTATCGGCAGCCGTCGGATTCAAGAACCCGCCCACATGAGGCATCAGGTCCGCGGTCGGAAAGGGGACCTTTTCCCAAACATGCTTCCCCAGGATGGATGCAGCATCGATCTGACTGGAAAGAGAATCGAAGGATGTAGGCGTTCCAGAGGCTGGATCGAACAAAAACGGGTATACGAAGTACCCGAATGACCTGTCTCTGTCTACCGTGGCTGTCATGTACGCTCCTACGTGAAGTGAAGGATAGTCCCAAGGCACGTTGTCTGTCCAGAAACGGTTGGCTCAATTCTTCCTCATTCTTCGCACTCAAGGGGCACCGCCCGGGCTTCCACCACTTGTCCAACCTGCTCCATCATCCAATCAACGTACTCATGGATCTTTGCGGCCAGGAAATAGGGCACGTTGAGGAGGTGGTAGGACTTGCCGGAAGGCGTCTGCGCGGGGTGCAGGGTGAGCGGTCCTGCATACAACCGCACGGCGAAATTGTGCGGGCATCGGTCCACAAACTCATGCAGGGATCGCAGTTTCCCTGCTGTACCGGACTTCACCTCCACGGGAATCACGTGCCCCCGGTGTTGAACGACGAAGTCCACCTCGGCTTGGGACTGCGTCTTGTCGCGCACCCAGAAACATTGCTTTTTCCGTGTGTTGGGTTCCAGACAGACCAGTTCCTGGCCGACGATGTGCTCCGCCAGCATGCCTTTGTAGATGGCCTGCAGATCGTCATGCCGGAAGAACTCGTCCTGAAGCCCCGCAAAGTAGTTCAACAGGCCCGTGTCGAGGAATTGGAGTCGCGGAGATTTCTTCAGGTCAGGCATGATCGGAATTTCAACGCCGACCGAGGGATACAGGAGATAGAGCAACATCGCCCGCTGAAGCGTGCGCATGGCCTCGCCGACTTCCCGCGAGCGGTAGTTCGACTTCCCGAACCCTGCGAGCGTGATGCGTTGGCCGGCGACAAAAGGCGCCGTTTCGATGCAGTGCCGGAGCACCGCGGTCATGGTGGTGTTGCGGGCGTACTTGGGAACGTCATCCAAGTAGGACGTCAGGAGCGAGTCGTAAACCGGCTTCAAGGTCGTGACATCCCGGTTCTTCGCATATTCGGCCACGACTTCCGGCATTCCGCCGATCAGGGCATAGCGGTGGAATTGCTGGAGCAGTTCGGTGTGAGAATAGGCGGGGATGGGAACGGTATCGAAAGCGGCGATGAGGGGGCCGGCGTCTGTGGCGACCAGGAATTCCCGGAAGGAAAGTGGATACATGAAGAGGTGCGCGACCCGGCCCACCGGGAAACCAATATGCTTCTCGTGCAGGGCGATTTCGAGCAAAGACCCGGCCGCAATCACGAACACATCCGGCAGGTCTTCATGAAAATAGCGCAGACTGTCGACCGCTTCGGGACAACTCTGGATCTCGTCCAGAAACAGCAGGATTTTGCCATCGGAAGCCGAAATGCGGCGCTTGAGGAGAATTGCCTGGTAGAGATCGCGGATGTCCAAGCGCCGCCGGAACAGATCGGCGTCGGCCGCCAGGTCCATGTTCAGGTTGACGAAATGGTCGAAGTGGCGGGCAAACAACCGGACGGCCACGGTCTTGCCCACCTGCCGCGCCCCCCTGAGAATCAGCGGCTTGCGCCCCTTCGTGTTCATCCACGCCAGGAGTCTGGCATCCACACCCCTGGAGAACATCCCTGATGTGTCTTTTTCTGTCGGCACGACCATACCTCCGGCGTCAGCCCTTGTCTCAAAACAATGGCAAGCATACGCCAGTCTCGTATCAAAGCAAGACCAAAAAACGACTATTGGAGTATAGCTACAAGGCCAAACCGGACACAACAACCGCCAGCAAAATAGATTTCTCGGCACGAGAAATCTACGCGACCTTGAACCCAACATCTCCCGCAGCGGTTATCGCGTGGTTCTTCCGCCCCGCATTGAACTGCCCGGCCAACACCGTTGTTGCCTGGAACAGGATGTCGGGCGTCACGCCGTCCACGCACTTTCCGACTGCCAGGATTGCTGCTGTCGTCCGCAACTCGTTGAGATAGGCGTAACTCCAGTTTCCCGTCTGCGCGGACACGGAATCTATGACGTCTGCTGCCATGTCCGAAAAGTGGTGGGCCAGATATAACCGCCGGAGCGACAAATCCGGTACCGGGAACGTCCAAACCCGGTCGAACCGGCTTGGGCGGTGGGCCAACGCCGGATCGATCTGGTCGGGGTTGTTCGATGAACCGATGATCAGGATACCCTTGTTGGTCTTCAGTCCGTCCAGAAGCGCAAGGAAAGCCGACCGACTCACCATCGTCTCCCGGGTCAAGGAATCCAGGTCTTCCAGAAGGAGGACAGACGGGGAATGGGACTCCGCCAGGGAAAAAGCCATGCCGAGGTCCCCCTCGTCAACCTTCTTCCCAATGGTGAGCGAGACAAACCGGGTCTTGTGCTTCCGGTGGCAGGTGCGGATGATCCGGCGCATCATCATGGTCTTGCCCGTGCCCGGAGGGCCGACGAACAAGAAACCACGCTGATACCGGGCACCTAAGCGCTGGAAGATGTGCCGCCCACCGAAGAACGCATCCACTTGGGATTCAATATCTTCCAGCATCTGATTGGGGAGAAAGATCGGTTCGGCTGGCCCGCCGCAGTCGACCTCGATATCCGGGCCGTTCATAACGGTGATGCAAGCCTTGTTCCGACGGCGATGCCGAAAACAGCGGGTGGCGGTTGTAATGAACCGTTTGAGGAGCACCAGGTCGTCTGTAGAAGCCAGATACTGGTTACAGAACTCGTCTCGATGGCTCAGGTACGAGAACAGGATGAACTCCCGTCCTTCCGGACTGTGCATCCGAATGGCGCCGGCCCACATGCTGTCGACCTGTTTTGTCTTGAGCCGCCCACCCCAAAGCGCGAAACGAGGGTAGTTGGTGGGCACGCGCTCCCACTTCCACTGCTCCATCTGTCCGGACGGCGCATATCCGTTCCCAACGACCTTGGCGATGGCCGACGACCCCGGGTGGTTGGCCATGTGGATATAGGTCCAGTGGGGTATGTCGGGAAACTCATCATGAAGAAACGCCGTAGCCTCAACCGGCGAAAACCCCGGCTTGGGGTCCTGTTTCTCTCTCATCCTGTGCAGCGTTGTCCATCCGTCGTTCATTTTATGCCTCTTTCATGTGCTTCGCGGGCATGCCGGGGGCGGTTGCTCTACTAATATAAAGCCTGCCACTACCGCGATTTCCGGCAAAAGTTCAGTCCGATGGCCGGAATTCTTGCTGGCGCCCCCCGCGGCCTTGCGCCGCGAGTGAAGGAGTTCTGGAGAAAAGGGGCGCACACCGCCTATCCAGGACATCTGTGCGCGTGTTGGACCAACCACCCCGACCACTCCGCCCACTCCTTGCGGCAAAATCGGGACCCGTGTATGGTGGTGTCGGTTTCTTCTGCTGGGATTGAACGCCTATGAACACGACCTTCGAAAACTGGACTGAGTGGAAGGGAAAATGTGACCTGAGACGGTGCGGCGATGAGACGAAATCCGCGCTGCTTGCGTACATGCAAAACCGCATGCATGCTCTAATCACGTGGTCGATGGAGAGCCAGAGGTACGCCTATCATGACATAAAGGAAATAGACCAATGGACGGGTTGGGATCTATTCGAAAACTACTATGTGGCCCGCGGGGAAAGAACACATAAGGTCTACAAAGACTGGCTGTTTCTTCCTGCGCAAAATTCATCTGACGACCATGTTTCGGTACTCGAAAAAAAGGCACACACGTTGCTCCGTAACGTAATACGAGACTACATAAAAGAGAACTACCCGCCCAAACAGGCGCGATCGATGGACGCGCCTTTGCAGTTGAATAAGGATGACAAGGTCGCGTGGTCGGATTTCCAAAAAAATACGCATCAATCGCCCCGGGACAACATCGAATCAAGGGACGCCCGAGACGCAGCCACAGGTTTCGCCGCACAGTTTTTCGCTGACATGGACCTTCGCGAGCGCGTAGTTCTTGCCGTGCTTGGATTGGATCTGCCTGCGTCATGTCCGGAAGCCGAAAGGGCCGCCCAGTGTAAGAAGAGCATGTTAGGCCATGCACGGGGCCAGTTACGCATCCGCTTAAAAACACAGCTTGAACGAGAATTTTCGGAAGACACTGTGTATCTCAGCTTCTATGTGGTAGAGGCATTGATGGCAAAGTGCATGACGTGGGCCAAAGACGAAACAGACTGCGCCCCAATCTTTTCGCTGGCGGCACAACGACAGGCCGAGGGAGGTCGGCCATGATGAGATTTTCTCACACTTGTCCGCAAACACCCTCAGCCGAACACCGCGCGCGCCTTGAGGACTGGCTTAAACAGTGGTGCCTCGACCTGGAACTTCGCCATTGCCCGGACCAAGACGCAAAGCCGGCGAAAACAAAGAAAACCGGGGCATCTGAACAAGATTTCAGTCGATTAGTCAGACTATTCTCAGATGAACCGGTGCCCGCGGTCGGCCAAATTCGACTTCTCTCGCCAAACCTGGTAGCCGATGATCGCGGACCGACATATGTGGCAGTGCTCAGGACGACAAAGTCCGGGGCTTTTCTCACGGCACCTTTCAGCAGGTTCCAGACGCCAGCGATCCCCCACGAGATACGCTTGCGGGAGGCTCCGCCCGCACTAGCCGTACTCTGTCTCTGGAACGCCCGCCCCATTTCAGCCTTTGTGTTGCGTCAGAGTTGGTGCGTCAGCCAACTCTCCCAGACGGAGATCGCAGATGCGCTGACCATCTGCCGCCTGACCGGAACAAACGAGTCTGTTTCCCAAAAACTCGCCAGTCGGGTAGGTCCACCAATGTTTTCCCTCTCAGATCCTCGTCTTGAATATATGGACGAAGAAGGCGACCTCTGGCGCGAGATTGTGGCCTTCCCTGCCGGGACGGAAGCAGAGAGGTTCGTTTGCCTCCCGGTCTTTCAAGATGTCGATGGGAAAGACGCTATGCGGTTAGCCGCGGAGTCCAGCGAGGACTTTGCCCGCGTCTCGGTTCTCAAAATCCTGCCGCAACGACTCCTTGTACATCTATTTGCGAGACCGCGAGAACGATCACTGTTGCTTGTGGTGACCGATCCGAAGGGCGAGTTAACGCGTGGCCTTGACGGAACAAGCGTGTCTTTTCGCGACGCTGGCTTGGCCGGCCGAATCGAATTCGGCCAATGTCGATTACATGCCGATGACGCGATGGAACTCGCACTGCGAACACCATCCGGGAAATACCTGCGCGTTTCAAAAGTCGCAGGGGCGTCTTCGATCCGGCCGTTTTCGTATGTCCGACTCGTCGAGATGCTCGGTGCCAATCAGGATGCCGCGTCTGTTCTAACCGATTCGGAACTGCGCGCTTTGATGCAGAACGAACCGCGCGATCCCAAAACCGCAGCGAGGTTACTGGCCGAAATCTATTTCAGAGCCTGGCTCTACGAAGGCGCGAGTCGCGATGAAATGCGTGCTGGCCTTGCGGAAAACGCTTGCCACGAGATAGATCACCTGCTTGACGGCCCCCTGATTGCAGTCCGAAGTCAGCAAGACTGGACACCGGATGTCGCCGATGGCGTAGAGATGGACAACCGGACCCGTGCGGTTTGGGATCGTCTGGCTGCCCGCATCCGTTCCTTCATTCATGCCGACGGCATCATCCCCGTGGTCACCGGTGAGAACGCCGAGGCTATCCCGATTGCCTTCACCCTGCGAACGAACGAACTTCCCGGAACCGCGATCCGGGATGTCGCCGGCATTCCAATGCCGTTGTGGAAGGAAGCCGGGGAAATCTTCGGGGATCT
>Ga0118677_10002338_pt1 | contig 38395 bp, 36 predicted proteins | sample AliMusrvi5mmetaG_FD_86154 | JGI IMG/M metagenome (GOLD analysis project Ga0118677, IMG submission 86154) | reverse complement strand
GCAAGTAGACTTATGAAAAGATCAGGTTCCTCACGAAGCTTGGTTTCGCCATATTGCCGCCCCCGCCGGCATGCCCGGTGGAGCCCTGCCCGCCGCGCCCCCCAGCGCCGAGATGCAGGCCCGCATCAACCAGATCGAAGCGGTGGTCCTGGCGGATCCCAAGAACCATGACGCCTGGGTGGCCCTGGGCAACGACTACTTCGACACCCATCAGGCGCAGAAGGCCGTGGTGGCCTACGACCGGGCCCTGGCCCTCCAGCCCGATGATCCGAACATCCTCACGGACCAGGGCGTGATGTACCGCAACCTCGGGCAGCCCGAAAAGGCCCTGGCCAACTTCCAGAAGGCCAACAAGATTCAGCCCAAGCACCTGCCGAGCCTCATCAACATCGGCGTGGTCTATGCCAATGACCTGGCCAAGCCCGCCGAGGCAGCCAAGGCCTGGAACAAGGTGGTGGCCACGGATCCCACCAGCGAGCAGGCCACCCAGGCCCGCCAGATGCTGGCTGACCTGAAGAAGAAGTAGCGCCCCGGCCCCATGCCCATCCCCACCGCCCTGTCCCTGCCCACCCCGCTTTGGGTTCTGGGCACGGGCACCGGCGTGGGCAAGACCCATGTGGCCGCGCAGCTGGCCCGCGCCTGGGCCGCCGAGGGGCCCGTCAGTTATCGAAAGCCCTTTCAGACCGGCGTGGACCGGCCCGACCATCCCGAGGCCGACGCCACGGCCGTGGTCGGCCCCGGCATCACCGTGGAAAGCCACATCCTCCTGCGAGAGCCGCTGTCCCCCCTGGCCGCCGCCCAGCGCGAAGGCCAGGTGCTGGACCTGGAAGCCGCCGCTACCTGGTGCCTGCGCCCCGCCGAGGGCCGCGTGCTGCTGGAGGGCGTGGGCGGCCTCATGGTGCCCCTGGCCCCGAACCGCCACTTCCTGGCCTGGGCCACAGAGCTGCAACTTCCCTGCGTCCTGGTGGCCCTGGGCGGCCTGGGCACCCTCAACCACACCCTGCTCAGCGCCGAGGCCCTCATGCTGCGCGGCTGGCGCATCGAGGCCCTGCTGCTGAACCCCGGCGCCGATGGTACCGCGCTGGAAGTGGCCCAGGAGAACGCCGAGCTGCTGCGGGGGTTTCTGCCGCTGCGGGTCGAGGTAATCTGAAGGGTCCGGCACCTCCTACACTGTTCCCATGCCGACTCCGCTCCCTCCCGACTGGACCGACCGCCTGGCCCTGGACCGGGCCCATGTGTGGCACCCCTTCACGCAGATGCAGGTGCACGAGGCGGATCCGCCGGTGCCAGTGGTGGGTGGCGAGGGCTGCGACCTGCTGCTGGGCAACGGGGAGCGGGTGCTGGATGGCATCTCCAGCTGGTGGACCTGCCTGCACGGCCACGGGCATCCGCGCCTGGTGAGTGCCCTGGAGCGCCAGGCGGCGCGGCTGGACCACGTGATGTTCGCGGGCTTCACGCACGAACCGGCCCTGGAGCTGGTGACGCGGCTGCGGCGATGGCTGCCCCAGAATCTCACGCGGGCCTTCTTCTCGGACGATGGCAGCACCGCCGTGGAAGTGGCCCTGAAGATGGCCTTCCAGGCCCAGCTCCAGCGCGGCGAGCAGGGCCGTAACCGCTTCGGCGCCCTGCGGGGCGGCTACCACGGCGACACCCTGGGTGCCGTGGGCGTGGGCGAGCTGGAGAACTTCATGACGGGGCTCTTCAGGCCCCTGCTGCTAGCCTGCGAACGCTTTGAGGTGCCCGAGGATCCCCGCCGGGAGTTGGCGCCGGACTTGAGTGGCTGGGACGCCAAGCTCGCCACGGCGCGGGCGGACCTGGGCGCCTTCTTCGACCAGCACGGGAGCCGCTTCGCCGCCTTCATCGCCGAACCCCTGCTCCAGTGCGCCGGAGGCATGCGCATGTGGCCCCCCGAGCTGCTGCAGGACCTGCGGCGCCACTGCGACCACCATGGCGTCTACCTGATTCTCGACGAGGTGGCCACGGGCTTCGGCCGCACGGGCCGGTTCCTGGCCTGCGAGCACGCCGGCGTGGCACCGGACCTGCTCTGCCTGTCGAAGGGCCTCACGGGGGGCACCCTGCCCCTTTCCCTGACCTGGGCCACCGAGGAGATCTACAGCCACTTCTGGGGCGAGCCAGCTTCCGGCCGGGCCTTCCTCCACGGCCACAGCTACACGGCCAATCCCACCGCCTGCGCCGTGGCCTGCGCCAGCCTCGCGCTGTTCGACGAGGAGCCCGTGCTGGCCAACGCCACAGCCATCGGCGAGGCCATGACGGAAGCCTTCACGGCCCTATCGGCCGCGCCCTCCGTGCGCCAGGCCCGAGTGCTGGGTAGCATCGGCGCCTGCCGCCTGGTGGATCCCACCACTGGCGAAGCCCATGCGCCCGACCTGCGCTTCGGCTGGCGCCTCCACCGCCGCGCCCTGGACCACGGCCTGCTCGTGCGCCCCATCGGTGACTGCCTCTACCTCATGCCACCGCTGAACACACCGCCCGCACGCATTCGCGAAGCCGGTGAAACCATGTTGAAGCTGCTGTCCACCTGATCTGGCAGCCATCCCTCGGTTGTTATTTGTTCCGGGAATCCGGGCGCGAGGCATTGTCGGCGTTCATCAGCTTTTATCGGTGGTTTGAACTTCTTGAATTCACGGGGCCCGCTGCACCACCGCCTGGCTGGCCCCGTTCAACAGGATCCATCGACAGACAAAAGCCTTTGGCCGGGGATGGCGGGGATGGACGGGGATGAAGATCAGAACCTTTTCTATCCCGCCCATCCCCGGCGAAAAAACGGCTTTTGTCTTTGCGTTGAATCAGTTTCACTTGGATCACCAGAACCCAGCCCATCAATGACGACTCCAGAGTGATGTTCAGACACCGGTACACTGGCTTTTTGCACCGGAGTTCCGATGAAGCTGATCACATTCCTGCACGCGGGGGCCGAGAAGATCGGCGTGGTGCTCGACGATGGCCGCATCCTCGATGCCGCCGCTGCGGAGCCCCGGCTGGCGGTGGACATGCTCACCCTCATCCGCCGCCAGGAGGAGCTGCTGCCCCTGCTGCGTGCCCTGGTCGCCGCACCACCCGTCGGCGCGCTGTTGGACCCGGCCACGGTGCGGCTCCTGGCGCCGCTCCCGCGCCCCCTCTCCATGCGGGACGGCTATGCCTTCCGCCAGCATGTCTCGACGGCGCGGCGCAACCGGGGCCTGGAAATGATCCCCGAGTTCGACAGCTTCCCTGTCACCTACTTCACCAATCACCTGGCCGTGACGGGCCCCGGCGATGTGCCTGTGCAGACGCAGCACCTGAACCGCCTGGACTATGAGCTGGAGCTGGCCGTGGTCACGGGGCGCCCCCTGCGCAACGCCAGCCTGGAAGAGGCCGATGCCGCCATCTTCGGCTACCTGATCATGAACGACTGGAGCGCCCGGCATCTGCAGATGGAGGAGATGAAGCTCTCCCTGGGCCCCTGCAAGGGCAAGGACTTCGCCACCAGCCTGGGCCCCTGGCTCGTCACCAAGGACGAGCTGGATCTGGAATTGACTCCCCAGGGTGAAGTGCTCCACGCGGCCATGACCTGTGAAGTGAATGGACAGCTTCTGTCCCGTGGCAACGCCGACAGCATGAACTGGACCTTCGCCCAGATCCTCCAGCGCAGCAGCTACGGCATCCAGATGCACCCCGGTGAGGTCATCGGCAGCGGCACCGTGGGGACCGGCTGCCTGCTGGAGCTGAACGGCTCCAAGGTCACGGACAACCTCTGGCTCAACGAGGGTGACGAAGTGGTCATGGCCATTGCCGGCCTGGGCCGCCTGGTGAACCGCGTGGTCCGCGTGGATGGCCCCGACCTGGACGATAGCCTTGTAAGTGCGGGCCCCCGGGGCATGGATCATCGGTAGCTGGGTGAACGCCTCGAATTGCCGCATCATGGCCCCATGCGTCCGCTGCTGCTCCTCTTCCTCACCGCTCTGGGCCTGAGCGCCCAGACCTCCCTCGTCCACGCGGGGCGGCTGCTGGAGCTGCGCACGGGACAGCTGCGCCTGGACCAGGGGCTCCTCATCCAGGAAGGGCGCATTGCCACCACGGGAACCTGGGCGCAGGTATCAGCGGCGGCGCCGAAGGGAGTCGCGGTCCTGGACCTCTCGGATCAAGTGGTGCTGCCAGGCCTCATCGAGGCCCACACCCACGTGCTGCTCCAAGGCAACCGCTTCAGCCAGGACTACGCGGACCAGATCCTCAAGGAGAGCATCCCCTACCGCACCCTGCGGGCGGCGGCCGCGGCGCGGGCCGGATTGAACTGGGGCTTCACGGCCATGCGTGACCTGGGCACCGAGGGAGCGGGCTACGCGGATGTGGATCTCAAGAAGGCCATCGAGGCGGGCATCGTGCCCGGCCCCCGGCTCTTCGTGGCGGGCCGGGCCTTTTCCGCCACGGGCACCTACCCGCTCCAGAATTACGCCTGGGAGCTGGACCTGCCTTCGGGCGTGCGGGTGGTGGACGGCGTGGAGGCGATCCGCGTGGCCGTACGGGACGAGGTGCGGCGGGGCGCGGACTGGATCAAGGTCTACGTGGACCGCGGCACCAGCCTGGGCGCGGACGGCCGCCTGCGCTCTATGACCAACTACCGGCCCGAAGAATTGAAGGCCTTCGTGGAGGAGGCCCACCGCCTGGGCAAGCGCACCTCCGCCCACGTGAAGGGCTGGGATGGCATCGACGCGGCCCTCAGTGCGGGCTTCGACACCCTGGAGCACGCGGATGGCTTTACCGACGATCTCTTCGACCGTGCCATCAAACAGGGCACCTTCTGGTGTCCCACCCTCTACGCGGGGCTCTGGGTGGCCGAGGGTCGTGGGCCTTTGGGCCGGAAGTCCACCGAGATGCTGGCGGTCGCCTTCCGCCGGGGCCTTGCCAAAGGCGTGAAGATCGCCCTGGGCAGCGACATCGGCGCCTTTCCCTGGACCGAGAACCCCGCCAAGGTGCTGGCCCTCATGGTGCAGGATGGCATGACACCCCTGCAGGCCCTCCAGGCCGCCACCCTGGTGGGTGCCGAGTTGCTGGGGCAGCCCGACCTGGGCCACCTGGGCGTCGGCGCCCGAGCTGACCTCGTGGCCCTCACGGAAGATCCCCTCAAGGACATCACGGCGCTCCAGCGCCTGCGGACCGTGGTGAAGGGCGGCGTGGTGGTGCGGCGGGACTAGCGCCTCACTTCAATCGACGGACCTTGTCAGCCTTGCTGAACCTGGCGTCGAAGGTGATGACCTCGTCGGCGCCGCTTGCAAACCCAACCTGGGCAATGAGGTGGTCCGCGAACCCTCCAGACCCTCCAACGCGCGTCGCTCTTATGGCTTCCCAGACCAGGCCTGGGGCCTCCACGCTTACGCCCCGGGTCTGGAGCAGGGCTTCCATGGCATCCAGGACTCGAACACGCTCCCATCCGGCGCCACGCAGCACCCAGGAAAGCTCCGCCAGCATGATCAGCGGGATGAACACGCCGCCGTGCTCCTGCGCCTCAGCCAGGGCCTTGCGGGCTTTCCTGGCCTGGGCCGAATCATCGTTCAGGAAGGCGCGGGCCCAGACGTTCGTGTCGGCAACGAGCATCACCAGATCCTCTTCCCCTTGGCCGCATCCATATCGTCCAGGCTCATGACACCTTGAGCCTTCCGGCCCGCATCGGCCTGCTTCCATAGATCATCCAGATCGTAGCGGACAGGGTCGCCCTGGAACCCCCCATGGGAGGTCAGGCTGAAACGTATCCGGCTGCCTGTCTGGATGCCGAGGTTGTCCCGCAGGGCCTTCGGCAGGGTCACCTGGCCCTTGGAACTCACGGTGGCCTCGACCTCGGTCTTGGACTGTTGGCCTCCGGCGGTCCACATGACAACACCTCCGCCTTACATTTTAGGCTCTTTTGTCTTACTCGCAACTTGAGCTCCATGCTTGATGGGGGACCATGCCCGAGCTTTTCAATTCCCTTGCCGAAAAGAATCAATCCCGCTAAATTCCAGCCCACCCAGAGGTTGCCATGCGCCGACTCACCCTCCTGCTCCTCGCTGGTCTGCTCAGCGTCCTGCCTGCCCAGGCCCAGAAGGCGCCCGTGCCCAGCCTGCGCAGCTACTTCGCGGACGGGGCCAAGGTGAAGGAAGGTGGCACGCAGCTCATCACCATCCAGACCCCCAAGGGCCCCTTCAAGGTCTGGACCAAGCGCTTCGGCCACAACCCCCGCATCAAACTGCTCCTGCTTCATGGCGGCCCTGGCTCCACCCACGAGAGCTTCGAGTCCTTCGAAGGCTTCCTGCCCGCCGAGGGCATTGAGTTCATCTACTACGACCAGCTGGGCAGCGCCTACTCGGACCAGCCCAAGGACCGGGAGCTCTGGACCACGGCCCGCTTCGTGGAGGAGGTCGAGCAGGTGCGCGTGGCCCTGGGCCTGGACAAGGACAACTTCTACCTGCTGGGCCACTCCTGGGGCGGCATCCTGGCGGCGGAATACGCCCTGAAATATGGCGCCCACCTCAAGGGCCTGATCATCTCGAACATGATGATGAGCATCCCCGACTACCAGCGTTCTATGCACCTGAAACCGTAAAACTGTGTGTGTTGGTGTAGGTATGATTAATCTTAGAATTTTATAAATATAGAAAATCAGCCTGAAATAGCAATTATTGGGGTTTAAGCACCCGTTCTCGATGGCAAATTTGACAAATTATCTGTTTCGCTGGGCGATGGCCGCCACCGTGTTTTTCGACAGATCGAGTTCCCTAGCGACCTCGCGGTAACTTCGCCCAGCCGCAAGCAGCCGGAGCACCTTCGGGGCGTGGCGGTCGCTCGGGAACTGCCCAGTGGCCCGCCCAAGCACCTTCCCCCTGGCTTTGGCGGCTGCGAGCCCTGATTTGACGCGCTCTCTCAGCAAGTCGCGCTCGAACTCAGCGAGGGTCGCCATCACACCCGCGATGAGCTTGCCTTGTGGTGTCTTGAGGTCGAACTGGATGCCTGTCTGGGCGATGAGGCTCACGTTCCAGGCTTGGAGCGCTTGGAGCGAATGGACCAGGTCCACCATGCTGCGGCCCCACCGAGTTAGTTCGGTCACCAGGATCACGTCGATCTTCCGAGCCTGGGCTAGAGCAAGGATCCTCTTTCGCTCGGGGCGCTGGTCCTTCGCGCCTGAGGCAGTCTCCCGCCAGGTCCCGACCACCTCATACCCAGCACGGGTGGCGAACGCCTCTAGGTCTCCCACTTGGCGATCGCAGTTCTGGTCCACCGTGCTGACTCTGGCATAGATCACAGCTCTCAACTGTCCCATTTGAACCCTCTCGTAAACAGGGCGAGGAAACGCAGCATTGGTGCGGGGTCAGTCCTGTCCCAAACAGACATTAGTCTAATTGGGACGACAAGGCAGGGGTCACGATGGCACCGGCAAGCCGATAGAAACCCCGTCAGGAGAACACCCCAAATTCAATCCGAACCAACACTTCCTCCGCCGCCCTTGCCCCCAACTCGGTATCAGTGTCGAGAACCGAGATCGGCGTTGCTCCGCCCAGCGCCCTGTTTGGAGCCTGCATCCAGACGATGGCCTTCTCCCTGCTCCCGAGCACATCGGTCGCTTTGGCCTGCAAGCGGGCACGGAGGCGGCGGATGAGTTTCGGGGTATTCGCCATGCTCCAAGGATAAGCCTGGGCCTTCAATGTGCCGCCTACGGCCAGCATCTTGGTCTGCAAACAGACTCCACTCAGTTCCCCCCACCTGACTCTTGGTCCTCTGATCTTAGATAGAGAAGGAGGAGGGCCTCCATGATGCGCGATGGTCTGGCGCCCTGGACGGTGGCAGTGTCATCAATCAAGTCGCACTCGACAGTTCCGAAACTATCGTTACGCCTGGCTCAGGTCCTTGTATTTTCGCGGGTAGCCCATGCGGTACGCTGCTCGGGTAAACCTATAGAACATAGTCCGCCCCTTCCTGCCGCTCTCCTCGGCCAGTCCAAGTTCGAGCATTTGCCCGAGACTGCGTGAAATGGTCGAGTGGCTTGTTTCGCCCCAATCGGCCAGATCACTGACTGTCCATTCTTCCTCTATTGGGTTGATGGCTATCCAATAACTTGAGGCGGCACATACAGAGGTACTTCTGAGACCAACTCGTCTCAGTTTCATAAGGATTTTTATTGCACGGTGCTCAACAGTCATTGGCAACCTTCCGATTCTCACCGCCTTTTCCGTCTCTTTGCACATGTCTGCTCCGTAATTTATGAACCCTAGGGTTAGCGCCCAGCCCCTCTGGTAATGTCTGTGAATGGCCCAGGCCCACCAAACCCACCCATGGATGAATGGGGCGATGGGTAACAGAGTAATAATATCGGATTCCGATATTTTTATCAGGGCAGGAATGCGACCATGACTGTGGAGCGTGGCGCATACCAAGCCAAGCAGCCAAAGGGGCCGTTGGCCTCACTTGGTCAGCGGATCCGTGCTACTCGAATCGCCTGGGGGTGGACCCAAGGCACCCTCGCAAAGGCCCTAGGCAGTGCTCAAAGCCTCATCAGTGAATGGGAGAAGGACGTCAGTAGGCCGTCCGGAGGCTCTCTTGCTGCGCTCGCCAAGCTCTTTCAAAGCACCACTACAGCCCTCACCACGGGTAGAGGCTTCAAAATCTCAGACCCACCCGATGCAGAACCACAGGGTGGGCAGATGAGCAAACATGCCATCCAGGAATTGAAGCTGCTTCTCCCACATCTCAATGAGGGGGAGATCCTTCAGGTGGACACCACCACAAAAGATTCAGAGTTGGTCGCGCTGAAGGAAGCCCTGACATCGCTCCGAGCAGCACAAAACGAGGGCCGTCCTGTGTGGTTGGTTATCGGAAATACTTCGCGCAAGAAGAAGTGATGCCCTAACGAAAGCAGCTAACCGGCCCAGCCGCTGCCGAACTGATTAGCGAAGAGGAAGTGAAGGGATTACCAGGATGACAGGACCCGGCCGCCTGCGGCTGGGTCCGAGTTGAGCGGAGGGTTAGACCGGCCCGGTACCGGCATCGAATTGGCATTACTTTCAGGTCGTGGATATTTCAGGAGTAGACAGTTCAGGACATTTGATCTCCCCTTTTGCTCGGGGATGAGATAGATGCCATTTATTCCATTGAAAGGGGTGAGAAAAAATTTCTCGATTGCACCAGCTTCACGGCCAATCACTAGGTGATCTTCGATGAAGTAGACCTTCCCTGCTTCGGCGAGAACCCTGACACGAGAATCGCCCTTCTCCCCCGTTGTTGCAATTTCATGGTCTCCGGGTGGCAATTCAACGCGCATGAAAGAATGCCATTCAATTACCCCGAGGAAATTGGTATCGGCCAAGATTCGGTGGTCTCTGCTTCCACCGACACCTGCTCGGTAGATATACATGACTGCATATGAACTCTTCGGATCAAATCGTTTTGCAATTTGATCTTCCTCCTTAGACGCCAGGACGGACGAAGGTGGAAGCGGAAAATGATCAACACCCACACATCCACCGCAAAAGGCCAGAGCCGAAATAGCAAGCATTCTGCTGGGGCGGATGGTATTCACATGCAGCTCCGCGGGAATTGGATCGGTCTAACGAAGGAAGCTAACCGGCCCAGCCGCTGCCGAACTGATTAGCGAAGGGAATTTGAAGAGATTGCCAGGGTGAAAAGACCTTGCCGCCTGCGGCTGGGTCCGAGTTGAGCGCAAGGTTAGGCCGTCCGGGCTCTTCATATACCAACGCCTATGAAAGCGAGAATAGTTGAATCGGTTGGTTTACTCGATGAACGAAAATAGCCGACGCCACATTTCATAGATGAATGTCCAAGAATATCGACTTTCAGAATGCCACCAGTGTATGTCGTGTTTCGGGGTTGACCCCATGTTGCAATCCAAGTTCGAAGGATGGCTCCGGAGGCAGTGATGCTCACATTTCTACCTGCTCGGAATTCCGGGCCAAGGGAAACAATTCCACCACCGATACCAATCTCGGCTTCTCCGCGAACACCAAAGGGAGCAGGAGAACCGTCACGACCGGCAGGATACACACCACCAATCGAGAAAGAAGCAATCAATGGGTACGAAAGATGAAAACCCATCGTCGGTCTGAGCAGGTCTTCCTTTTGCGCAGTCGGCTCTGGCTCGGCTGAGACAAGCCGTGTGCCGATAAGCAGTAGGGTGGCCATCAGTAAAACGCTTCTGGTCGTCATGGGAGAGCTTTCATGGGGCGGCCTAACGGATGAAGCTAAGCGGCCACGCCTGCACCGAGGCGATGAGCGGAGCCGAGATAGCGAAATGCTGAGAGAGAACGGAAGGCAATGCAGGCGGGGTCCGACTTGAGCGGAGGGTTAGGTGCTGCGTGCTCATGGGGAAGGCTTGCCATAAGTATGCTCAACGAGGAAATCGAAGAGGGCTGAATCTTTGGGGAACCAGTGTCGATTGATGGCAGATGCAGGAGCACCAGGGCCAATCTCGGTTTTGCCCACGCGTAGCCAGTGGGAACTACCTTCCTTTGTTACGAATCGAAGCTCGAATTCAGGCAAGGAGTGATCGTAGAGGTGGGATGTAAGGTTCGTAAGGTGGTCGACGACGAACCTGACATCAGAGGGCTGGGTGAGCTCGATGATTCGTTTCTCTCGATTTTTTAGGTGGGCCTCAACGGTGATCTTGGTGATCTCTTGCCTGGCAATTGGTGCCAATGGCTGACTGCAAGCCACCAGAGCCAACAACATTGCAACTGTGATATCTCGCAGCCTCATGGGCACCTAACGAATCAAGCTAACCGGCCCAGCCGCTGCCGAACTGATTAGCGAAGAGAGATTGAAGGTGTAACCAGGATGACTGGAGCCGGCCGCTTGCGGCTGGGTCCGAGTTGAGCGCATGGTTAGACCGCGACGAGGGAGGACCAACACTACCTCCAAATAAAGAAAACCAAGAGCCATGCGGCAACAGAAATGGCTAGATTCAGGAAGAAGGCAATCGAAATGGGGCGGCGAAGAGTCGGTTTGAATGACTGTTGTTCAGGGACCTGCCAAACAAGGGATACAAGGACGATAAGGCTGACTATGCCTGATGGAGCGCCGAGAAAATAAAAGAAAAACACCAACCCGAGTTCGGCCTGGGCAGAACCACCACCAACTAATCCTCGCAACTCGGCCAAGCCAGAGACCATCGCTAGGTTCGCAAGTAAGCAGATGGCCAAAAGGAGCCACAGCAGCCAGGCATTTACCTTTGTTCTGATACTGAGCATTGGGAGCGGCCTAACGGTCAAAGCTAACCGGCCCAGCCGCTGCCGAACTGATTAGCGAAGACGGGGAGATTGTAATACCAGGGCGAAGGGCCAGGCCGCTCGCGGCTGGGGCCGAGTTGAGCGCAGGGTTAGGCCGCGTGGCGATTGGGTTTCAATCGAATTGAACATGTTCCTTCTTGATTTGGTAAGGGTGCTGAAGCCCATTCGTCATGAAGAAGTCTTCCAGACTGATTCCCTCCAGGGTTGCTCCGCGATTGGCCCATTTCATGGCTTCCTTAGGATCACGCTTAAAGGCGAATGCCTTAGAACCATAACTGTAGAAGCGGGTGAGCATGATTATTGCTGTAACACGACTACTGAATTCACCTGTTTCCGTTGCCTTTCTTAGCCATGAGAATCCTTCCACCGCATCTTGTGGTGCGGCATTGAATTTTCTAGATTCCAGGAATTCACATGCCAAGGCTAATGGCGCCTTCGGATGTCCAAGTTCACCTGCCTTTCTCAGCCAAAAAAAACATTCCATTTCCTTGGCTATACCCCATTTTGAAAAATACGAATCTGAGGCTCCAAGCATAAACATAGCTTCCAAATCGCCACCAGTTGCGCCGTCTTGTAATGCCTTGAAAATTGGAGTCAGTCTATTCCTGAACTGTTGATTAGCTAGTTTCTTTTCTTCTCGGGACTTTGCTCTATTAAGTTGATTCGGTTCTTCCAACATAGCAATTTGCATCTGTGCTGGTGCGTACCCAAGATTGGCTGCACGTCTCCACCACTCCTTACAAGATTCAAAAGGTTGTAACTGCGCGAATTGATACATGGCTTGTGGATCGCCTTGGTTGGCCTTTCGTTCGATCTCCCTTTTCTCTGGCTCACTGATCCGAAATTGATCGCCAGCGTGAACATCTTGAGCTCGCAATACTGCTACGAGTGTCAAACAGGCTAAGAGGAGGGTTGTGCTTAATCTCATGCGAGCGGCCTAACGGAGGAAGCTAACCGGCCCAACCGTGGGCCTGGGGAAGCGGTAATGGTGGAAGGTGGTCACGGTTGGGTCCGGGTTGAGCAGAGGGTTAGGTGGCGTGACGCTAGGATGCAGTTTTTGGTATGGGAACTTGCTTGAGGAGTTCGTAGGGGATTTCTCCTTGAGGCGTCGGATTGACGGTGACCGTTCGTGCGGGAAGTCTGAACTGCACAGTCACAAAATAGAGCCAAGGGCCTTCACCATCCGTCGGGTTAACGTCTAGTTTGAGCCTCATTGCGACTGACTCAGCCCAAGCCCGGATTGGCGATGGCCCGAGAATGGCTTTACTGCTCGAAATCTTGCCAGCTTTATCAATGCTGATCATCACGATGACATCACCTTGGATTTTAGCTATTCCAGCTAGAGTCGGATACAGGTCCAGTTTGGCAAGCGGCGCGGTACCCCAGCGGTCCGGTTTAATCAATTTTGCGGGAGTCAAATCACTCCCAGTTGGTGGCAGCGACATGACAAGCACAAGGCAAAGGGGACCACAAAGTCCGATCATTGAGCCACCTAACGGAGGAAGCTAACCGGCCCAACCGTGGGCCAGATGCAAGAGTAATGGCGGAATGTGGTCACGGTTGGGTCCGGGTTGAGCGGAGGGTTAGGCGTAGATCGCGTAGGTTTACATGCCATGTGGGGAGTCTGGCAATGATGGGAAGCTGTACATCAATGGCGTGCAAGTCCCAGAAACAATGTCCCGGCGAGATGCGTTGATTTGGGTGCCGACAGAAATTTTTTGAGCATCAACCCATTGCTGCGTAGGTAGGCCAGTAGCTAGGTAGAGGTAATTGCCTGTATCAGAGGACCATTTGGGAGCGTTTGAGTCAGTTGCGGTGAAGTTGAAGGACACCTTGATACCAGTAGACACCGATTGTATGGAAGTGAATGTTGCAGTGCCTGGATAGGTTGTATAAGAACAGGGGCCACCGAATCCTGGCAGATCACTAGAACTAGAACCAGCACAGGAAGAAAGACCAAGTATGGCTAGGCACAGAACGGTCACTTTGATGAAAGAATGGTTTGATGTGGTGTTCATTGTCGAGTCCTCAGAATTTGGCAGTGCGCATAACGAAGGAAGCTAAGCGGCACCGCCTGCACCGAGAAGATGAGCGGAGCCGGGATAGCGAGATGTTGAGAGAGAGCGGAAGGCAATGCAGGCGGGGTCCGACTTGAGCGGAGGGTTAGGCATTGCCGGACGCCTGTGTTCGAGCCTGCCAAAGCCAGAACAAAAGGAGGGCTGTTGAAATGATTGGGGAAATGAGGGTAGTGATCGATAGATAGGGAGGTTTGGCGAGTTTGCCATAGACTCGCCAGTAAGTGGCCGTCAGGTAAATCCAGGACCACACCCAGACAAGAATGAAGACGACAAGTAGTGGTGTGCTTGGATAGGAAAGGATGCGCAGTACGTTGGTGCCAACAACGCCTACGACTGCCGACCCCAGCCCTGCACCGATCTGGATCCAGTCACTTGATGGGAGTGTTGTGGGTTTCATGGGGCCCATGAAGATGCCTAACGAATGAAGCTCACCGGCCCCGCCTGCACTGAGACGATGAGCGGAGCCGAGTAAGCGAGAAGTTGAGAGAGAGCGGAAGGCAATGCAGGCGGGGTCCGAGTGCAGCGGAGGGTTAGGCGCGTGACCGTGGTTCAGTTCTTTGCTTTGACGCCGGGATAGAGAAGGGCGGTACGAATTTGTATTCGTTCGGTGTTCGGAGCATTTGAACGAATGAATGCCTCAAGGTTATCCGGGATAGATTCAAGAATGAGCACAAGGCCCGAAACCAATGTGAAGGAAGAAATCTGTGATTCTCCTCCGGCCAGGATTACCTCCGTGACTTTCCCCGCCTTGATCGATTCCTGCACTTCAGACCAGGTGACAACCTTCGAATTCGACACAGGTGGCTTCGAAGTCACAGGAATCGGTCTCGCACAGCCTGAAACTATGGCCAAAGCTACGAGTAGGGCGTGTCCACGCATGTTCGGCGCCTAACTTTGAGCGGTTCTTCGGCGGAGAGAGGAAGGGAGGAACCGAAGTGAACCTCCCGCCGAAGGTTCGCGACGTTGGACTAAGCCGGGGGTGATGCTGTATCGCTATGGATCTTACGGCATCTGACCATGGGATCGGAGCGGCTTCTTGGGGGTCGCGGAGTTTTGTCGGGGTCCATGTTGAGGGCCTGGCCCGGACCGCTGGTGAAGGATCGGACCTCTCCCGATGGATATGGCGATCACATTGGGTGCGCTGTGACTGCCCTTCTCCTGGCCCAGGCAGAGCTTCGCCGCCTTGACCAGTTTGGGAAGGGTGGAGACGACATCACGGGCGCACACCCTCATGGCGGGCTCCGTGAACCTGGGCGGCGTGACCTTCGAAGAAACGCTGCAAGGGGTGGTATCAGGATTCGGCACAACGACGAACCGCAATTGCCGCAGCGTGTGACATCCTTCCCGGTGAGGGCAGCCAGAGCTTCTTCCCAGGTGGGGCGCTGTTCGGGCTGGGCCGGGATGATGGCGAGATGGCTTTTTGCAGCGGCCAGAGCCTTGGGGGAGCCGTAGAGGCCGGTGTGGCGGATCTTTTTGAACCGATCCGGGAGGATGTGCTGGATGAACCGCTGGAGGAAAGCAACCGGGGTGAGGGTGGCGGCTCTGCCGTCCTTGGTCCGGAACGTGACCGCCTCGTCACTGACGTTGAGCAGGCGCGAATTCGCGATCCCGACCCGGTGCGTATAGCGCCCCAGGTAGGCCAGCACGAAACCTGGGGACTGAAAGGCCCGCTTGAGATAGACGTTCCAGTCCTGGCGCGCCAGGGAAGCCATGAGGGTTCCAAAGGCACCTGCGGTCATAGAGAGCCCGCTCTCGCGCTGGAGCTTGCGCAGGGCATCCAGCATCTTGCCCCTAAACAACTTGGCTAGTGGCTTCACGGGAAGGAGGAACTTCTGTGGGATGTGATTGAACCCGGACCCGTCCAGAGTCAGGCCCCCCGCGCTGACCAGGATGTGGACATGGGGATGAAAGCGCAGGTCTCGGGTCCAGGTGTGGAGCACCAGTGTGAGCCCGAGAGTGACTCCCAGCCTGGATTTGGCCAGTTCCAGCAAGGCTTCGCTGGCACTTTTGAACAGGGCTCCGTAAAGTTCGCGTGGATGGCTGTGACCCACTGGGCGGAGGTCCTCCGGCAGGGTGAACACGGAGTGGTAGTGAGGGACCGGCAGGATCGCCTCACTCCGGCTGGCCAGCCAGTGCTCCTGGGCCAGTGCCTGACATTTGGGGCAGTTGCGGTTGCGGCAGGAGTTGTAGCTGGGCTCCTCCCGCCAGCCGCATTCCAGGCAGAAGTTCGCATGCCCGCCCAGGGCGGCGGTGCGGCAGAGGGTGATGGCCGACAGGGCTCGTGCCTGCACGGGGGACAGGAATTGCCTTCGCTCCAGGGCCTCACGGTGCCGACGAATGATGTCGGCGATGTCGAAGGGTGTTCGGCCCACCTCAGAGAACTAGCGCGTCCAGAGGGCTCGGCATCCTCAAGAGCAACTGAGTGGAGACATGGAGGTAGATCTGGGTCGTGGTGATGCTGCGGTGCCCGAGTTGGGCCTGAAGCACACGGAGGTTGGTTCCAGCTTCTAACTGGGCGGTGGCGAAGGAGTGGCGCAGCGTGTGCGGCGTGACGCCACTGCCTAGCCCGCAGGATCTGGCGGCTTTGCGGAGGGCTTTCTGGGCCGAGGTGATGCAGATGGGGTTTCCTGCTCGGTTGACGAACAGGAAGGATTCGCGACCTAGGGTTTCCTTCCCTGCTTCCTTCTCGCGGACCTCCTTCCAATAGGCCTGAACCAATTCGTACAGCCGGTTCCCCAGCTTGACCTGGCGATCCTTCGCTCCCTTGCCACACCGGATATGGATCAGCCCACGGGTTCGGTCCAGGTCACCAACCCGAAGATGGGCGGCCTCAGAAATCCGCAGACCCGTGTCGTAGATTAGGGAGAAGAAGGCCCGGTAGCGTGGCTCTCGAAAGGTGGCGAGAAGTTGCCCTACCTCGGACGGTGCAAGGACCCTGGGGAGCTTCGAGATCACCCTGGGCCGAACTAGGCAGGAAACCATTTCTGGCCGGAACAACGTTCGCCTGAATAGGAATTTGACTGCGGAATGGTAGACTTGGCGTGTGCTTGGGCTGAGTCCCAGTTCGACTAAATGGTCATCCCAGGCACGGATGTCATCCTGCTCCAGTTGGTCTGGTGCTTTGCGGTGCAATTTCGCAAGACCGCGTACTGCCCGAAGATAATCGTCTATCGTGCTTGGAGAAAGCCCTGCCCGCTCCATGTCACGCGTCATGCGGTCTCTGAGGAGACTCATAAAAACTCCCTTGATCAATGGGCGGTATTCCAGAACCGCCAAAATCAAGGGAGTACTTTTTATAGCCCGTTGGCTATGTCCAAATGCACGAGTGGGTCGAGATCCCCTCCGCGCGCAGCGCTTAGTTCAACTTGGAATTCTGCGACAGGGAGGTTTGTGTAAATGTCGCAGAACACCGGGACACAAACCAAGGAACTGCTGCCTTATTGGATCTTAATTTTTTAGGATCTCATTCTCCAAACGTAAGACTTGTCGGATTCGAGACCATCCAGCGGAAATTTACCCGATGTAGGTTTGCTCTCAATTCTTTCAAGACTTACACGCTACACCTAGGCAAGGCGGAAGGGGATAGGCCCATCTTGCGGGTCGGTAACCGGTTCAGCTCATCATTAAAATATCTAGTGATCATTTGATATTCGTTTTATTTTCGCTATACTAAACCCACCTGCGTTTGTTTTGGGGGGTCTGCTGGGCCGATCCCTAAGAGAGCATTTCTCTCGAGGCATTCATGGACCCGGGTTCCCCGCCGCCACCTCGTCTTCTCGATCAGGTCCACGCTGCAATCCGGGTGCGGCACCTGAGCCCTGCAACTGATGAGATCTACACCAGGTGGATCCGCAGCTTCATCATCTTCCACGGGAAGCGGCACCCCCTGGACATGGGGGCCTCCGAGGTGGAGACGTTCCTTACGGATCTCGCCGTCCGGGGGAAGGTGGCCCCATCGACCCAGAACCAGGCCAAGGCCGCGCTGCTGTTCCTCTACAAGGTGGTCCTTGGGCTGGACCTACCCTGGCTGAACAATGTGGTCCAGGCCAAGCGGATGCCGCGCCTGCCGGTGGTGCTCACCAGCACGGAGGTCACCCGGCTCCTAAACCAGATGTCGGGCACCATGGGGCTCTTCGCGCGACTGCTCTATGGGACCGGCATGCGGCTACGGGAAGGTCTGCGCGTTCGAGTGAAGGACCTCGATTTCGAGCGGCGGGAAGTCATCGTCCGGGAAGGCAAGGGAGGCAAGGACCGGGTGACCATGCTGCCGGAGGCCCTTTTGGGTCCCATTCAGGAGCACCTAGTGAAGGTGCGCTCCCTCCACGACCAGGACCTGAAGGAGGGTTTCGGTGAGGTCTGGCTTCCGGATGCCCTCGGGGCCAAATACAAGGGGCTCGGCAGGAAGTGGCACTGGCAGTGGGTATTCCCGTCGCGCCTCCGTTCACAGGACCCGGCCTGCGGAGTCATTCGGCGTCACTTCCTCTACCCCGAGAGCGTTCAGCGGGCCATCCGCGAGGCTGCGTCTCGGGCGAACATCACGAAGCCCGTCTCGCCGCACGTTCTCCGGCACTCCTTCGCTACGCACCTGCTGGGTAGTGGCTATGACATCCGGACCATCCAGGAACTGCTCGGCCACAAGGATGTCGAGACCACAATGATCTACACCCATGTTCTGAATCGCGGTGGGCATGGGGTGAAGAGCCCGCTGGACAGTATCTAGACTGGACCTACTCATCAGGTCGGAATGTTGGCGACCCGGAAAGGATTGGTTTTACTGCTGTGAAGGAGGCATGGTGCCCTTCACTAGCCACCTATAACTGAAAGGGGGCTCTGCCCCCAGACCCCCGGGACGCCGCCAAGGGCGGCTATTTAACGCATGGAGGCCATCGCTGACAGGGGAAAGAACAAAAAGCAGGCCGGGTTGCCCCGGCCTGGAAGCGTCAGCTTCGGCCCCGGATCGGCGCTCAGGTCGCTTCCCAGCGTTGCCCTATCCTCCGTCCGGATCCAGCAAGGTTAGGTCGCGGAAGAACTCGGCGCAACCGAAAGCCCATGCTTTCTTCGATGCTGTGCTGGCGATGCAGCCAGAGCCTGCGCCAGGACCTTCTTGTCCCCAAGGATGACCACCTGCTCTGTGGCCCGGGTGATGGCGGTGTAGATCAACGTCCGGTCGAGCAGTCGGCTCGGGAAGACCGGCACAATGACGCGCCGGAATTGGCTTCCCTGAGCCTTATGGACGGAGATGGCGTAGGCCAGATCCAGGTTCTCCTTGTCCTCCCAGGTCATCGCCATGGGCTGCTCGTGGCCATCCCAGAGCACTGCCATCGAGGCGGCCCCCACTGATTCGACCACACCCAGCGAGCCGTTCCAGATCAGACGGTCGTAGTCATTCTGGAGGTAGAGCACCGGGTCACCCGGGGAGAACCCTTCCCAGGTTGGCTTCCCGGCTGAGCGAAGGCTGAACAGGGCTTCGTTGATGGCCCGGATGCCCGCAGGTCCTCGCTTCACGGCCCCAAGAATCTGGGTATCCCCTGGCCCTCCAAGGTCACCCAGGACCTCGACGATATGCCCCAATGCCTCCCTCTCAGAGCACTCCAGGAAGGAGATCCCTTTCCCTGGCCCCGTGAACGGAGCCAGGTCTGGCAGCACGCCAGACCGGATCTGTCCCGCCAACATTGGGATACCCGTCTCGGCGGCCTGTCGATGGACCTTGGTGAGTTCCACCCTGGGGACTCGGTCGTCCTCGCAGTAGGCAGAGAATACGATCCCCATGCCGATCGGGGGCAACTGGTAGGGGTCACCGACCAGGAGCACACGGCAGTCCTCGGGGATCATCCGGAGCAGCATGTAGGCCATGGGGAGGTCCACCATGCTGGCCTCGTCCACGATCAATAGGTCAGCCCCACCCAGATGGAGTTCCTCCCGCTGGAGGGCCCCCAGGAAGCCAGCGATGGTGCGAGCAGGATGGCCTGTGGCCTCCCGCATCCGCATGGCAGCACGTCCTGCCAGGGCGACGGCATAGACCGTCCCCTGGTGTTTCTCTATGGCATGGTAGACCGCCCGGAGCATGGTGGTTTTGCCGGTGCCCGCGCCGCCCTGGATCAAGCAGAAACGCTGTGTTAGTGCGAGCCAGACCGCCTGCTTTTGTTCCTCTGTGAGCTGAAGGCTGTTCTGCTCCTGGAACTCCCGGATGTCCGTGTCCACCTCAGCATCGCTCGGCACTTCCCAGAAGAGATGCCCCGACGGGACGTGCTCGGCGGCCACCATCTGGGCGATGCGGTCCCGGACGAACCCTTCCATCACATGCGGCCCCATGGCCTGCCAGGTCGTCTCAGCAACCTTGAGGACGGCCCGATCCAGTTCGGCCAGCTTCAGGGCCTCCCGGGCCGATTCCAGGGGCTCTTTGAGGAGCTGGGCTACGCCACGCAGCAGGTCACCCTCCTCGATGACCGTGTCCTTGTTCGACATCCCCCGGTAGCACACAGCCTCCACGGCGGCTATCCGACGAACATCCGCCTCTGCCTTCACCCCAAGACCCAGTGCCGCCTCGTCCACGCGCTCCCACCCGGCCACGGCGAGCATCCTGTAGGGGTTCTCCTGGATCTTCTGAGGGGCCTCGGTGCCCCAGAGGCGCATGACCTTTACCGCCAAGGGGGCCTTGAAGCCATGGGCTTCAAGCCACCGGACTACCTGACCCTCGGCCTGGTTCTCCTCCCAGGCCTCAAGCAGTGACTTGGCCTGGTTCTCGCCGAGGACTCCAGCCAGCGGGGGCAGTTCCTTTCCGTCTAGCAGGCCGTATAAGCCCTCTCCGAAGGCTTCCCAGAGTTTCCTGGCCCGGATTTCCCCAACCCCCTGGAAGGCCTTGTTCCGGGCCAGGAAGCGCTGGAGGAGTTCCCCCTGGGGGCGGACAGGGGTGACCTTATCGGCCTTGAACTGGAGCCCGAAATGCGGGTGGACCTGGGTCGTGCCCTCGATGGCCAAGGTCTCGCCCACGTTGGGGGGCCGATGGAGCACCAACCGAGAAGCCAGGACCCGGTGGTGCTTGCCCTCGTCATCCTTGCCCGTAAAGACAGCTCCGCCCTTAGGCCAGGGCCAGACCTGCTGAACGGTGACGGTGAGGGAGATCACAGGATCACTCGCCTCCCGGTCTCGACCATGTGCTGCTCGATGTGGGCATAGCGGCTCAACTGGCGGCGGAGGCCCTCGACTTCGGCCTTGAGCGTGGCCACCTGGGTCTCCAGGACCTGGATGCGCTCGGTCTTGGCGTCATCCTTAGTGGATGGTCCGGTGGATCGGGCTTCGATGGCCTGTAGGCCGAGTTCCTGGGCGGCGCTTTCCAGCAACGCTCGGCACCCAGGATTTTTGTACAGAGTTTGCCGATCCACGCCCACAGCCAGTGCAACAGCCGATGCAGACACTTTGCCGTTCCGTGCAGGCAGTCTCCGGCCCTCGCTTCTCAGTGCCTCAATGTACCGGTGCAAAGCCGCGACGTTCTCCGCACCCTTCTCATATCCGGGTTTATTCGCCATGACTCTTGCTCCTGGAAGCTCCACGCTTCCGCCGGATCCTCGGCTCGGCCATGGGTTCTGTTATCTCCTTGGGCTTCTTCGGAAGCGCCTTGTCCACCTTCTGCTTAAGGTCCTGATCCGAGAACCCAAGGAGCTTCAGGTTGTAGGCCCATCGTTGGAACATCTGGTCGTAGTCACTGACCAACCGCTTGAGGTGATCGACCTCCTTTTGAAGTCGATCACGCTTCTCCAGGGCTGCGATGACCCCCAGGGACCCCTTCTGTTGCTCCTCCTTCTCGGCTCGGTGCCGGAGTTCCTTCCTGCGGGCAACCCATAGGAGTCGGATCCGTTCGTGATTCCAAAGCGCTTGCCGCGTGTAGCGGTGACCGGTGATCAACTCCACCGCGTCCAGGAACGGCTCCCAGTTCAGGCGGCCCTGCCACTGCTCCAGCAGTTTCAGGACCTCCTCCTTGCGGCCTTCCTTGAGGTGAACCGGCACGGTCTTCTTAGATTTTTTGGGCTTGGTCTTAGTGGGACTCATGCCGTGCCTCCATCGTTCAGGAACGGTCGCTCGGAAGGGGTGGAACGGATGCTCTGGAGGCGCTCCAGGGCACCTTCCACCCATGCGACATCCAGTCCCTTCTCCCGGCCAAGCTCCGCGTGAAGCCGCAGCGCGTTCGCAACCGGATCATAGGGGTCGTCCTTGGGCGCATGCCCGAACCCAGTGCCCCTGGGAAACTTCGGGTCCTCCAGAAGAGCCTTGACCTGTCGGCAGTAGGCGACCCTCGGCAGGATCATCTCCTCGATGTGATCCTTCACCCCGTAAAGCCCTCGGTGCGCTGCCTCCATGGCGTTAAGGAGACTCTCCTCCTGAGTGGCACACTCGGCCAGGATGTTCCGGTCCCAGAGTGGCACCCCCTTGATGCAGATGTGCTCATCGCAAAATAGGCAGTCACGGAAATTCGGGCACGGCTTATCCCCGAAGTTGTGGGGGCAGACGCCCTTGTCGGTGATGAGGACGTGTCCTGTGCGCTTGTACAGTCCGACCAGGGCCATGATCTCCGCCTCGGTCTTCGGCTCATTGGGCTCCAGTGCGACCAGTTCGCCGAAAACTCTGCGGTGGACCGAGACCTGCGAGGACTGGGCCACATTCTGCGCATCAGTGCGGTCATCGTAGGACTCCTCCTGCGAGGTCCTGGCGCGGCCGGCATGCTGGTTCATCCACGCCCTCGCCACCCCAACCTTGTAGGCGTTGGTCTCGTTCTGGTGGCGGAACTGGTGCGAGCGGACCCGGACCGACGTCCCGTCCTTCTCCCTCAGTTCATGCCGGTCCACCATGGCATCGAGGCAGCGGTAATAAGTAGATTTGTCTGGCAGATGGAACATAGTGGGCGAGCACGAGTGCTGGGGGCTGAACTCGCCCTCTCGGAACAGGATCAGCATGTCACTGAATTTGAGGTTCTTCCCCTTGTGGAACCAGGGGAAACCGTGCGGAAGGTCCGACAACACGGCCCTTTCAAAATCCTTGAAGCGGATGCCCTTCCCCCAAGTTGTTGGGTCGATGACCGGATTGATGTGTTTGCCTTTCGCCCAGGAAGTGGGGCCTAGGAACTTTTTCACCGTAGTTCCACGAAGGGACGCCGCCTCATTCATGGTGAGGATCTCCTTGCCCCGCAGGTGCGCCAATTCATTCGGGAGGAACAACTTGCCGGGGTTCTTCTCATACCACTTGGCAATCTTGCGGGCCGGGGCACTGATCTCGATTAGCCACTCGAAACACTGATGGAACACCAGGACGAAAGGGTCGTCGGCCAGGAATTCCTTGGGCCTCGGCTTGGTCTTCTTCTGCGGCCACCACTTCAACTCGAATCGCCTCTGGCCCTGGACCTCCGTGGCCACCCAGTAGTCCTCCCCCAGGAACCAGCACTCTCCGAGGCGGGCGGGCTGGCCCGCCAGCAGCCCGTTGATGGCCGACGCCCACTGCTCCCTCGGGCCTTTGGCGTTGGCGAAGCTGTACGCCATCGCGGCCATGGCCTCCAGGGAGGGCAACTTGGCCTCGCGGGCTTTGTCACCCTCGGGACCCACCTGCCGGTAGGTTTCCTCGGGGCACACTGCCATCCCAGTCCAGGTGAAGCGTTCGGTGCAGAGGCCCAGATTCTGGAGGCTTTCCACCAGCTGATTCAGGGTTCGGCAGCAATGGTAATTCGTACTGGCCGCTTTGCCGTTGGTGCGGATCGCGGCGTTGACCGCCTCGCAAACGTCCCCGGTCAGAGCCGTGATGCAGGGCGGTTCCTCAGGCATGGCCGTGCGGAGCCCGTACTCCATGTAGCGGAGGACTGGGAGCCATTGGATTCGGAGCCCGGTCGCCGAAGTCCAGTCGTTCGTCGCCATCAGGTGGAGGACATAGGCCTTAGCGAAATCCAGGAACGGCGGGCCGAATGGTTCGGTGGCCAACCTCTGATTCTTTTTGCGCAGCTTGGTGAAGTTAATGTTTAGCTTAGAGTTGCCCATGGTAGCCATGAAATACTTTCCGCGCAGGTCCCAGGCCTTCTCCTCGAAGCCCGTCACGCAGGGCAGCAGGGCAGCGAAGGGCCGGTAGTGTGCCACGAACTGCCGGAGGCGTTCCCCGGCCTCGACCTCGCCCAGCGGCTTGAACGGGATGATGGTGTTTGTGGTCATGCGAGGATTCCCCTCTCGCGCCGGAGCGCGTCCCTATCCGCCCGGATCTGCTCCAGGGTCTTGTCCATTCGCTTCAGCTTCTCCTGTACCAAGAGAATGACCTTGCGGATAGCCGAGGCGACCGAATCCGCCGTCAGGAAGCGCAGACCATCGCCCGCATCCTGGTCGAACCGCACCCGCTCCTCCAGCACGTCCGCCAGCGCCCCTTCGTGGTCGCCCTCCATGCTGGCGATGAATACCGGGCACGGGTAGCAGGCGAAGGGTCTCCGCCCCGCGCACCGACGCGACGCACCGCAACCTCCTACCGTAGGCTCGGGAGAGTCCTTGGCGAACCTCGCCCGGAACACCACCTTCTGAGGTTCGACCTCCTCGCCCGGTTCTGCGATCCGGCCCAGGAAGGCTGCGGCCCACGGCTCCCGGAAACCTGCGAGCCGCCGAGTGTAGTCAGCCAGCACCTCGGGGCTAATGGCCGCGTATATCGCCTGGGTTTGCGTGTCCCCGTGGTCCAGAAGGATGGCGATGGCGGACGGGTCCAGACCCCGGGCACGGGCCATGGTGGCCTGTGTGTACCGCCAGCGCCTGGGATTGATATGTAGGTCCTTCCCCGTCCGGTCGGTAAAGACTGCCAACTGTTTGGCCGTACGCACGGCGTGGTCATTGATCTGGTCAGAATTCCAGTGGTAGGTGCGGCTTAAGTCCGTGTTGCCCGGGTCCGGGAACATCGGCAACTGGTCACCCAGCCCCAGGTTCGCGTGCTGTTCCATCTGGCATGCGAGGTACCCCTCCAACGCCGCGCCGATTTCCGGCACCAGATTGCGCGTGTAGAAGGACGCCCGGAATCTCCACCCCCGATGCTTGACCCTCGGGATGTCGACCTCGTAGCCGGTTACTCCGTCCTTCTGCGTGACTTTGAGGTCACAAACTTTAAGGTCCGCCAGATTGGCGTTGCGAGCGCCGAAGCAGGCGAACAGCAGGATGAGGAGGTAATCCTCCGCGCTAACCTCGGCACGGGCGAAGCCAGCATGCAGCGCCGAGAGGAAGGCGTGCACTTCGTCCGGAGTCAGCGGGCCCTTGATCGGATCCCAGGTGCGCGCCGCCAGCCCCATATCGTTGCCGCCGGGGTGGATTGTTTTGAGCCAGTCCAGGGCCTCGGACGTGATGGAATGATCTGGAATGCCGTGCAGCGCCAACGAAGGGCACAGGATCTTGAGGGATTTAAACCACCACTTCCGGTCTGACGGAATGGCAATCCAGTGGGTCTCCAGGTCCGCCTGGCCGATCTCCCCGACGGGCTTGCCCATACGCTCCAGCAGAGGGTTCAGGCCGCTTGTGAGGTAGGTACGTATGCTCGACGGCTGGTGGGTGCGGTTCAGGGTCACCAGCGCCAGTTTCAGGCTCTGGAGGAAGAGCGGAGTGCACTCCTCGCGGTACCGCGACAGGTGAAGGTTGGATCCCGAGGAGACGGGCCAGACGTCGTCCCTTGGGTCGTAGCGCAACCCCCCATTGTTGATCGTGCTTTCGGGCAGAGCGAACTTCCGCAGGACGTTTTCGTCATACATGCGTGGCTCCGAGGGTCTTGGATTTGGCTTCACTCGCTAACTTCTGCATCCGCTCGAAGGCGGCTTGCGACTCCTTCGACAGCGCAAACAGGCTTCGCTGCGTTTCCAGAGAGCATTCATTGGCCCGTTCCTGGATGTATGGTTGGTTGTACAAATTGGGCATGTCGCTGCTCCCGCGCCATCCCTGGAGATACTTCCGAAGCTGTTCGGCCTCGTCATCCGGGATGCCCTTCTCCTTGCAAACATGCGAAAACTCGTAGTTCCATGCGTGGCGCAGGTAGTGGGGTGTGAGTCCTTTGGGCAACCCGGAGACGTTCTCCCGCAATTCTCGGAACACCTTTTCCAGGGCAGACATGGAGATAGGTCCCCCGGACTGCTCCGAGACCAGCAAGTAGGGGTGGGTCAGGGCCAAGTCATGGCGGTTGCGGACTTGGTTCTTGTAAGTTTTAATCAGATTATGGAGTTCCAAAATCATAACCCGAGCCCGAGTTTTCTGGCGCATGGCATAGCGTCCACGGGGGTCCTCAGGGTCATCGGGACGCCTCGCCACGGCCAGCACCCCCGCTCGCTCATCAATGTCCTTCGATTTCAACGCGCCCAGTTCACCGATCCGCATTCCGAAGGCGAACAGCATCATGACGATCAGATGGTTGCGGAGTTGAGTTTCCTTGGAACGCCATGGATTCTCGGCATGGCCGGGAAGCGTGACCTCCAGAAGTCGGAGCACGCCCTCCCGGTCATAAGGCCGGTTGGAGCCATTGTTGTGCCCGTGGTTGATCGGGATCTTGGCCACAAGTTTCTTGATCATTTCATTGAGGCCGGACTCGTAGATCTTCTTGGCAGGAAACGGAACACGGTTCACCCCTTCCCTCCCAAGCCAGCGCAGATAGTCCGCCACCATGTTCAGGCGTGTGGCAATCGTTTCCACTCCCACAAGCGGAGCCTTGGAAACCTTGGGCGCCAGGAACTGCTCGATGTTTCCGATGCGCTTCGGCCCAGAACTGGAGGGTTTCACTCCCCGAACCTGAATACTCAGGTCATCGGCCAGGGAATCGAGTTCCCACCCCTCGAACCACTCTCGCTGGAGGAACCGTTGGTCAAGCAGGAGCTCACGCCCCTCCGCCCAGGCGTACAACCGGCAAAGGAATTGGCCGTAGGTCGCAAGAGTCCCGTAGGCCGCGCCGCGAGAGCGATGCACGGTGAGGAGCCACAGGTTCGGCCACCAGGCCGGGAGCCCGTCAGGGCCGACGACCAAGGGATGCACCTCCCCATCGGGCGAGGTGGTTGTTCGGATCGAGTAGGACATCTATACAATTCCAAAAGGGTGCAAAAGACCACTTCTGAAAAGATCGGTCGATTTCTTCGACATGCAAGCCCATCCACCATAATTGAAGACGATTTTTTTAATTTTGCTATACACAATCCTCCAGGTGCAAGAAACAACCGCTACGCCGAGGAGGTCCTGGCCAAGCAGATGCCCCCCGAGGTGGTGCAGGAGGTCAAGGCCATCGAGGCCAAGGGGCAGTACGACAGCCCCCGCTACATGGAGCTGCTGATCCCCCACTTCTATGCCCACCACCTCTGCCGGCTGCCCGAGTTGCCCGACGCCCTCAATCGCTCCTTCGGCAAGATCAACAAGGACCTCTACGTGCTCATGCAGGGGCCCAGCGAATTCGGCGCCTCGGGCCGCCTCGAACAGTGGGACCGCAAGGCCGACCTGCCCAAGCTGGCCATGCCCACCCTGGTCATCGGCGCCACCCACGACACCATGGACCCGGCCCACATGAAGTGGGTCTCCACCCGGGTGCAGCACGGCAGCTTCCTCCTCTGCCCCAACGGCAGCCACTGTGCCATGTGGGATGACCAGGCCCACTACTTCCCGGGCCTCCTGCGGTGGCTGAAGGCCGTGGACGCGGGCAAACAGAGCGTCACTCTCCAGCCATGAGCATCCTCACCTTCCTCCCGGCGGACCTGGGGCCCATCGAAACCAATGCCCTGCTCTGCGGCGGCGTGGCGCCCCGACCCATCGCCCTGGCCAGCACGATCAGCCAGGACGGCGTGCGAAACCTCTCGCCCTTCAGCTTCTACAACGCCTTCGGCTCCAACCCGCCCACGGTGGCCTTCGCGCCCAACCGCCGGGGCCGGGACGGCACCCTCAAGCACACCTACCTGAACGTGGTGGCCACGGGCGAGTTCGTCATCGCCGCTGTGAGCTACGCCATGCTGCACGCCATCAACGTGGCCAGCGCCGAATGGCCCGACGGCGTGGACGAGTTCCCCAAGTGCGGCCTCACGCCCACACCCGCGCAGCTGGTGGGCCCGGCCCTGGTCGCAGAAAGCCCCTTCCAGATGGAGTGCCGCCTGCAGCAGGTGGTGGAACTGGGCAACGGCCCCGGCTCGGGTCTCCTGGTCATTGGCCAGGTGCTGGCCTTCCACATCCAGGAGGCCTGCTTCGAGGGGGGCCTTCTCCACCCGGACGCCCTGGATCTGGTGGGCCGCAACGGCGGCGCCTTCTACACCCGGGCCAGCGGCTCGGCCGTATTTCCGGTGCCCAAGCCCGTGGGGAAACCTCTGGGCTACGATGCCCTGCCCGAGGCCCTGCGCCAAAGCCACATCCTCACGGCCAATGACCTGGGCCGCCTGGCCAACAGCCCCACCCTGCCGGACTTGGCCGCCATGCAACGCAAGCCCGGCGACCCCATCGCCCTGGCGGGCTTGGATCACGCCATTCGCAGCGCCCTGGCCTCCGGGGACCTGGATGAGGCCTGGCGACTGGTGGGCCTACGACTGCGGGAGCCCCGATGACAACCTCCACCCGACTCTGCGCCTTCCTGCTGACCGCGGCAGCCCTGGGCGCCCAGGCCCCCGCGCTTCCGAGCGCGGAAGTGCGCGCCTTCCTTAAGGTCGATGCCCCCCTGGTGGCCCTGATTCACGCCCGTGTGGTGGATGGCACCGGCGCACCGGCACGGCAGGACCAGACTCTGATCCTGAAGGGGGGCCGCATCGAGGCCATGGGGCCCTCCTCCAGCGCCGATGTGCCCAAAGGCGCCCAGGTGCTGGACCTCCAGGGCCACACGGTGCTGCCGGGTCTGGTGGGCATGCACAACCACCTCTTCTACACCGCCTCCATCCACAGCGATGAGAAAGGCGCCGCTCTGGCGCCGGGGCGGCTCTTCTCCGAGATCGGTTTTACAGCGCCCCGCCTCTACCTGGCCTGCGGCGTGACCACCATCCGCACCACGGGCAGCCTGGAGCCCTACGCGGACCTGAACATCAAGCGCCAGATCGATGCCGGGCTGCTGCCCGGCCCCAAGATGGACATCACGGGCCCCTACCTGGAGGGCCTGGAGCCCCAGACGCCCCAGATGCACGGCCTGAGCGGGCCCGAGGAGGCCAGGCGCTTCGTGGACTTCTGGGCCGATGCGGGCGTCACCTCCTTCAAGGCCTACATGAACATCACCCGCGCCGAACTGGGCGCGGCCATCCAGGCGGCGCACGCCCGGGGTCTCAAGGTCACCGGGCACCTGGGCTCCGTCACCTGGCCCGAGGCCATGGCCCTGGGCATCGACAACTTCGAGCACGGCCCGGTCTACACGGATACCGAGTTCACGCCCAACAAGGCCCTGGATGCCTGTCCTCCCGTCTCGGCCTCCTGGCCCTCCTGGCATTCGCAGGACATCCAGGGCCCCGCGGTGCAGGCTCTCATCCGAGAGCTGGTGGCCCGAAAAGTGGCGCTGACTTCCACCCTGCCGGTCTTCGAGCTCATGGTGCCTGGGCGACCGCCCCTGCAGCCGCGCATGCTGGCGGCCATGTCCGCCGAATCCAGGGCCAGCTACCTGGCGGCCCGGGGGCGGGTCAAGGTGGTGGCCAACGGCCCCGCCGAGCAGCTGCTGAAGAAGGAGATGGCCTTCGAGCTGGCCTTCGCACGAGCCGGTGGGCTGCTCTTGGCGGGACCGGATCCCACGGGCATGGGCGGCGTGCTGCCGGGCTTCGGCGATCAGCGGGAGCTGGAGCTGCTGGTGGAGGCGGGCTTCACCCCCGTGGAGGCCATCCACATCTACACGGCCAACGGCGCCGCCTTCCTGGGCCGCCTGGACCGCATCGGCACCCTGGCCGTGGGCAAGCAGGCGGACCTGATGGTGGTAAAGGGAGACCCCTCCACGCACATCGAGGACCTGGAACAAGTGGTCACAGTCTTCAAGGACGGCCTGGGCTACGACTCTGCCAAGCTCATCGAATCCGTCCGGGGGCACGTGGGGATTCGTTAGAGCGGCTCAGCATCCACAGCTGGATTCCAAAATCGAATCAGGCGAGCAGGTCCACCTTGGGGGTAGCCGCAGCCGTGGTCTGGCTTGAGGGCTGGCCCGTGGACTGGATGCCGTGCGTGAGGTTGTAGGCCGCGATCTCCGCAGCGGTCACCACGCCATCCTTGTTGAGGTCGCGCGGATCCGTACTGGTGGTCTTGGAGCTGGCCTGGGCGCTGGCCGTCTTGGTGGCGGCGGCAGCCGTGGCGGAGACGATGCTGGAGATGCTCATGGCCATGGGGTCCTCCTTGGGACCGTTCGGGATGGAATGGCAACCCGATGCTGCTCTATCGGCACGGGGCCGGACTCCAGCATAGTCCCGGGGTCAATGGGGCCGGGGCACCGCTGAATGGCACCGGAGACCCGGCCAGCGTCGCAGGCTACAGGCCCAGCCGCTCTCTCAGGCGGGGCGCGCCGCCGCGGCTGGCTTCGATCTCCAGGCCCCCCTGGAGGCGGATGATGGCCCGGCCGCCCGGGGCGGGCTTGAGGCCGATGACGGCATCGGGGCGCACCAGCAGGTGGCGGTGGATGCGCAGCAAGCCGGCCCCGGCGAAGGCGCTCTCCACCTCCGCCAGACTGGTCCAAGTGGTGCGCAGGCGGCCCCCGGCATGAGCCCAGACCACCTCGTTCTCCACCTCGAAGTGGGTGGTCTTGGCCAGGTCCACCAGCACGACACCCGCGCCCGCCTGCACGGGGAAGCGGTGGACGCTGGGGTGGAGTTCGGGAGTCCGCGCCGGGGCCATCTGGGGACGCCGGGCCAAGATGCGATCCAGGGCGCGGCCCAGGCGCGAGGCGGTGATGGGCTTCAGCAGGTAGTCCACGGCCTCGGCGTCGAAGGCCTCCACAGCGTGCTCCGAAAAGGCCGTGGTGAGCACCACGGGGATGCGGCCCCGCACGGACTTCAGCAGCTCCATGCCATCCAGGTTCGGCATGTGGATGTCCAGGAAGAGGGCCTCCACGTCCCGGGGCGTCTGGAGCCAGTCCTGGAGCGCCCGGCCCTCTGGGAAGGTGGCTACCACCTGGCAGCCCGCCTCCCGCAGCAGGCGCACCAGGCGCTTGAGGCTGAGGCTCTCGTCTTCGGCCACGGCCACCCGGAGTCCCTCGGCGCTCATGCTGCCCCCTCGTTGTTCCAGTGCAGGCTGGCCACGGTCCAGTCCCCCTGCCGCTCCAAGGTGAAGGTGCCCTCGGCCCCCGACCAGAGCGCGAGCCTCGCCCGGAGATTGCCCAGGCCGATGCCCGTGGTGGTCTCCGCCGGGGCCAGGCCGCTGTTCTCCACCTGCAGGGTGATGCGCGCCCCGTCCCGGGTGCAGGTGATGCGGACCTCGCCCCCGACCTCGTAGGGGCCGATGCCGTGCTTGATGGCGTTTTCCACCAGGGGCTGCAGGAAGAGGGGCGGGAGGGCCAGGGCATCGGCCCAGTCTGGCCAGGACCAGGCCACCTGCAGCCGCTCACCCAGGCGCATCTGCTCCATCGTCAGGTAGGCCTCCACCAGGCGCCGCTCCTCACCCAGGGGCACTCGGGCCTGCTTGCCGTGGTGGCTGAGGCGCCGGTAGAGATCCGCCAACTGCGTGATCACCGACTCCGCGGCCAGGGGATCCTCGTAGATGAGCTCCGAGAGACTGCTGAGGGCGTTGTAGAGCACGTGGGGCTCCAGCTGGTTCTGGAGGGCTTTGGACTCGGCCTGGCGGAGCAGTTCCGCCGTGACCTGCTCCCGGGCCGCCATGGCCTCCTTTTCCGCGATGACCCAGCCCACCAGGAGCGCGAAGGCCAGGTTCACGAGGCCCAACCCCCAGCCCGGATTCAGCATGCGGGGACGCGGAGGCGGAAAGCCCGGACCCCAGTCCGGGGGCGGGCCTCCGGGGTACATGGGCCCGCCGGGCATGCCATTGAAATGCATCGGTCCACCGTGCATGGGATTCGGATGCAGCAGGTGACCCAGAAGCAGCAAAGCCGCGATCCAGAGGGCGTTGAAGAGCAGGGCTGCCAATAGCCCCCGGACCAGCCTGCCCTTTGAAGGGGAGGCCCCGTTCCACTGCCAAGGAACCGGGGCCAGGCTGAGGTGCAGATAGACCGCCAAGAAGGGCAGCAGCCAGTCTACGGCCGACACCGGATGGCGGCTGTCCAGCAGGGGGAAGAGGCAGAAGATTCCGCCCACGCAGAGCACCACCACCCCGGTCCAGCGATCCGTGAGGCGCCGCAGCAGGGGGGGGAGGATCAGTTCTTGCCGCACGGAGACTCCAAGCGAACCGCTGGTACAAGGAGAGCAGGATTCGAGCCCAACCGCAGGTCCGACCCGCCCAATGTCGAAGAGGAACCGCCGAACGGACCCCAGCTCCGGCGCGGTCGATTTCAGAGAAGGGCCGCTGGAAGGTCAAACGCCAAGGAACGGCGTTTGGGCGTGGCGCTTCCTGCCGGGCCCCCGGGCAGAGTCACGCACCACAAGCCTTCACGGTGGAGGCTCATATTCGGCGGCGCGATCCGGCGCCATGGTCCTGAAACATCCGTCGGGGCACAGGCGACATTCAGCGGCGCTCCAACGCCACTGAGCCACGCCCCATCAGCGATTCCGGCCACCTGCCGAAAAGATGGGGCCGGAGTTGGCCGGCACTTTGCGGGGGCCCGGTGGAGCCGTGCTCCATATCCACCCAAGGAGGGGGAGATGTCTGTTTCATCCATTCAGTCCTCGTCGGTGTCGAGCCTCGACTATCTGTCGCTGCTGGCCACCCAGAAAAAGGCCAGCACCTCGAGCAGCGGGTCCAGCTCGGGTGCCACTGACAGCCTGACCTTGTCCCTGCAGGCTCAGATCCTGGCTCAGAGCCAAACCTCGGGCAGCAACCCCTTCCAGGCGGACTTCGAGAATCTGGGTTCACTCATCCAATCCGGGGAACTGGCTGGGGCGAAGCAGGCCTTCAGCGCCATGCAGGCCAAGCTGCAGGCCCATCAGGGTGGCCAGGGCGGGGACCCGATGGCCACGGACTTTGCCGCCATCGGCAAAGCCCTTGATGCCGGGGACACCACGGCGGCCCAGGCTGCCTGGCAGACCATGGAGACCAAGCTCCAGTCCATGGGCACCCAGGGCTCCGGCGCCAACCCCCTGCAGGCGGACCTCACGCAGCTGGGCAAGCTCCTGGACGCCGGCGATCTCGCCGGGGCCAAGGCGCTCTACAAGACCATGCAGTCCAAGCTGCAGGGACACCGGCCGCCACCGACGGATAGTTCCAGCAGCTCCAGCAGCGGCAGCAGCCTCGCAGCCATCGGCAGCGCCCTGGATTCCGGCGACCTCAACGCTGCCCAGGACGCCTGGACCAGCCTCCTGCAAAACCTCCAGAAGCGCAGCGCGAGCTGAAAAAAGGATCCACCATTGGTGGATCGGTTTTGAATTTTCAGTCCCCTACCTTCGGATCGCCGCTGCGATGGTGCACGACGCGCTGGGGGTAGGGGATTTCGATGTCGGCCTCGCGGAAGGCCTGGAGGATGCGGCGGCGCAGCTCCCGGGCCACGTCCCACTGGGCGCCGGGCGCGGTCTTGGTGAGGGTGCGGACCAGGTAGCCGGTTTGCGTGAGGGCTTCGATGCCCTTCACGTCCGTGGGCTCCAGCACCCAGTCCGGGCGATCCTTCTGCAGCTGCGCCCCGGCGGTCTGGATCACCTGGAAGACCACGTCGGGGGCCGTGTCGTAGCCCACCTCCACTTCCACCAGAGCCCGGGCGAAGTCCTTGGACAGAACGACCACGCGGACGATGGAGCCGTTGGGGATGAAGTGGGCGCGGCCCTCGGCGTCCCGCAACTGGGTGATGCGCAGGGTCATGCGCTCCACGGTGCCGATGTTCTTGTCGTCCACGTTGATGATGTCGCCCACGCCGAACTGGTTTTCGAGCAGCAGGAAGAAACCGCTGATGACATCCTTCACCAGGCTCTGGGCACCGAAGCCCAGGGCCACGCCCGCCACGCCCGCACCGGCCACCAGGGGCCCGATATTCACGCCGAATTCCTGAAGGGTCATCAGCAGGAAGAAGGCGATGACCAGCACCCGGGAGGCGTTGGCCAGCACGGCGCCCAGGGTCTCGGCGCGGCGCTCGGCCTCGGAGGTCACATCGGCGTTGCCATCGTCCACGGCCCGCCGCACGGCGCGGGTCACCAGCTTCACGGCCCCCAGGATGGCGAAGCAGGCGGCGGCCACCAGCAGCAGGTGGGCCAGGCGGGACCAGCCCGAGTTGCCCAGCCAGGCAGAGGGGCCCGAAGCGCCCTCAGCGAGCAGGATTGAGACGAGGCCTGGGAATGGGTGCATGCGCTTCTCCAGGTCCAGCGTACCGGATGTTCGCCGGGGCCAGCAAAAGAAGCGGGGCCTATGGAAGGGGACAATTTAACCAACAAAATTGATTTTTATGCCGGTTTTATCCTTTTATGCTTGCACAAAGACGGCGAAAGAATGAGATTAGATCCCATGCATCCTTGGGTGAACCATGACCAACCTGCGCTCCCTTGACCGCCGCAAGCACCAGGGCCCCTTCCGGTTCATGTTCATGGACTTCAAGGCCTTCCTTCGCCGAGTCCTGAACCTGGGCGCCCGCTGAGGGCCGCTTCCTAGGACCTGAGCAGAGCCGCGAAGCGCTCCCGGTATTGATAGGCCAGGAAAGCATTGGCTAGCACCAGGAAGATGGCCACGGGGAGCCCCTCGCGGCTCAGGAAGGCGCTCACGCCGAGGATGTTCACGATGATGGGCGCGATGAGCACCGTGGCCAAGGGCACGAAGCGCCCCGACAGGAAGGCCAGGCCGCAAATCAGCTCGATGACCTTCACGGTGGGCATGAGGTAGACCGAGGCCTGGAGCCCGTCGTTGAAGGTCTTCATGGACCCCGTGAGGGGCGGCGGCGTGATGAGCTTGAACAGGTAGGTGATGGAGGCGAAGAGGAAGAGCAGCCCCATGAGACTGCGGACGATGATGGTGGCGATTTTCATGCGTGCTCCAGAGGAAAGGGGCCCTATTTCCAGGAGGCCCAGTAGTCGGGGTTCTCCACCAGCTCCGCCGCCGGCGTGGCCTTCAGGGGCCGGCAGGTGTCCACCATGACGGCCACCTCGTCCGTGCGGTCCTTGGTGCGGCTGAGGGGGATGGCCTTGGGGTGGGGCCCGTGGTGGATGCCCTGGGGATGCCAGGTCATCATCCCCGCGCCGATGCCATCCCGACTGAAGAAGTGGCCCGCGCTGTAGAACAGCACCTCGTCGTAGTCGATGTTGGAATGGAAGAAGGGCACGCGCATGGCGCCTTCCTCTTCCTCGAAGGGCCGGGGCAGGAAGGAGCAGATGACGAAGTTCTGGGCGATGAAGGTGGAATGGGCACTGGGCGGCAGGTGGTAGCGCGCGCTGAGCACGGGCCGGATGTCCTTCACGTTGATGCGCCAGACCGTGAGGTCCCCCTTCCAGCCCACCACATCCAGGGGGTTGAAGGGATAGAACACCCTCGTGATCTGGCCTTCCCGCTTGATGTGGACGGCCCACTCGCGCGGCGTTGCATCGTAGGGCTCCAGCTCCGGCGTGTCGATCATGGCCGGGTCGAAGATCGCATTGGGACCAAGCTGATTCCGGTCGGGGATCGTGACCTCGCTGAAGCTTTCGATGAGCAAGTAGCGCTGGTCGCCAGCGGCGGGCAGGAAGCGGTACGTGGTGCCCCGGGGGATCACCAGATAGTCGCCGGTGGCATAGGTCAGGGCGCCGAAGCTGGTCTCCAGCTTCCCGGCCCCGGCGTGGATGTAGTAGACGTCATCCCCATCGGCGTTCCGGTAGAAGAAGTCCATGGCGCCAGGCGCCACCCAGTGCAGGGCCACGTCGTGGTTGTAGAGCAGGCAGATGGGGGCGTAGGCGGCTTCGCGGGAGCCGAACATGGAAGCGTGCACAGCCTCCTCTGCCGAAGCCTTAAGGTGATTCAGGTCGTAGCTGTGGGGCCGCAGGGGCCCCTCGATGCGGGTCCAGTCCGTGACCGGGTGCAGGCGGTAGAGGTGCGTGGTGCGCCCGAAAAAGCCCTGCCGCGCATGCTCCTCCTCGAAGGTGCCCGGCGGCAGATCCACATGCGCCTGCCGCGCGTGGACGCCCTTGCGCAGGGGAAAGAGCGGCGTTTCCTTCTGGGACATGGGAACCTCGGGGGCGGGGTTCCATTATCTCCAAAAAAGATTTTTATCCACAGATTCCACCGATTCACACAGATCAAAAGGAACCCAATCTGTGAAATCTGTGAAATCTGTGAAATCTGTAGACCTGATTTTATGCAGTCTGCTTCTGCAGCCAGCGGTTGTAGACCCACAGGCTCGCGGCGCTGCCCAGGCCGAAGAGGGTGAGGATGATCCAGCCGGTGGCGGCGGCCTTGGGGTCCAGGGCCAGGAGACCGTTGGCCTGCTTCACAGCCCCGGCGCACATGACCTTGTTGAAGAGCCAGGCGCCAGCGGGGCCGCCCACCAGGCTGCCAATGGCCATGGGCAGGTTGGCGTAGCCCAGGAAGAGGCCCTCCTGACCCTTGGGCGCCAGGGAGCCGATGTACTCGTAGAGGCGGCTGGAGGCGAACAGCTCACCGAAGGCGATGAGGGCCACGGTCATGACGACGAAGAGGCTGCCCAGGGGCAGCCACACCCGCATGGTGACGCCGCCCGCCATGTAGAGGGGCGCCACATTGATGAGCATGGCCAGGCCGATGATGACCGTGCCGATGATGATGGACTTGATGGGGGGCAGCTTGCCGAAGAGCTTCGTGATGAGCAGCTGGAACAGCACGATGGTGATGGGGTTGGCCATGGTGTAGAGGTCCATGGCGGGGCTCAGCTCCACGGTCTTCTTCACGTAGAGGGGCAGCACGTTGTAGACCTGGTTGTAGATGAAATAGAAGCCGCTGCTGACCACCAGGAAGAGGGCGAAGCGGCCACTGCCCAGCACCTTGAACATGCCGAAGAAGATGTCGGCGATGCTGCGCTTGGGCTTGTCCGGGTCCATGGCCGATTCGGGGTCCCGGTAGAGCAGCATCACCACCAGGAAGGCCAGCAGGGCGGCGATCATGGACACGATGAAGATGGTGTCCAGCTTGCCCAGCTTGGTCCGCACGTAGAAGGCCGTGAGGCGGCCGAAAACGCTGCCGATGTTGATGACCATGTAGAAGATGGCGAAGGCCAAGGTGGCCTTGCCCAGGTGCGTGCGCTGCACGGTGCCCGCGATGCAGGGCTTCACGAAGGAGCCGCCGATGCCAATCAGCACGATGGCCGCCGCCACGGGCACCATGACGCCCAGGCCCGCGGTGACATCCTTGCCCGCCTGCAGGGCCAGGGTCTGGCCACCGAACCAGACGGGATAGCCCATGAGGAAGTAGCCGCAGACCAGCAGCACACAGGCCATGAGCAGGCTGCGGCGGAAGCCGATCTGGTCCGCGATGGTGCCGCTGAGGATGGGCAGGAAGTAGACCAGGAACCAGAGGATGCCGTTCAGCGTGCTGGGCCAGTAATCGCCCAGACCCAGGCGGCCCAGATAGATGACGATGAAGCTGGCCATGGAATAGTAGGCCGCCCGCTCGAAGAGCTCCGTAAGGTTGGCGTTCCAGTAGCTGGCGGGGAACGAATACTTTTCGCGAAAGCTGGGCTGAGCGCTCATGGTGACCTCTTGGTCCGTTTAGTGTGCCACGACCCAACGATAGACCCTTCGGGCGATTGACTTTCCCTGGGGTGCGACAACACTCATGGTCTCGAACCACATCCAGGGAGGACCCATGCGCGGAATGGGATTGGCCTTCGGAGCGCTGCTGACCTTAACCATGGGCTGTGGCGGCAGCAAGACCGTCCTGCCCATCCTGCCCCCACCGCCGACTTCCATCAGTGTGTTCATCACGCCCTGGAACGTCAGCCTCTGGACAGGCGGTACGCAGGCCTTCACGGCCACGGTGACAGGCAGTACCAACACCGCTGTCACGTGGAGCGTCGTGGAAACCACGGGCGGCACCATTACCACCACAGGCGTGTACACCGCACCGGCCACGGCCGGAACCTTCCATGTCCAGGCCATCAGCGCAGCAGATGCCACCAAATCGGCCCAGACCCTGGTGACTGTATCGGTCCAACCACCCGCCGGGGCATGCAACGGCGCGGCCCTGGGTCCCGGCGCCAGCCTCCAGGGCTTCCTCCCCTTCCCGGCTGACAATCCCTGGAACCGCGATGTCTCCGCCGACAACGTGGACCCCAACAGCGCGGCCATCATCGCCTTCATCGGCGCAGGCACAGGCCTGCACCCGGACTTCGGAGCGGGCCTCTGGGCCGGTGCTCCCATCGGCATCCCCTATGCCGTGGTCAGCTCCTCATCCCAGGCCAAGGTGCCCGTGGCCTTCACCGCCTACGGCAGCGAAAGCGACCCCGGCCCCATGCCCATCCCCGCCACCGCAGCCGTGGAAGGCGGCAATGCCTCCACGGGGGATCGCCACGTGCTGGTGCTGGACCGGGACACCTGCATCCTCCACGAACTCTACAACGCCCACCTCCAGGGGGACGGCAGCTGGACTGCGGACTCCACCGCCAGCTGGGACTTGAAGGCCAACACGCTGCGCCCCTATGGCTGGACCAGCGCGGATGCGGCCGGGTTGCCCATCTTCCCGGGCCTGGCCCGTTACGACGAGGTGGCCGCCGGAGCCATCAACCATGCTCTGCGCTTCACGGTGCCCACCTCCGGCAAGGCCTATGTGCTGCCCGCCACCCACTGGGCTTCCAGCAACACCAGCACCAGCGCCCCGCCCATGGGCCTGCGCGTGCGCCTCAAGGCCAGCGTGGACATCAGCGCCTACCCCGCTCAGGCCAAGGTGGTGCTGACCGCCCTCAAACGTTATGGCCTCATCTTGGCCGACAACGGCAGCGCCTGGTTCATCTCCGGCGCCCCGGACGATCGTTGGGACAACACCCAGCTGGCCAGCCTGTCGGGCATCAAGGGCTCGGACGTGGAGGTGGTCCAGATGAGCACCGTCTACACCGCCGACCCCACCGGCCCGGCCC
>Ga0118677_10002336_pt1 | contig 38401 bp, 18 predicted proteins | sample AliMusrvi5mmetaG_FD_86154 | JGI IMG/M metagenome (GOLD analysis project Ga0118677, IMG submission 86154) | reverse complement strand
AGTGGGGAGAGTTAATATCTCCGGTGCAACTCATGATATAGTAAAAGACCTCTTTTTATGTGAATACCGCGGCAAAGTGATGGCAAAGAACAAAGGCGAAATTGACATGTATTTTGTGGAAAAGAAACTTTTAAATTAAATCACAAACAGAAATTTGTTCAGCCTTCAAATGAACACAAAACTCATTACAACACTAAAAAACAAATAAAAACTCAATTTAATTTTAACTAAAAACCAATTTATTATGACAATGAAAAAAATTACAATTAGAATTGCAATCATGACATTTATTTGTCTGGGTATTGCAGGGTCTTCAATTTCACAGCAAGTGAAAAGGAATTTAGAAAAACCAAAATTCGCTGCAACTAAATTAAAGAGTATGCAGAACGACACCAATCATTTTACCATTTATCCGGGGCAGGTTGGTGTTCAGTCAAAGACTCATAAAAAGAGTCCGGAAAATGTCAATGATGTCTTGGACTCTTTGTTCAAGTATTCCATTAATTTTGGGAGTCAAAAAATAATTTATACTTATGATGCAAATGGCAATCAGCTTATATGGCTTCAACAGCAATGGGTAATAAATAAATGGACCAATGCAAAGCGTATAGTGAAAACATTTGATGCAAATGGAAATAACCTTACGGAAACTGGTCAGTTGTGGCAGAATAATGCCTGGAAAAATGATCATGTACTTAACCGCACATTTAACACGAGTAGCAATTTGATGCATATAGTCAGGCAGGTTTGGATAAATAGTTCATGGGTGAATGATGCACAATCTGATTATACTTACAACGTAAACGGTAATAAGTTAACAGAGCGTATGCAACTTTGGGATTCTACCTCAGTTGCATGGATTAACAGCACTTTTGACACTTGCGCTTATGATGGAATTGGAAACCAATTGGTATTTATTGAAAAAGGATGGGATGGCACAAGTTGGGTAAATAGTATCTATGATAGCTGCACCTACAATGCGAATGGAAAGTTACTTTACAAACTTGAACAAAACTGGGATGGTACAGCCTGGTCAAATAGTTCGGAAGATATACATACTTATGACATTGATAATAACGAGTTGACGGAACTTATGAACCAAAATTGGGATGGCGCTAACTGGGGATGGAGGGGGCTATATACTTATACTTATGATGGAAACGATAATATGCTTTCATGGATACAGCAATCATGGGATTCTGGTAATAGTATATGGTTGAATTGGTCACGTTATGATTTTACGTATGATGCAAATGGTAATGAGTTAACTTATATTGATTGGGAAAGCTATGACAATATTACGTGGACAGAATCACTTAATGAAGCCTGCACATACAATTCCGACAACAATTTACTCTCAAGCATATACCAATTTCAATGCGGTTCAGGAAATTGTGTTAATGGATGGAATGCTGAATATATTTATCAACCAGGATTGATAACAGCCAATGGAAACACCTGGTCGGGAACTGAGTGGCTTCCTGGTGACGCTGGCAATATATTTATTGTTTTTCATGACCTTGGAACTTTTATGAACTTTTTTCCGGATCCCGATAACAATATCTATAATCTTGTTCAGGTTCTGGCATATTATTCCACAGTCACTACCGGTATTAATGAACAGGTTGCTGATGCTGCTGGGTTAATTAGTGTCTGTCCAAATCCTGCCAATGACGAAATAAATATTATTCCTTCAAATGCTAAAATAAAAATTAAAGAATTTCAAATTTTTGACCCTTCGGGAAAAGAGCAACAAATCACTTTTACGAATAATCATGCTGACATAAGCAATTTACAAAGTGGGTTGTATTTCATCAGGCTGACAACATTTGACGGACAAGTTGTAATGAAGAAAATAATTAAGTTGTAGTTTCAACTGGCTGTTTGAGCCTGTCAACAAATAGTTGAATGGAAAATTAAAAAGGAGAGGATTAACAACCTCTCCTTTTTTTATTCAGATGAATAACCTTTTATTTGAATTTTCACAACTCCAATTAAAAATAATTTACCAGGTAATAATAACCTGCCCATTGCCGGTGCTGAATCCCTGGGTATGAGTGACAGAAGTTGCATAAGCAGGGTTGGTGTAAGATGAACCGCCACCGCCACCACCGCCGAAAGCACCACCGCCACCGCCATAATAGCCGCCGCCACCACCACCTGAGCCATAATTTGGTTCACTGCTTCCACCTTGTCCTGCTGAACCATTAACGCCATACTGACCGCTACAATTAGCTCCTAAGCCACCTGCTGTCTGGGTCCCGCCGTGTCCTCCTGTACCACATCCATTAGATTCACCATCACCACCGATAAGTCCACCGCCATTACCTCCATTATCAAGACCTGGTGTCATACATCCACCACCGCCGCCGCCACCTGCATAAACCAGGATGGTATTAGTTGTAGAGTCCAGGATATTGGATGCACCACCGCCTCCTGCTCCTCGCCACATAGTGGTATATGCCACATCTGTGCCACCGCCACCATAACCACCGGCTCCTGTTTGATCTCCTTCCCCTCCTATAGTAATTTTTAGCACATGTCCGGCAGTAACTGCCAATGTAGCCTGTACACGACCACCATTACCTCCGTTGCTAAGATAAAGCCCATCGTTCACTCCACCCCCACGTGCACCATTTATATCAACATGAATAGTTGTAATACCACATGGCACTGTCCATGTTTGTGAAGTCCCTGAAAAACCGAAGACTCTTGAGCCAGGTGCAGGAGTTGCTACCACCACAAAAAGACTTGACTGGGAACTGAAACCACATGAATTGCTGGCAATAACGTGGATATTATCTGAATCAATTCCAAAATCAACAGTGATAGAAGTTGATCCTTGTCCACCTGTTATTGTTGCTCCGGATGGAACAGTCCAGTAATAAAATAAAGCGCCGGGAACTGCAGCAATTGAATAATTGACTGACGTCTGATTTATACAAACAGTGTCGGGGCCAGAAATTGCACCCGGTGTGGAAGGAGGAGTTGAGCATCCGCATGAAATAGATTGCCAATTTCCAACATAATATTCAAGGCAATTGGTAGTGATATTAAAAATCATCAAGCCTGTTGCCGGCGAAGCTATTGCATTACGTTGAACAGTGGTCAACCTCGGGAGTAATAATCCCTGTGAATTGCCTGACACATCAAGTGAAGCAGACGCATCAGGAGTAGGTGTATTTATCCCTACTGAAGTTCCATTATCATATATCTGGCTACAGGTGGCTGAGGTGCCGGTTGATTTCACCACATAATTGCTGTTTCCGCATCCCACAGGGCCTGTCGCACCCGTAGCGCCATCAGGTCCGGATGGTCCTGTTGCACCAGTCGCTCCAACAACGCCTGTGGCTCCGGTTGCTCCACCTGTTCCGCTTGAAGCGGCATAAAGAGCATAAGGAACCGAAAGCAATTGGGTTGTACCCATGTCAACATAGGTAGTTCCTCCTGTTGCATCCAGTTGCACCTGCATCCAATAGTTGCCGCTGCTCCATACAATACTATTGAAAGTACCTGTAACCGGAGTTCCTGTGCCTATAGCTACAGTGAATAAACCAAACTGGTTGGTTGTCGGAGAAAATGTTTCAGAATAAACTGTTGTTCCTGATGCAGAAGATTGATGAATTATGATCTTCAGACCTACTGCATGATTTGCTATTAAAAGACCCGAGGCATCGCGGGCCACAGCCTGATAATTTAACGATTGCGGCACTTGAGCCATTGCAGAAATGGAAGCAAAGGTGAAAGGCAGAATCACCATGGCGACTTTGAGAAAGTTTGTAAGTTTTTTCATAGTTCAGAATTTAGTTGTAATATATTTCGGGTTACAAAAATAATAAATTTGTAATAAGAGAAACTTATTTGAACAAAAAATTCAGAAGGCAATAAAAAAGGAAGTCACTTTAGGTAACTTCCTTTTTATGTGTTCATAAATGAACCTGAATTTATTTTGCAATCAACAAAGCCTTGAGATCATTGATCTCCTTTTCAAGCTGGTCAATTTTTAGCTGCTGTGCTTTCACAATATCGTCGGTGCTTTGTTGTTTTACATCCAAAGCTTTGATGCCGGCAAGCATAAGTCCACTCATATCGGCAAGTGAAAGGCCAAGGTGTTCGCCTTTGGTATATCCGGTAGGATCATTGTCCATTTTTACAGTAACTTCATTGGGCAGCGTTTGTGCTGAAACACCTATATGTTGGTATTGCCTGTATGCTTTTGTGGGATCACCTTCGGTTGCACTTTCCGATAGGTAGCGGAAACGAATTGATTGAATATCCCTGATCTGGCTAAGGCAGTTTTTGAAATCATCATTGGTCAGGTATTCTACATCTTTCTTGAACGTGATGTCGCTGGTTACATTAAATGCTGAAGCATTTATTGCGGTATAGCTACCCCATGAACCAGCACTACCCAGGTTTAAAGTACCGGAAGTAGTAGCAGCAAATTCAACCCCTGTCCCTGATGAAATATTTCTTAACACAACACTTTCGTAACCACCACCAGTGTTTTCAAATAAAACCCCTGCTGTGTTATAAGTTATATTTGTACAATTGTAAATTGAATGAAGCTGGCCACTGTCGAGAACAGGGCCATTAAAGAATCCGGCAAATTCATTCAGAGATGCATCCTGGTAGCCCAATGCTCCCCAGGGCTGCGAGCTTGACTGATAATTTACAGATCCCATCACACCGGCAGAAGGTCCGTAACCGTCATCATAACGGGTTCCAAAAACACCATAATGAAAAGGGTATCCATTATAAGTAAAACCAACCACTCCATTCAATGTAGCCGTAGAGGTGTTTCCAGTACCAGGAGTAGTGGAATTATTTTGGCCATAGACACCATTAGTTCCAGCGGAGGTTGCATTGCTTACACCATACACACCTGCATGACCAATACCAGCGCCTGTGTTAATACCCTCCACTCCAAAAGTTGAGGCGCCTAATATGCCGGAATGATAAATATCATATTGTCCGAAAGCGCCATACCAATTTGAACCATTATCTTTATAAGATAATGCTCCAAAAGCAGCGGTTGTAGCGTTAGAACCCACAACACCGGCAATGTTTATTGAACCAGAACTAGCAATACCTAACAAGCCTGCTTTATATTGACCTGTAGTTTCAGATATACTGAACATACCGGCTCCGCCATGTCCGCTATAAGTCCAATCGGTGCCATCAGCGGTAGTTCCACCATAATTCGAAGCATAAATGCCACATTTATCAGATGCAGAATTGGGGAATATAGAAAGCGCTCCAACATTAGAAACGACGTGAGAGCTATTCAAAACAGAAGTTGCATTCTGCCATAAATTGCTATTACCAAGTGTGGCGCCATCAGGTGTCCAAAGGGGTATATAATTTAACGTACCCCCGCCGGCATAGGTTCCGGTTGGTCCGGTTGCACCGATTGCACCAGTGGCTCCTGTAGCTCCAGCCACTCCTTGTGGTCCGGGTACTCCGGTGGATCCTGCTGCTCCTGTAGGCCCGGTTACACCTGCCAGACCCTGCGGCCCGGTAACTCCTGCGGCTCCTGTAGGGCCGGTGGCTCCGGTAACTCCTGATGTACCTGCATTGGCAGCATACAACGCATAAGGAACAGATAATAACTGTGCAGTTCCGATAGACACATAACTTGATCCGCCTGTTGCATCAAGTTCTACTTTGAGCCAATATTGTCCGGTACTCCAGTTTATGGCGCTGAACGTTCCCGTAACGGGTGTTCCTGTTCCTATTGCTATGGTAAATAATCCAAATTGATTGGTTGTGGCTGTTTGAGTTTCTTCATAAGAAACCGTTCCGGTTGCTGAGCCTGCCAACACTGAAAGCCTCAATCCTACCAATTGATTTGTCAGTAAATTTCCTGATGAATTACGAGCCACTGCCTGGTAATTCATTGACTGCGGCACCTGTGCCAGAGCCGGGAAAAGATATAATGTGAAGGCCAACATGATTGTTGTGATCCTAAGAATGTTTGTCATTTTTTTCATAAGAAATTGTTTTAAATTATTAATTGTTTTTTTGGTGAAACTATATTTCATGGCAATATCAATAAAAGAGAAGCTTAAAAAAGCTCTGTTCTTTATCTCAAGCACATGCTGAACTAAAACTGGTTATTTTAAAAGATTTAATTTGTTGTAAACGGGGACAAGATCACCTCTGTTGTTTCGGAGTTTCATCTCTACAATGTAGATTCCCTGTGCAAAGCCGGTGATATCGAAATCAATTTTGTTTACCCCTGTAATTTGGTGAATGGTCAACTGCTTTACAAGTTGCCCAAGCGAATTGTACATGCTAACCACCTTGTCGGCATCTTCATCACCTGTATATTGAAGGCTGAACGTACCTGACGTTGGGTTTGGATAGATTGTAAGCGTTCCTGATGTTACTGATATTTCAGGAATACTGAGAAAAAGATCTTCGGGTTGCTGAAAACCCTGCGTAAGAAAGTTATTCGCCGAGGCGAACGTTTGAACCATTGTCATTTCGCCGACAGTATATGACAGCGAACCATTGGATGCTGATGCAAACCCTCCCGACGATGCCACCACTGTTGGAGAGAGGGTTTGTGCTGCTGCAATAAACGGGAATAACCCGATTAAAAGCATAATTGCGTAAAGTTTTTTCATTGTTGACTTTTAAGTTATCCTACAAATATTATAGGATACAAAAGTAAACACTAATTGAAGGAAATGTATGTTATTCTTTGTTAACGTCCATTAACGACTGAAATTGATTGTTTTATGAAATGTTTAAAAATATTCCGAAACTCCCTGGAATGATTAATTAAAATAACACAAAACATAAATGTTAAAATTACCTTCCTATGAAAATAGAATAATGGAGAAAAAGAAAGGGAAAAGACACATGTTCTTTTCCCTTTCAACCAATCAAAATCTAAAGTTCTGCTATTTTGTAAGCAGGTTTTCCAGTTTATCAAGCCTGGCTTTCAACTCTTCGTTGATTTTCTTTTGGGCATCATTATCTGTTTTCAAGCTTTCGATGGTGCCGGCTTGTTTTTCAATAATGGCCTGTTGCTCTTTGATAGCCTGAGTAAGCACAGGGATCATACCTGTATAGTTAACACCTTTGTAATTGATATATGTGTCTTTGCCTTTATGGTCTTTGTCACGTATAGCATTCACGTCGTTTCTTACAAGGTTCGGGAAAATGGTATCAAGCTGCTGCGAGATAAAGCCAATTTGAGGACCATCCGAAAGGTTCATCATGGCAGCTTCGCCATCCTTTTTGAAGGTATAGGTATAAGTTTCCACCTGTTTAATTTTATCCAATGCGCCTGTATAAGGTTTGATGTTTTCTTTGAACTTTTTATCAGAAACCATTGTCCAGGTTCCTGTATAACCACCATTTCCGCTACAATAAACTCCGTAATGTGAAGTTCCGGATGAAACGGTACCATAAACGCCATAAGCAATCCCTGTACTTGCATTTGCAGCAGAATATATACCACAAACATTACCTGCGGTTGCTGTAGTGTTTACCTGAAACATACCTCCATACTTTGCACTTGTTTCATTTCCTGCTTCACAATCGCCATATACGCCTATTGAACCTCCATAAAATGCCCCTCCGAATCCGTTACCACCATTATTGGTTTTGTCAGGTAAAGCATCACCGAAAACTGCTGCAGAATAAGTGGATCTGGCACCAATATACCTACCCACAATTACTGGTGAAAGGTCCATATAGTTAAAATACGTAGTATCACTTTCAAAATATCCCGCCGTGGCTGTATGCGATGAAACTGAAAGTTTAGCTTCATGATTAATACTAAATGTTGGATGAACATCAGAGCTTGTTCCAGCCATTAAATTGCCACGACCATTCAGGGAAAGTATATCACCATAAAGAGAGTGATAAAGGTTAAGTTTGGAGTTGCGATCATTTGTACCATTTATATAGGCAGCCACAGAAAAGAAAGTTGATGACTGGTTGTCCGCAAAGGTTAGCCTTGCATAATCGTTTTCGTTTTCATATAAGCGCAGTTGCGGACTTGAAGGATTGCTGTTATAAACAATGTCCACTTTGGCCTGTGGAGCAGTTGTACCAATACCTATGTTGCCATTTTTAATTACAGTAAGAGCATTGCTTCTTACGCTGTTGGCTGTTCCATTACCAATTTCAAATAAACGGTCGGTGTTAATCCAGGAAGAAATATTTTGGGATGTAGCCGTATCGTTGTACTGACCAAATACTGTTTCAGTAAAAGAATTTGCTGTAGTGTAGGAATTCGCTGAGAGTGAACTGTTGCCTCTGGCATTTGTATAATATCCAGTGGATGTTGCACCAAGACCGCCGCTGGCAATAGTGGCTGCACCTAATGCCATTGCTCCTTCTTCGCCGATAGCAAGATTCGAATATCCCATGGCTGTTGATCCAAAATTACCGGTAGCTATTGAACCATAGCCCATAGCAGTAGTGCCATAAGATCCTCTGGCTGTAGTCTGATCACCCATAGCTGTAACTCCCAAAGGTCCGGAGGCTACCGTTTGGTACCCAATAGCTGTTGAACCAAAATTTCCGTTAGCGGATGTTCCCAATCCTAATGCTGTTGCTCCATCAATACCTCTGGCAGAATTAAACGCTCCAATGGCAACTGAATAGATTCCCTGAGCTTTAACATTATAACCTGCGGCAAAAGAATAATTGCCAATACTATCTTTGTTCCATTGGTTGTCGTCAACATAACCTGCTCTGAAGGCACCTTTTGATGGATACCACATCATTCTTCTTCCAGCCCCACTTACCGGCACTGCACCGGGAGTTACAGGAATATCACCTGTTGCAGTGAAGACTACACTACTATCTGCGACATGAAGACGGGCAGTCGGACTTGGTGTTCCAATACCAACCCGGGTTCCGTTATCGAATATTTGTGAATTGCCCAGAGCTGTTGCAGAAGTGAATTTTGAAACATAGTTAATGGTTCCGCTCACTGAGCCGGGGCCTGTAGGACCTGTTGCACCGACAGAACCAGCTGTACCAGTAGGTCCTGTAGCCCCCACACTGCCATTGCTTCCATTTGCACCCGCAGCACCAGTGGGGCCAGTGGCACCGGCAGAACCAGTTAATCCTGTAGGGCCTGTTGCACCAGTAGTTCCAACTCCTGTTGCACCGGTGGCGCCATTAGCACCAGTAACTCCGGTAGGGCCGGTTACACCAGCCGGGCCTGATGTTCCGGTTGCTCCTGCTATTCCTGCAGGACCAGTGGGACCTGTGGGACCCATGCCAGTTCCTGTCGGACCGTTTGCACCAGTAGGTCCGGTTGCACCTGTAGTTCCAGTTCCTGTTGGGCCTGTTACTCCGGTGTTACCGGTTGCGCCAGTCACACCATTTGCGCCTGTTGGTCCAGTTGCACCTGTTGCACCCGCACTTCCATTTGTTCCTGCTGTACCGGTTGGTCCGGTTGGACCTGTAGCACCTGCGATACCTGTGGCTCCATTAGCTCCTGTAGGTCCTGTGGCACCTGCTGTTCCACTCGAAGCGGCATATAATGCATAAGGAACAGATAGCAATTGTGCAGTTCCCATTGCCACATAGTTTGTTCCGCCTGTTGCATCAAGTTCAACTTTCAACCAATATTGCCCGGTACTCCAGTTGATACTGCTGAATGTGCCTGTAACAGGAGTTCCTGTTCCAATGGCAATAGTAAACAAACCGAACTGGTTTGTTGTTGCAGTTTGTGTTTCTTCATAAGAAACCGTTCCGGTTGAGGAGCCAGCAAGAATGGAAAGCCTCAACCCGACCAATTGATTTGTGATCAGGTTACCGCTGGTATTTCTGGCTACAGCCTGGTAATTCAAAGCCTGCGGAACTTGTGCAAATGTTGTAGAGATAGCGAAGGCAAAGGAGGTAAGCACCAATGCTACTCTGAGAAAGTTTTGAGTTTTCTTCATAGTTTTAGTGTTTAAGGTTTAATTTTTTGGTGATACAAAAATAATGAAATTATGTCAATTACAAATGTTTTCCGTAAAAAAAATAAAAGAGAATAAGGGCTTTAGCCACCATTACAGGATTATTATCATTTTCTTAATAGCAACTACAATTGATTCATTAGTTACATTTGTTGGGAATTCATTTTATCTGATACAGTCAATTTCAACTGTCCTTTATAAAGTAAAGAGGCCATAGGGTTTTAGCCACACTGAACAATATCTCTCATCATTTCCTTCAAATTTCAACATTATTTTCTTCCTCAAAACAAATCACTTATAAATTTTTAACAAAATTAACGTTAATTATTCTGAGAATTGCTTTTCTCAAACGGTGAAGTAAATAAAGAATGGTTCACCCCGTTGGATTTTATCCTACGGGGTTCAAACCGGCTTTCTTTAATCAGTTTCGAGTTCAAAGTTTCTGGTTTCGAGTTATGCATCCCGTAACAACAAACGACAAACAACTATCTTTTTTTTAAAACCTCACACTGTATAGGTAAGTGTATCATAGTATGAAAACAATGTTAAGGCAGATAGCCGGAATACCGGTGGGTTTCGTATTCCTGCTTGCCATGATTCCAACAGTGGTTACACACCACATTTTAGTCGTCGCTAAATGCCCACGTAGCGTTGACAAGTTAATAACCCAGGTCTATGCTACCCTTGAAGCGATGACCGATAACGCCTGGTTCCCTTCACCATCGCCTGATCTGGCTTCGGTAAAGAGCAAAAACGATGACCTTCGTGATGCTCAAAACCATGCCAGGACAAGGGCTGCGGGAGCTGTAACAGCGCGCAATGCTAAGAAAGTGATCACCGTGAATGCCTATTATGCTTTACGAGATTACGTTCAAAGTGTGTGTGATGCAAATCCTGCAGATTCTGAAGCCATTTGCCTGAGCGCTTTATTCCATGTGAAGAAAGTCGGTGGCAGGGCCAGAAAGGGTTTTTCAGTGCAATATCTTGTTTCCGGTACGGTGGAACTTTCATCAAGCGTGAATGGGCGCTACCGTTTCCATGAGTGGGGTATGTCGCTCACTCCGAATGATCCTTCAAGCTGGTACACCACTCCTCTTGCCCCTACTATAAAAGGCAAAACGGTTATCAGCAATCTGAAGAGAGGCACTGAAGTATTTTTCCGTCACAGAATAATCACCAAAGATGGTCCCCTGGATTGGGACACAGTAATTAGCGTATTCGTTAATTAATCAATCCAAAACAATAGCCGGTTTGAACTCTTTCAAAATGCCGTCCTGATCCCAAAGCTTAGGGATCGGGGCGGCATTTTTTTTATGCCTTCTCCTGTTCAGAAGATTTGTTGCTAATCCACACGTATTGTTGTAAATGATACATATACCCTTGAACAGTAGCAATATCTTTACTACAATGACGTTTGGAATGTTGTCAGGTATATATCAATCGCTTAACGATACAAACGTAACTGCTGCAATCACCTTCGGAAATGAGACATGTACAAATAGAAATGACGCTTTACCAAATAGAAATTCAGCAGGTATATATGCATTGTTGACAGTGTAAAACGGAAAATACACGATGCAAGACGCATTGATCAACAGTACACATGTAATGTTCAACATTACACGATGATTGTTCAACAATACAAGATGATTGATCAACATTGCATGTGTATTGTTCAACATTACAAGATGATTGTTCAACATTACAAGATGATTGTTCAACATTGCACGTGTATTGTTGAACAATACACGATGACTGTTCAACATTACACGAGTATTGTTTATCATTGCATGATGATTGTTAAACATTACGACATTATTGTTTATCAGTACGTTTATACCTGTAAAAGTTTTGTCTTGCAAAGTCAATAATTTGCTTAATAAGTGGAATTTATAATTGTGGCTATTAAGGATGAGGTGGTCAAATAGAGAAGGGTGCAGTGCATATCCGGCGCGAAGGGTGTATGCAATAAAATACTTGGATTGGTTGTAATGGATTGCAAATCCATATAGTAAGACGTCATGGATTGCAAATCCCTGACGACGGATGAGGGGGGCAAATAGAGAAGGGTGCAGTGCATATCCGACGCGAAGGGTGTATGCAATAAAATACTTGGATTGGTTGTAATGGATTGCAAATCCATATAGTAAGACGTCATGGATTGCAAATCCCTGACGACGGAAAAAAAATCCGATGCATTAAATGCAGCAGAAATGAAAAAAGGGAAAAATCATGTGATTTTTCCCTTTCCTATATATTTAACTGAAGTGATTCTTACTTGGCGATCAGCTTTTTTAAATCATCAATTTGCTTTTGCAGATCTTCTATTTTTGCGTTTTGTGTTTTTAATTCAGTTTTCTGAGTTTCGATTATCGTTTGTTGTTCCTGCATGCCTTTTACCAGCACGGGGATAAGCCCGATATAATTCACACCAAGATATTCGATACTTGCATCTTCTTTAGTAGCGCCAGGATGAACACCTTTTTCAACAAGACTTGGGAACACTTCCTGCATTTCCTGTGCAATGAAACCGATTTGTTTGCCTTTGGCAAAATTCATTTCGGGAAATTCATCAGTGTTCATCAGGTAAGAAACAGGACGAAGTTTAATAAGGTCATCTAATGCATCAGTTGTTAAATCAGTAACCTCTTTTTTGAATTTTTTATCAGAGACTTGTGTCCATGTACCGGTATATGAGCCATTGCCGCTGCAGTAAACACCATAATTAGTTCCGGTAGCTCCGGATGCATCACCAAACACACCATAATTGGTAGGACCTGTACCTGTAGCTTTGCCTTTCAACCCATAACCAGCACCAGTATAGTTGCTGCCCACACATTCTCCATATACTCCTATAGCTTCAACTCCAGCGGCAGTGCCTGGATTGCGTCCATATAATCCCCGCCAACCGCCTTCAGCATAAATGCCACTGGAGCTTGCTCCATTTGCTGCACCGGTGACAGCCACTGTAGCCTCGTAATAAGGTGCACTACCAAAAGTTCCCATACCTGTAATATTCACGAATGCCATAGAATTTGGATTTGCAGTGCCTATCCCAATCCTTGTTCCATCATCAAAAATTCTGGATGTATCAAGAGAAGTACCTGTAAATTTAGCAAGATAATTTGTGGTTCCTGTCATTCCGCTTGTGCCTGATGAAGCGGCATAGAAAGCATAAGGAACAGATAATAATTGGCTGGTGCCCATTGCGACGTAGTTTGTTCCTCCGGTAGCATCCAACTCAACTTTTAACCAATATAGTCCGGTACTCCAGTTGATAGTGTTGAATACTCCTGTAGTAACAATTCCTGTACCCAGTGAAATGGTAAATAATCCAAATTGATTAGTAGTAGCTGACTGGATCTCGGAATAGACTACCGTTCCTGTTGATGAACCAGAAAGAATAGTCAGTCTGAGACCTACAAGATGATTAGCTATTAAAGCCCCAGTTGAATTTCTTGCCACTGCCTGGTAATTCATTCCCTGGGGTACTTGTGCCATTAAATTCACTGTTCCTAACAGGAAAATGGCAATCATAAAATTTCTAAGTTGGTTCATAAGACAATGATTTTAGTAAAATTTATTTAGTTTGTGTATTAGTGAAACTTTCAAAATAACTTCCCCAAATTGAGTTCAGAATATCCATTGCAGTCTGATTTATCGGACTGATAATAAAGTTAAATGCCTTATTGCTTTAGCATCATTCTTTGTAATTATGAGGCTAAAGCCAGATGCTTTTATCTTTTTTTCAGTAAAACCGACTGAAATTGATGCTTTTATTTTGAACTTTTCACTTAATGACTTTTAAAGATTGTAAAAAGTGGTAATGAACATGAATTTATCATTTCTATTGCTTTTAAAAAATAAGATTTGAATTATTTTAAAAGTGAAATCTTGCTTAAAACCGGCACAAGGTCGCCGTTTGCATCACGCAGTTTAAGCTCGATCACATAAATTCCCTGAGCAAAGGCGCTGATATCAAAATCAACTTTGTTTACTCCTGTGGTTTGGTCAAATGTGGTCTGTTTCACAAGCTGACCAAGGGAATTGTACATGCTTATCACCTTATTGGTTTCTTCATCACCTGTGAATTGCATACTGAAGGAACCACTGGTAGGATTAGGAAAAATTATAAGTCCACCTGATCCAACAGGAATTTCGGGAATACTTACCCACATGTCTTCAGGTTGCTGAAAACCTTGAGTGAGAAAATTGTTTGCCGAAGAGAATGTTTGCACCATGGTCATTTCGGCAACTGTGAATGAAAGCATGGCATTTGATGAAGTGTAAAATCCTCCTGTGGAAGAAATCACTGTTGGTGATAATGTTTGGGCACGCATTGTAAATATGCTCACAATGCCAACCAAGGCTAATGAAATTAAGAATTTGTTTTTCATGATTTAAGATTTAATTATACAATAGTTGGAATTTGATTATGTAAATATAGACCGAAATTTTTATCACAGTAAAGTTACACCGTTTTAAATTAAAAAGCTTCAAAGAAAAACAGGAAGATTTTCCTCCTGCCTTTCTTTGATAATTGAATAGTGTTACTTGCTTTCTAATTCAATTATTTTCTTTTCTAGCTCAATGATCTTTGCATTCTGATCAGCCATTTTTGTTTCCTGCAAAGTTATTTTAGCTTCCTGTTCTTGTATAGCTTTTACAAGAACCGGTATCAATCCAATATAATTCACACCAAGATATTCAATATAGGCATCCTCTTTCTTTGCACCAGGATGAACGCCTTTTTCTACAAGAGAAGGAAATACTTCCTGCATTTCTTGTGCAATAAATCCCATTTGCTTTCCTTTGGCAAAATTCATTTCGGGAAATTCATCAATTTTCATAGTATAGGAAACAGGACGAAGTTTAAGAAGATTATCCAAAGCATCACTTTGAAGATCGGTAACGTCTTTTTTAAACTTTTTATCAGAAGCTAATGTCCAGGTACCAGTATATGCACCATTGCCGCTACAATAAACGCCATAGGCAGTTCCGCTCGTGGTTGAGGCATTTCCATAAACACCATAAGCAGTACCAGTATTAGAATTTGCATCACCTCCTACACCATATGCCCCGCCTGAGCCATTGTTCGTTGCATATCCATCAAAGCCTTCATTTGACCAAACAGAATTACCTGCTGCTTTTCCCAAAACTCCACATCTTTTTCCTTCAAACCAACCCCCATAACCATACCCATCCGCAGAGTTGGATTTTCCATAAACAGCGATATTATCATTAGCTGCTGTTGTTGTACATTCAGCATGAATGGCTTCAGTTAATGTGCCAACGGAATCCGTCACAAAATAGCCTGCATACTGGTTATGAGAATTAACATGAACAGAGGCATGACCACTGGGAGTAGCAGTACCTACAGCAAGCTTGCCGGAATATACAATAACATCTCCTGCATTAAAAAAACCGGCATAATTTCTTGTTGCACCCGAAGCTGTAGTCCAAATTCCATAATTGGCAATACCCGCATTGTTTGAAGCAGTAGCAGATAAACCATAATTATTTCCAGTGCCACCAATTGCTTCAGCTTTTAGTCCAAAATAAGAAGAAGAACCCGTTGGAGTCACATGAGCATAAGCGCCAGTATATCCTCCGATAAATTCGCCACCAAAGCCATAAAAATCATTGCCAGATGCCTTGCCATAAACAGCTACTGCGTCGGCAGCAGTTCCCGTATATTCGGCATGAATAATATTTGTTGAGGGAGAAGCATCATCAGAAGTAAAATATCCGGCATACAATGAATTAGCACTAACATCGAGCAAAGTGGAAGAATTGGGTGTTGTAGTTCCGATACCAACTTTACCGGTATTTACAATCACATTTCCTGCATCAAAATATCCTGCATTATTTACGGTGCCTCCCGTAGCAGTGGCATATAACCCATAGTTCGTACCGCTACCTGTGGCGTTTCCTGACAATGCATAATTATTACCACTACCGCCGGAAGCACCGGCATTAACTCCATAATAGGAATGTGATCCGGCAGAATTTACATGGGCATAAATCCCTTCATAGCCTCCTTCAAATTCACCACCAATACCTGACCAGTCCTGGGGTTTAGACAAACCATAAACTGCCGTTACATCAGAAGAAGTAGCAACGCCGTTGTATTCAGCATGAATAATATTCGTGCCGGGAGCAGCAAAATCGGAAGTAAAATACCCGCCATACATTGAATGAGCATTAACATCGAGCAACGAAGAAGTACTGGGTGTAGTAGTACCTAAACCAATAGCGCTTCCGTTATCGAATAATAATGAATTTCCAACTCCTGAAGTGCTGGTAAATTTTGCAACATAGTTAGTGGTTCCGCTAACATTACCGGAACCTGCCGGACCCTGTGGTCCTGTGGGACCGGTTACTCCGCTGGTTGAGGTTTGAGCATACATTGCAAAAGGAACAGAAAGCAATTGGGATGTTCCCATAGGGATGTAGGAAGTTCCGCCTGTGGGGTCCAATTCTGTTTTTAACCAAAAGAGTCCTGTACTCCATGGAATAGAACTAAAAGTTCCACTGACCACGGTTCCTGTTCCTATAGCCAGGGTAAATAAACCGAATTGGTTAGTAGTGACAGTTTGAGTTTCGGCATAAATTGCTGTTCCTGTAGAAGACCCCTGTAAAACTGTAAGTCTTAAACTAACTGCATGGTTTGCTATAAGAGCGCCCGATGCATTGCGGGCTACTGCCTGGTAATTGAGCGCCTGTGGAACTTGTGCAAATGTTGTGGAGATAGCGAAGGTAAAGGAAATAAGCACCAATGCTACTCTGAGAAAGTTTGTAATTTTATTCATAGTTTAGCGATTAAAGTTTATATTTTTTTGTGATACAAAAATAATAAAATTATGACAAATAAAAATGTTTTCCCTGAAAAAATACAAGATTAGAAATAACAAATAAAAAAAGGGAAAAATCGTGTGACTTTTCCCTTTTCCGTATATTCAATTATAGCGAATCTTATTTTGCGATTAGCTTTTTAAGTTCGTCAATTTGTTTTTGCAGATCATCAATTTTAGTATTTTGTGTATCTATTTTCGTGTTCTGCTTATCAATCGTTGTTTGCTGCGAGGTGATAATTGCGTTTTGGTCCTGCATGCCTTTTACCATCACAGGTATAAGCCCTATATAATTCACACCAAGATATTCAATATTGGCATCCTCTTTCTTTGCTCCCGGATGAACGCCTTTTTCTACAAGAGAAGGAAATACTTCCTGCATTTCCTGTGCTATGAATCCCATTTGCTTTCCTTTGGCAAAATTCATTTCGGGAAATTCATCAATTTTCATAGTATAGGAAACAGGACGAAGTTTAAGAAGATTATCCAATGCATCACTTTGAAGATCGGCAACGTCTTTTTTAAACTTTTTATCAGAAGCTAATGTCCAGGTACCAGTATATGCACCATTACCGTTGCAAAAAACACCATATTGGGTTCCTGTTGTATTATGAGTTTCCCCGTATATGCCGTAAGCATTACCACTACTTGCAGAGGCCACTCCCCAAACACCAAAACTATTTCCACTAGTTGAACTTGCGTAAGTAGTTATTGCGGTAACAGCTCCAGTTCCTGTGTTAGTGACATAACTTTCCATTCCATTAATCGAATACGATGATGTTGTTGTTACTATTCCTTCCACAGAGACACCTTTACTTTCGAAATACCCACCATATCCAAGACCAGAAGCTGAATTTGATTTTCCATAAACTGCAATATTATCCCCACCACTCGTATTTGTACATTCTGCATGGATAGCATGTGTAGAGTAAGAGGTCGAATCTGTTACAAAATAACCAGCATACTGGTTGTGAGAATTAACATGAAAGGAAGCATGACCAGTAGGCGTAGTAGTGCCTACTGCAAGTTTTCCATTATTGACTATAACATTACCTGCATTAAAGAAGCCTGCATAATTGTTTGTTCCGCCAGCAGCAGTAGCCCATATCCCATAATTAGAAGATCCGCTACCGGTTGCTGTTGATTTTATACCATAATTGGAACCTGTGCCAGCCAAAACTTCAGATAGAAGTCCATAATAGGTGGAAGAGCCTGTTGGGTTTACATGTGCATACACACCAGTAAATCCTCCGACAAATTCCCCACCATATCCATAATAATCGGCAGTAGCAGATTTGCCATAAACAGCCCTTGCATCTGCTGTACCACCTGTATATTCTGCATGAATAACATGGGTACCTGTATTTGAATTCCCATAAGCAGAATCTGAAGTAAAATACCCTGCGAATTGGTTATGTGAATTAACATGCAGGGAAGAATGACCATTAGGTGTAGTGGTTCCAATGCCCATTTTACCTGTATTTACAATAACATTGCCTGCATCAAAATATCCGGCATAATTTGTAGCACCAGCAGAAGCGGTAGCATAAAGGCCATAGTTTGTAGCAGTGCCAGTGCCTGCAGCATTGCCATACAACCCATAATTAAAAGAAGATGTAACTGTAGAGTTTCCATAGACACCAACACCATATCGCCCTAAAAAGCCATAGCTTTGTGGATATGCCAGACTGGTTCCATAGGACCCATAAACACCATAATAATTCGTAGAACTATTCCAGGTATGTCCTCTCACACCCATATCCCCTAAATTATTGTAAACACCTAACTGCCCCATGGCATATCTTGAGCCGATGGGCTGCCCGGTTGCATTATCAATAGCTGTGACGGCAGATGAATATGCCGAACCGCCATTAGAAAAAACTTGTAAATTGCCAGTGGAATCAATCGTTGATGTTGGATTCCAAATTTCTAATTTATGAGTGGGAGTGGTAGTGCCTATACCAACATTGGTGCCGTTATCAAAGATCAAAGAATTGCCAAGAGAAGTTGCAGCAGTAAATTTAGCAACATAGTTAAGCGTGCCGCTTGCAGTGCCTGCACCAGTGGGGCCGGTTACTCCTGCAATACCTGTCGGACCCGTAGGACCTGTAGTTCCAACACCTGTGGCTCCATTTGCTCCTGTAGGGCCGGTTGCTCCGGCGCTTCCTGCTGATCCTGTTGCTCCGGCACTTCCGGTTAAACCCGTTGGACCTGTGGCACCAGTTGCTCCGGCATTGCCTGTTAATCCAGTTGTTCCTGTAGCACCATTAGAACCTGCACTTCCTGTTAAACCGGTTGGGCCAGTTGCTCCTATGGTTCCAACTCCTGTTGGACCAGTGGCACCGATGGTACCGACTGTTCCGGTGGCACCGGCAATTCCCGTGGGACCTGTAGGACCGGTGGGTCCCATGCCGGTTCCGGTCGGTCCGGTTGGTCCTGTTGCACCGGCAGTACCAACACCTGTTGCACCTGTTGCACCATTAGTACCTGTTAATCCTGTTGGTCCTGTTGCACCATTAGAGCCCGCACTTCCTGTTAAACCGGTTGGGCCAGTTGCTCCTGTAGTTCCAACTCCTGTTGCGCCTGTGGCACCATTAGTACCTGTAACTCCGGTGGGGCCTGCGATACCTGCTGTTCCGGTCGGACCTGTGGGGCCTGTGGGTCCCATTCCAGCACCTGTAGGGCCAGTAACACCTGCGGCTCCCGTAGGACCTGTTGCACCTGTCGTACCCAATCCAGTAGGTCCGGTGGGGCCTGTGGTTCCGTTAGAACCTGCAGTTCCGGTGGGGCCTGTCGGACCAGTGGCTCCGGTAACACCAGAAGTTCCTGCATTGGCTGCATACAAAGCGTAAGGAACAGACAGTAATTGCGCAGTTCCCATAGCGACATAGCTTGATCCGCCTGTAGCATCCATTTCAACTTTCAGCCAATACTGTCCGGTGCTCCAGTTTATAGCGCTGAATGTGCCTGCAACAGGAGTTCCTGTTCCAATAGCAATGGTAAACAAACCAAATTGGTTGGTTGTTGCTGTTTGTGTTTCTTCATAAGAAACAGTTCCTGTCGAGGAGCCTGCAAGTACGGATAATCGCAATCCGACTGTTTGATTTGTGATCAAATTACCGCTACTGTTTCTGGCGACAGCCTGGTAATTTAATGCCTGCGGTACTTGTGCGAATGTTGTGGAGATAGCGAAGGTAATGGAAATAAGCACCAATGCTACTCTGAGAAAGTTTGTAATTTTATTCATAGTTTAAGTGTTAATGGTTGTGATTTTTTGTGATACAAAAATAATTAAATTATGACATACACAAATGTTTTCACCGAAAAAATACAAAATAAAAAATCATAAATAAAAAAAGGAAAAAATCGCGTGACTTTTCCCTTTTCTATTTATTCAAATGGAGCGAATTTTATTTTGCAATTAGCTTTTTAAGTTCGTCAATTTGTTTTTGCAGATCTGCAATTGAAGTTTGCTGTTTTTCTATTTTGGTTTTTTGTGAATCAATAGTTTTCTGCTGCGAGATGATTTGCAGTTGCATGTTTTCAAGCCCTTCAAGAGTTTCAAAAGTCATGCGGGTCATGTTTATGCTGCCATTGTTTTCTTTCTTATCATCTGCCGCAGATGTGACCCAGGGAAGATGCCCGTTTAGATTGATATATTTTTCAACATCAGTAACTGAAAATGATTTGTTATAATCAGGAACAAAGACAAAATCAGGTTTGTTGTACAACATACCATTGGCAGTGCCGCAGTTTCCTCCATAATAAACACTGCCTGTTGCACGAATATCTCCGCAAACATCCAGTGTGTACATTGGGCTGGTAGTAGAAATTCCAACTTTGCCATCACCTGTAATGGATAAAACATCTCCAATGGCACTGTTGTAAAAGTTCAACCTTGAATTTGCATGTGTAGCTTGTATCAGTCCAGCTATTGACCAGTAAGAAGCATCGGTTGTATTGGCAAAAGAAAGACGTGCATAATCGCTTTCGTTTTCAAATAACCTAAGTTGTGGTGAGGTAGTAACACTATTAAACTTTATATCCAGTTGGGCTTGAGGAGTTGTTGTACCGATACCAAATTGACCATTTTTTAATACTGTCAATGCATTACTTCTATTAGAATTGGATATTCCATTACCAATTTCAAATAAACGGTCAGTTGCAACCCAACCGGTTTTATTTGGGGCTGTTGCTGTGTCATTTAATTGTCCAAATACAGTTTCGTCAAAAGAATTAGCAGTAGTGTTACTATTTGCTGCAAAAGAACTGTTTCCGCTTGCATCTGTAAAATACCCCAAAGCTGTGGAACCATCATTTCCTCTCGCTGTCGAACCATCTCCCATGGCTGTAGAACCATTATCTCCGCTTGCTCTTGTGAAATCACCAAAAGCAGTGGAACCATTATCTCCTGATGCTGTTGTACAAAATCCTATAGCTGTTGAGCCATCGAATCCTAATGCTGCTGCCTGAAATCCCATAGCTGTTGAACCGTAAGTTCCACTTGCTGTTGTATAATTTCCCATTGCGGTTGAGCCATCTTCACCAGTTGCAGAACAATATCGTCCAAAAGCTGTTGAACCATTTCCTTTTGCTTTAACCACAAATCCGGCAGCAACTGAATAATTACCAATACTATCTTTATCCCACTCTGTTCCGTTAACATAACCGGCTCTGAAAGCAGCTTTCGCCGGATACCACATCATTCTTCTGCCTGCGCCACTAACAGGCACAGCCCCATACGTACCTGAAACATCCCCTGTGGCTGTAAAAACAACACTGCTGTCGGCAACATGAAGACGGGCCGCAGGACTTGATGTACCAATACCTGTTTTGCCATTCTTTAAAACAGTAATAGCATTGCTTCTGATTGTGCCGGATGTACCATTACCAATTTCAAAAAGGCGGTCAGTTGCAACCCAGCTTGTTTTTGTTTGTGCTGTAGCTGTATCGTTATATTGTCCAAAAACTGATTCAGCAAAAGCATTAGCAAAAGTATAAGAATTTGCAGCAAAAGAAACATCAGCTTTTGCTATTGATAAATTGCCCAATGCCGCAGCCCCATAATTTCCACTTGCGATAGTCCAACTTCCTAATGCTGTTGCCCCATCAGAACCGTAAGCTTTTGAATAAAATCCCAAAGCTGTTGCGCCATCTGTACCGCTTGCTGTTGTGGACTCTCCTAAAGCCGTAGCACCATAATTACCTTTTGCTTGTGTGGCATATCCCATAGCTACTGAATATTTTCCTATGCTATCTTTATTCCATTGATTATTGTAAACATATCCGGCACGGAAAGCAGCTTTATCAGGATACCACATCATTCTTCTGCCTGCACCACTTACCGGCACTATGCCGGGAGTTATGGGAACATCCCCTGTTGCTGTAAATACTACACTGCTGTCGGCAACATGAAGGCGGGCAGTCGGACTTGGTGTTCCAATACCAACCCGGGTTCCGTTATCGTATATTTGTGAATTGCCTAGAGTTGTTGCAGAAGTGAATTTTGAAACATAGTTAATGGTTCCGCTCACAGAGCCGGGGCCTGTGGGTCCTGTTGCACCGACAGAACCAGCTGTACCAGTAGGTCCAGTAGCCCCCACACTGCCATTGCTTCCATTTGCACCCGCAGCACCAGTGGGGCCAGTGGCACCGGCAGAACCAGTTAATCCCGTAGGGCCTGTTGCACCTGTAGTTCCAACTCCTGTGGCACCGGTGGCGCCATTAGCACCAGTAACTCCGGTAGGGCCGGTTACACCAGCCGGGCCTGATGTTCCGGTTGCTCCTGCTATTCCTGTAGGACCAGTGGGGCCTGTAGGACCCATTCCTGTTCCTGTTGGACCAGTTGCACCCACTACACCGGTAGGGCCAGTAGCCCCTGCTGTGCCAACGCCTGTAGGTCCTGTTGGTCCGGTTGCCCCATTAGCGCCAGCCGTTCCTGTTGCTCCGGCAGAGCCTGTTGGACCAGTAACTCCGGTTGTTCCAACACCTGTTGGGCCTATTGGACCGGTGGCTCCATTAGTACCGGCTGTTCCAGTAGGACCAGTTGGGCCAGTTGGCCCCATTCCTGCTCCCGTTGGACCTGTAGGACCAGTTGCACCGGCAGTTCCTGTTCCAGTCGGGCCAGTTACACCATTGATTCCATCTGCGCCTGAAGGTCCGGTTGCACCTGCCAGGCCTGCTGGACCAGTAGGGCCTGTTGCACCATTTGCACCGGTAGCCCCGGTAGCACCACTTGTTCCGCTTGAAGCGGCATATAATGCATAAGGAACAGATAGCAATTGCGCTGTTCCCATGGTAACATAGCTTGTTCCACCAGTTGCATCAAGTTCAACTTTCAACCAATATTGACCTGTACTCCAGTTGATAGTGCTGAATGTGCCTGTAACAGGAGTTCCAGTTCCAATGGCAATTGTAAACAAACCAAATTGGTTGGTTGTTGCTGTTTGTGTTTCTTCATAAGAAACCGTTCCGGTTGAGGAACCCGCAAGTACGGAAAGCCTCAACCCGACTAATTGATTTGTGATTAAATTACCGCTGGTGTTTCTTGCGACAGCCTGGTAATTCAAAGCTTGCGGAACTTGTGCAAATGTTGTAGAGATAGCGAAGGCAAAGGAGGTAAGCACCAATGCTACTCTGAGAAAGTTTTGAATTTTCTTCATAGTTTTAGTGTTTAAGGTTTAATTTTTTGGTGATACAAAAATAATGAAATTATGCCTAATACAAATCTTTTCCCTGAAAAAATACAAGATTAAAAATCACAAATAAAAAAAGGGAAAAATCGTTTAACTTTTCCCTTTAATATCTATAATCAATAATGTTTAATGATATTCTTTTATCAGCACATTGTTTGTTCCAAAACCATTCCAGCAGCCGGGATCCCAGTATGCAGTAGATGCTGTACCGACGCTGGTTCTGGCCCATAGGCTTACCGTGTGGGTTCCTGCACCAAGACCAGAAAATATGCCGTTAATACTGGCTGGTAGGTTTGTGGCAGCCATTTGCAGCAATGCTGTTGCGTTTCCATACGTAGTAGCGACACCATCAACTCTCAATTCAAAAACAACACCACCACAACCCGCATTGAATGTCTGGACCTTTAAATTTGTTTGAACAGTAATTTCAACAAATGTTGAAGCTGAATTTTTAGTAAAAGTTCCCATATCACCAATCTTTGTGGTGGTGGTGGTAACAGTTGCCAAAGAGACACATCCGGCGGGTTGAAAAGCAGATACCTGGGTTGCATTGTTCTGCCATGATAAATTGCCGCTTCCATCGTTTGAAAGAATTGTGCCGGCAGCCCCCTGTGCAGCAGGCAGATTATAATTAATATTGGTTGATTGAGCAGCAGCACTGAAACTGGTATAATAGCTGCCTGTTTTAATTCCTACCGATCCATTTACATCAAGGGTATTGGATGGAGAAGAAGTACCAATACCAATCTTGCCATTTTTAAGTACTGTAAAAGCATTGCTTCTTGCATTATCTGCAGTGCCATTTCCAATTTCAAAAAGTCGCTCTGTGGAAATCCATGTTGTTTTGCTTTGACCGGAAGCGGTATCGTTGTTTTGGCCGAAAACTGCCTCAGAAAATACGTTTGCTTTTGTACCGAAATTTGCAGCCATTGAAGCATCCCCGCTTGCTGTTGCACCATCTCCCAAAGCTGTTGAACCCCAATTTCCGCTTGCTGTTGTACCATCTCCCAAAGCCGTAGAACCATAAATTCCGCTTGCTGTTGTAGAATATCCTAACGCTGTAGAACCATAACTTCCGCTTGCTTTTGTTACAAACCCCAAAGCTGTTGAACCATCACTTCCGCTTGCTGTTGTACTCTCTCCTAAAGCTGTTGAACCATAATTTCCACTTGCGATTGTATAATATCCCAAAGCTGTTGAACCAGACCCACCACTAGCGGATGAATGAGATCCCAACGCTGTTGAACCAAAATTTCCACTTGCTGTTGTAGAAAATCCCAACGCTGTAGAACCATAAACTCCGCTTGCTGTTGTATAATATCCCAAAGCTGTTGAACCAAAGTCTCCTTTAGCCTTTGTATCAAAGCCCATTGCAATTGAATAGGTGCCAATGCTATCTTTGTTCCATTGTGTGCCGTCAACATAACCTGCCCTAAAGGCTGCCCTACCAGGATACCACATCATCCTTCTACCAGCACCACTTACCGGCACCGCACCATAAGTACCGGTAATGTCCCCTGTTGCCGTAAAAACTACACTGCTATCGGCAACATGAAGACGGGCTAAAGGAGTTGTGGTGCCTATGCCTGTTTTGCCATTTTTTAACACTGTAATGGCATTACTTCTTGCATAATCAGACGTACCAATTCCTATTTCAAACAAGCGTTCTGTTGACACCCATGCGGTTTTGCTTTGGCTTGAGGCTGTATCGTTAAACTGACCGAATACCGATTCGGAATATACATTTGCTTTAGTATAACTATTAGCAGCAAGAGTTTTGTCACCTATTGCTATTGAATGATATCCCAAAGCTGTTGAACCATAATTTCCACTTGCTATAGTATTAAATCCCAAAGCAGTTGAACCATCATTTCCGCTTGCTGTTGTATATTCTCCCAAAGCAGTTGAACCATATCTTCCGCTTGCTATTGTTAATACTCCCAAAGCGGTTGAACCATAATTTCCGCTTGCAGTTGTTAGATATCCTAAAGCTGTTGAACCCCAATTTCCGCTCGCTGTTGTACCATCTCCCAAAGCTGTTGACCAATTTCCATTTGCTTTATTATCATAACCCATAGCAATTGAATAGATGCCTATACTGTCTTTGTTCCAATTTGAAGAAACGACATAACCGGCTCTAAAAGCAGCTTTATCCGGATACCACATCATTCTTCTGCCTGCACCGCTAACCGGCACTACTCCAGGAGTTGCAGGTATAAAGCCAGTAGCAGTAAATACCACACTGCTATCAGCAACATGTAGGCGGGCTAAAGGAGTTGTGGTGCCTATGCCTGTTTTGCCATTTTTTAACACTGTAATGGCATTACTTCGCATATTATTGGCTGTGCCATTTCCAATTTCAAAAAGGCGTTCTGTGGCAACCCATGTAGTTTTGCTTTGACCGGAAGCGGTATCGTTGTACTGACCTAAAACTGCTTCGGCGTAAACATTAGCTTTCGTAAAATTATTCGCTGCAAGTGTCCTTTCTCCACTTGCTATTGTATTATTTCCTATTGCTGTTGAACCCCCAGCTCCGCTTGCTATTGTACCTATTCCCAAAGCAGTAGAACCTGCAGATCCGCTTGCTGTTGTTAGATATCCCAAAGCTGTAGATCCATAATTTCCGCTGGCAATTGTTTGGTCTCCCAAAGCTGTTGAACCATTATTACCGATGGCATTAGAACCATATCCCAAAGCAGTCGAGCCATTATCTCCACTTGCTTTTGTACTAGCTCCCAAAGCTGTTGAACCATATATTCCACTTGCTATTGTATTAACTCCCAAAGCTGTTGACCAATTTCCTTTTGCTTTTGTATCAAATCCCATAGCAATTGAATATGTGCCCAGGCTATCCTTGTTCCATTGTGTGCCGTCCACATATCCTGCTCTGAAAGCGGCTTTATCGGGATACCAAATCATTCTTCTACCAGCACCACTTACCGGCATCGCCCCATAAGTACCGGTAATGTCCCCTGTTGCCGTAAAAACTACACTGCTATCAGCAACATGAAGGCGTGCTAAAGGAGTTGCAGTGCCAATGCCTACATGGCTCCCATTGTCATAAATTTCGGAATTGCCAAGGGCAGTTGCTGCTGTGAATTTAGAAACATAATTAATTGTTCCGTTCACAGAGCCAGGGCCGGTAGCGCCTGTGGCGCCTGCTGTTCCTGTCGAACCAGTGGGACCTGTGGGACCCATGCCAGTCCCTGTCGGACCGTTTGCACCTGTGGGTCCGGTTGCACCAGTGGTTCCAATTCCTGTTGGGCCGGTTATTCCGGTGGCTCCGTTAGTACCAGTCGCTCCGTTAGCGCCCGTTGGACCAGTTGCTCCTGTAACACCCGTACTTCCATTAGCGCCTGCAGTACCCGTTGAACCGGTTGGTCCGGTAACTCCTGTAGCACCTACAGTACCCGTGGCTCCATTAGCGCCTGTAGGTCCTGTTGCACCTGCTGTTCCACTTGATGCTGCATATAAAGCATAAGGAACTGATAACAATTGTGCAGTTCCCATAGCAACATAGCTTGTTCCGCCAGTAGCATCCATTTCAATTTTTAACCAATATTGCCCGGTGCTCCAGTTGATAGAATTAAATGTGCCTGTAACAGGAGTTCCAATTCCAATGGCAATAGTAAACAAACCAAATTGGTTGGTTGAGGCTGATTGTGTTTCTTCATAAGAAACTATACCAGTTGAAGAGCCTGCAAGGATAGAAAGCCTCAACCCTACTAATTGGTTTGTGATCAAATTACCACTGGTGTTTCTTGCGACAGCCTGGTAATTCAAAGCTTGCGGAACTTGTGAAAAGGCTGGTAAAATGTACAGACTAAATAACGATAGCATAGCTACCTTGAAAAAGTTTGATTTTTTCATAATTTTGGCTTTTAGATTGGTTTTATTGATAGTCATTGATGGTCATTATTCACTGATGGTTTTTGGTTATTAACTATTAACGTTATACTATGTTAATAAAAAGTTTCACGTTTTAGAAAGGTGAAACCTTTGAAACTCATTTAAATATTTTACCTGATCTGTAACCAGTTTGTTCCATCCGAAATTATTTCCACGCTCGAATTAGATGCAATTGTTGTGGTTGAAACTCCGGCCAGTGTTGTATAAGCAATACTTGTAGTTATGGTCACTCCGCGGGCCACAAGTATATATCTCCTATTGGTGCAAGTGTTGGCAGCGGGCAAAGTAAAGGTTGACGAGGTGGTGGTCAGATACCAAATTTCGGCAGTATTATCGAGTGTTGTGCTTGCTGTAACTTTTTTAATAGTTGTTGCAATAGCCCCGTTCACTTCGAGTAAACTTAAAGGAGCACTTGTTCCAATTCCAACATTACCTGTTGCATCAATGGTGGCACGAACCTGATTTCCGGTTCCAAACTGCATTTTATTTGAAGTGATCACATTTAAAAACATGGGCCCTGCAGATGCTCCGGTGTAGAGTAAACTCAGGTTGGCAAGGTTTACACCAGCTATAGAGCCTCCAGTCGAAGCATTATATTTTGTCATTTCAAAAACATCGGTTGAACCCGAACTTCCATTGGCCTGAAAACCTGCAGAACCGGTGGTTCCTGCAGCATCAACTCTGATTTTCACATCCGTGTTATTGGTTCCCAATAAATGAAGCATTGCAAGAGGAGAGGTTGTACCAATACCAACATTTGTGCCGTTATCAAAAATTTGAGAGTTGCCCAATGCTGTAGCAGAAGAAAACTTTGAAACATAATTAATTGTTCCGTTTACTGAGCCAGGTCCTGTAAACCCTGTGACGCCTGTTGCTCCGGTTGCACCCGTTAAACCAGTAGGGCCAGTTGCTCCTGCATTGCCGGTTAAACCTATTGGGCCGGTTGCTCCATTTGTGCCAGTAGCTCCTCCCGGTCCCGTTAAACCAGTAGGACCTGTTGCTCCTGCATTACCGGTTAACCCTGTTGGTCCCGTTATTCCATTAGTGCCTGCTGTTCCTGTGGGACCAGTTGCGCCTGTTACTCCGGCAACTCCTGTTGGTCCAACGGCACCTGTTGTTCCGACTCCGGTGGGACCTATAAGACCGGCAGAACCTGTAGCTCCAGTTGCGCCAGTTGGGCCTGTTGCACCATTCGTTCCATTTGTTCCTGATGGTCCAGTGACACCGGCTAAGCCTGTAGCACCAGTTGGTCCTGTTGAACCCGTAGCTCCTGTTACTCCTACTGTGCCACTCGATGCAGCATACAATGCATAAGGAACAGACAACAATTGTGCAGTTCCCATGGCAATATAGTTGGTCCCGCCTGTGGCATCAAGTTCTACTTTTAACCAATATTGCCCGGTGCTCCAGTTGATAGAATTAAATGTGCCTGTAACAGGAGTTCCAGATCCAATAGAAATAGTAAACAAACCAAATTGGTTGGTTGAGGCTGATTGTGTTTCTTCATAAGAAACTATACCAGTTGAAGAGCCTGCAAGGATAGAAAGCCTCAACCCTACTAATTGGTTTGTGATCAAATTACCACTGGCGTTTCGGGCTACGGCCTGATAATTCAAAGCCTGCGGTACCTGTGCAGAAGCTGGTAAAATGTAGGTAATTGGCAGCAAAGCCACAATAATCCTAAACAATTTTGAAAGTTTTTTCATAGGTTATGGTATAAAGAAATTAATTATTTTATGCACAAATATATAAAATGATATAATAACGCAGGGTAACTCTGGGATTATTTATTAACAAGATATTCACGAAAAAAACGAGAAGGGAGAAAATAGATTACAGATAAAAGATAACAGAAAAGGGAAGACAAAAAAGTTCAAGCAAAGAAAAATCGTGACTGGTACACAGCCTGAAATTCACGGATCATATTTCAGCAGATCTTTGTCTTCCTTATAAAAAGGAGGACGGTTGGATTTTATTTTTAAAAAAGTATCTCAGCAAAAGCCATTGCGCCATGTTCGCCAAGTTCGCCTTTTTTACTTTCATAGCGGGCTATGTAATAAGCATATATTTTCTGGTTGCCTGAAAACTCCTTTCCCTCAAAAGTGCAGACAAGCCTTCCGCGTTTGGCATTGCCCACAAATTCATACTCATTAATATTTTGGGGAGGTTCAGTCCCGATGTAGCGATAAACTTTTGCAAACTTTATCCCTTCAGGCAGTTTTGTGCTTGAAGGCGCATCCACATCCCTGACGAACAATAACTGCTGACCAAGAAGATTTGATACCACCGACAACAATGGCGACTTTAAGCTTGTAGCATCCAGCTTGCCACTACCCGTCTTTTTGGCAAGTGGTGTTCCAAACTTAATATTGGCTATACTCCAATCGCTATTATTGCCGAATGCAGCAATCTTCAAAAGCAGACGATGTCCGTTTACATTGTAACTTGAGTATTCCCGAATTGATTTAATGGCCTTTTTCACTTTTTCACGCTCTTCAGTACTAATAGTATGTCTGTTGCTGTACTGCTTTAGCAATGGTTCAATCACATTGCGCTGTTTTGTCCAGAAATCACTTTCCTCCTGGGTCCAATGCCATAATTGCCAGCGTAGTGTTCCCGGTATATTGCTTTCAGACTTTTGCAGATTATCAACAGAAATAATAAAAAACATTGCAGGAATAACTTTTTCAGGAATAATTGATGCCATAAATCACGGAGTTTTTAAAATTATTGATTATTTGAATTACAGTTAAGATTACCTCTAATAGCTAAAGTATTGATTATTTCTTCAACACTAAGAGCACTTAGAACACAGAGAAACACAAAGTAATTTCCTGGTGTAGCTTAGTGCGCCTGGTGTACTTAGTGGTTATTTGTTGAGCTTATCTGGATGCCTTTATGTTTAAATCACAACAGAATATTTTAGCCTTTACCAAAAAGCAACTACGCAAATACTAAGTGAACAAAAATCTGCGCAAATTTACGAACAATTTTCAAAAAAGCAAACTTTAGCTTGATAAAATGTAGCGATCGCTATCTTTTTTGTAGCTTTAGCTTGAGTAAATGTAGCTATCGCTACATTAAAGATAGCTTCAGCTTGATAAAGTGTAGCTATCGCTTGCTTTTATGTAGCTATCGCTTGATATTTTCTAGCTTTAGCTTGCTTTTATGTAGCGATAGCTTGAAAATATGTAGCTGTCGCTTGCTAAAATGTAGCGATAGCCAGAATAATTGTAGCTATCGCTTGAATGATTGTAAGCGAAGCTTGCAAAATATTAAGCGGTAATAGCATGACTTTAATGCTTTCATAAATCTTAAAGTCATGCTCTTGAAGAAGGTTGGAGAGATCAATGTTTAATGTTTAGGCTCCAATGTTGAGTCCACTCCGATAAGTCTTTTTCTTGCCGCAAAGGCTCAAAGTCTCGAAGTTTCGCAAAAAAACAAACTTGCTTTTCAATGCTTTGCGTATCTTGATGTCTTAGTGTCTTAGCGGCATTTTTGTGTTTTATTACTTTTCGGAGCAGTCTCAAAGTTTAATGTTCAAAGTTTTTTTACCATTTACCTATGGCAAATCAGCAATTACTTTGAAAGAACTGTTCTTAATCCTATTTCACCAGGAGTTTTTCCAGCTTATCCAATCGGGCTTTCAGATCATCATTTTGCTTTTGCAACTCTTCATTCATGACCTTCTGGGTTTCATTTTGTTTTTTAAGAGCATCAATCATTACCTGTTGTTCCTGCATACCTTTCACCATTGGCATAATAAAATCAGAATAACGCAGGGAGTAAACTTCATTATCCGTCTTTGGCACATCAATACCGGGAAAATCGAAGTCCGATTCTTTGGCGGCCTTCTCAACATCCTGTGCAAGGAAACCAATGAAGCGTTGTTTCTGGATCTGGCTGTGATCAATTTTATTTACAATGGAATCAGGTGTTCCCCATATTTTATGAAGCAAAGTGGGATCTTCGTTATAGGTAACAGGTTTTAGCTTCAAGATGAAATCCAATCCCGTTACATCATCTTTTATATTGGTTTTAAACCTTGAATCGGAATAGGTGGTTATTGAACCAACCTGTGCACGGATTTGGGTGATAGCGGTGTTACCGAGCAGCACCTGATTATCGGCTGTGCATTGAGCATTTGAAACGGCATAACCAAGCATGGTAACATTGGCTCTGCTTGCAGATAAACTACTACTGGCTCCTATAAATGTACATTGGTTACATGCGCCTCCCATTGGACCAGTATCATTCCCAATTGCTGTATTATAATTGCCTGTGGAGCTAAAATACAAGGCACTTACACCAATAGCAGTATTATGATTTCCGGAAATATTATAATACAGAGCACCTGACCCTATTGCAGTGTTTTCACTACCGCTAGTATCACTCACAAGAGCGTTCATCCCGATACCAGTATTATTGCTACTTGAAGAGCTGGACGGAAGAGTTCCATATCCATACGCTGTATTATAATGCCCTGTAGTATTACTGGAAAGTGCCAGGCTTCCACCCGCAGTATTGTAGTTGCCTGTTGTGTTTTTCCATAAAGATTCATAACCAATAGCTACATTATCTTTACCGGTATTAAATGCAGGTGTTGATGAACCCATCATTGACTTATAGCCAATTGCAATATTAGAATTAGTAAATGTTGAAACAGTATTATTTGCATAATACATTGCCGAATCTCCTATTGCAATTGCATTGTTGCCTGCTTTATTAAAGAAAAGTGAAGCTGTTCCTATTGCTACATTATTATTCCCTGTGATGTTGCTGTTTAATGAAAGATAACCATCTGCTGTATTACTCCTTCCGATAGTATTGCTGCCGAGAGCATAATCCCCTACAGCGGTATTTTGTATCCCATTGGTTGCTGCTGTTGGTTGGTTTAAATACAAAGCATCATATCCTATGGCAACATTATCACTACTCCATGGTGAACCTGGATTATATGACTGGCTGTACATGGCCATTGTTCCAATGGCTGTATTATTATTGCCTGTTACATTGTTCCTTAATGCACCATATCCAATTGAATTATTATTCTGTCCTGTTGTATTTGCATATAAAGAACGATAGCCTATTCCAACATTAAATGAACCTGTTGAGTTTGAAAACATAGCTTCCTCCCCTGCCGCCAGGTTTTGCTGTCCTGTTGTATTGGCAGACAGTGAATTCATACCTATTGCTGTATTCTGAATGCCTGTTGTATTTGCTTTTCCTGCTTTATAACCCCAAAAAGTGTTTTTTAACCCGGGATCTATCCTTCCTGCTTTTTGGTTATTTACTCTAACATTAAAAGGTATGCTATCAGTTGTGCCAATAAAGTTTGCGCCATCCGTTGTTCCTGCATTGCCAGTCAAACTCCATCCGTTTGAATTGCCAGAGGGACCGGTAGGGCCGGTAGCACCAGAAGCCCCATTGGCTCCATTATTTCCTGTGAGTCCTGTGGCACCGGTGGGACCGGTGGGGCCCATTCCCGTTCCGGTAGGACCCGTCGGTCCGGTGGCTCCTGCGGTTCCGGCACCTGTTGGGCCGGTTGCTCCTGTAACTCCTATTGGTCCCGTGGGACCGGTTGCTCCTGTATTACCAGAGGTTCCTGCGTTGGCAGCATAGAGAGCATAAGGAACAGATAACAACTGTGCCGTTCCCATTGCTACAAAGTTAGTCCCACCAGTAGCGTCTAATTCAACTTTCAACCAATATTGTCCGCTGCTCCAGTTGATGGCATTGAACGTACCGGAAACGACTGTTCCTGTGCCTATGGGAACTGTAAACAGTCCAAACTGGTTGGTGTTGGCAAACTGGGTTTCAGTATAAACAACAGTGCCGGTAGCAGATCCTGAAAGAATTGAGAATCGCAATCCTATAAGTTGGTTTGTAATTAAATAACCGCTTGCATTTCTGGCTACAGCCTGATAATTTAAAGCCTGCGGTACCTGGGCATCTGAAGAGTAAAAAGCAGGGGTAAGAAATGAAAACACCAATGCCAGCCTGAGAAAGTTTGTAAATTTCTTCATAGAATTGTTTTTATTAATTATCACTTTATTAGAGTACAAAATTAAAGAAATTATCCAAATTGTGAATGTATCCACTGGAAAATTTCTTTTCTATTACAAGCTAATACGTGAAAATACAAGTGAATCCTATTTTACCAATAGATTCTCAATTTCATCCAGCATTGCTTTCATATCCTCCTCTTCAGAGTTCAGATTTGAATTCTCATTAATTAATACTGAACTTCTGTAAGAGCATTACAAATTGAGGCAACAGTTCAATTTGTTTTGTTATTTCCATTATTTAAATAAGCTATATAAATACTCTTCCTTTGGAATTGATGGTCCTTATAAGAAAATCGTTGAATGAAATTCCCCGCCCAATTTTTTTTTTTAGAACTTTTATACCTATTTTTGTAAACTTTTAAATTAAAAACTAATAAAAATGGAGCAGGTCCTTTGATCTGTTGAAAATTATGAAAAAATCTATACTCTTTATTGTCTTGTCAATTTTTATTTTTCAAGCAACAATCAACAATGAGCAAATATTTGCCCAAACCGATGGCACGCTCGACAACACTTTTGGTACAGGTGGAAAAGTATTAACCCCTATTGGCAGTCAAGATGCAGCATCCAAAGCTGTAGCGCTGCAGGCTGATGGCAAAATTGTTGTTGCCGGATGGAGTTATAATAGCGGTATCTATGATGAAATTGCAGTAGTACGTTATAATTCCAATGGAACTATTGACAATACGTTTGGAACTGCCGGAATAGCAATTGGTAATCCCGGCATCTATTCTGATGCTTATGCTATAAAGGTACAAAGTGACGGTAAAATTTTAATAGCCGGAGTTACAGAAAATGGAGCTGACAATGATTTTATTTTGATAAGATTTAATACGGATGGAACACCCGACAATACATTTGGTACAAGCGGCATTACTACAACGGATTTCGGCAGCACTGATGACAAGGCTTTTGCCATAGCTCTCCAGTCTAATGGAAAAATTGTTCTTGCCGGACAAACATTCGATGGTACTAATTTTAAAATTGCAATGGCACGATACAATACTGATGGTACTTTAGACAATACTTATGGAAGCAGTGGTAAAATAGTTGAATCATTGAGCACTGCCGATGATTTAGCTACTGCCTTAGCACTTCAACCCGATGGAAAAATTGTTGTAACGGGTTATACCTGGAATGGCACAAACTCTGACATTGCCCTGCTCCGGTATGCCACCGACGGAACTCTTGATAACACTTTTGGCACAGGCGGTGTTACAAAACTTGATATTTCCAGCAGCGACAATTATGGATATGCTTTAGCGCTCCAAACTGATGGAAAAATTGTAGTTACGGGAACCACGGCTGCGGGCACCGGCGATTATTCTGTGTCTCGTTTCAATGCCAACGGAACAGTTGACAATACATTTGGCACAAATGGATCGGTGATCACTGATTTCAATGGATTGAATGATGAATCTTATGCAGTAATAATTCAAACTAACGGGAAAATTGTAGCAGCTGGTTTCAGTTTAATTCCTGGCGGAAATAATGATTTCTCTCTTGCAAGATACAACAGTAACGGAACATTAGACACCCTTTTTGGCACAAGCGGAAAAGTTATTACTCCTGTTGGAACTAATGATGACTGGGCTTATTCAATGTTACTTCAGCCTGATGGCAAAATTGTTGTAGCCGGCTATTCCATTAATGGCTCAGGGGATGATGATATTGCAGTGGTCCGTTATTTCATTTCACCCACAGGTATTACTGATATTAAAAGTGAAGGCAATGATGTGAACTTATATCCTAACCCTGCCAACAATTATATCTCAATCAATGCCGGTGCTCAAACTAAAGAAAATATTGTTTCCATTTTCAATGTTCAGGGACAATTAGTATTCAGTCAACCATTGTTAAACACTCCTGCCACTCTTGATATTACAACTCTTGCGAAAGGTGTTTATACAATAAAGATCAGTAATACGGAAAGAACTATTATTAAGAAATTTGTGAAAGAATAAATTTCGCACAATGGATCAAATTAAGGCATGATAACCTGACTGGACGAAAGCGAGAAAGTTCAGTGTGATGATCATTTAAGAAGTTAGAAAAACTTCCGGTTTGCGATTGGGCAGGCCGGAAGTTTTTTTTGGAGGGAAGAGAGAATAAAAGGTTTCACCCAGAATTTTCGCATACGCGTCAAGCTAAGAGTAGGAAATTCGGGGATAGTCACGTAGTGACGGTATATTGGTAGAAAAAAATATCAGGCTCAAACTGAAGTCACGTAGTGACGATATAATAAAACGTGATCAGTTCGATGATATTATATTATTCAAAATGATGTCGTACCTACGGCACTTTTGTTTTCCCACATTTGATTTTCTACCAATATACAGTCCTTACAGGACTTTCTCCCGGAAAAATGATTCCTTGGCTTGACGCCAATGCGAAGTTTCGGGATGAGACCTTTAGCGCTATTAGCTATTTCACAAGCAGTTTTTCCAGTTTATCCAGTCTGGCTTTTAAATCGTCATTCGATTTTATCAAGTCTTCTATCTTTGTATTTTGCGTATCAATTTCAGTCTGTTGAGTATAATAGTTGTTTGCTGTGTGGTGATAACAGTCTGTTGTTCCTGCATACCTTTTACAAGCACCGGTATAAGCCCGATATAATTCACTCCAAGATATTCAATATTTGCATCCTCTTTCTTTGCTCCAGGATGAACACCTTTTTCTACAAGGGTAGGGAATACCTCCTGCATCTCCTGTGCAATAAAGCCCATTTGTTTTCCTTTAGCAAAATTCATTTCAGGATATTCATCAATTTTCATGAGATAAGATACAGGGCGAAGTTTAATAAGGTTATCCAGTGTATCACTGGATATGTCAGTAATATCCATTTTGATTTTTTTAGCCGTAAATGGAACAAAATTAGCTTAACAAAGTTTATGTTCTTTAAACAATTGCAATATACAAATAGATGAACGTTGTATTTAGAATACTAAAGATTTGGAATAAAAAAAGCAGGAAAAATTTTCCTGCTTTTTTAAAATAAAATAAAATAAATTTCTAAGGTTTATACACTACAAATGTAAACATTTCATCAGTAGCAACACCAGCAGCATTATAAGTATTAATTGTTAGATTATTAGAAACACTCCCGGTTAAAATAGAACCTGGACCGGTTTGTAATGTGGCAATTGCTGTGTAATATGCATAGAAAAAACTTTCTCCTGCAATTGTTATGCTATAGTTTCCTGCACTATTACGGGTAACAGTAAAGTTAGTTGTACTCCCGGTTGCATTAATCACACCGGCAGCAGATACATTACCATAAGCAATCGGAACAAGATTAGCTGTACCTGTTTGAGTTCTATTCAGTTCGTTTGTATTGGCTCCACTGATAGTAACAGTGCCGGCAACATCCAACTTAGAGGAGGGAGTCAAAGTTCCAATCCCTAAATTACCAGCATTTACTATTACATTACCCTGGTCAAAATACCCAGCATAATTTGTGGTTCCACCAGCTGCAGTACCATATATACCATAATTTGTTCCGGTTCCAGATGCTGAACCATAGAGTGAATAATTATTACCGCTACCACCAGATACCTCTGCATCAACACCAAAATAATTTAAAGCTCCTGTGGGTTCTACATGGGCATATACGCCTTTAAAACCACCCGTAAATTCACCACCAACGCCCCAATTATCAGAAACGATCGCTTTCCCATAAACTGCTCTGACATCGGCTGACCCAGTGACGCCGGTATATTCTGCATGGATAATATGTGAGTTAGAGGACATTGAATCAGAATTGAAATAACCAGCTGTAGAATTATGAGTACTTACCTGCAATGAAGAATAACCATGCGGAGAGGTTGTACCAATGCCAACGTGTCCTGCCTGATCTATCGTCATTAAAGGGCTCGATCCAATACTCCAATTATTAGCAATTTTAAATTTATTACCATCTGCCTGGTCATTGCCAATACTCCAAATTTTGTTTGGAACAGAGTTGTAAAATCCTAGAGAAGAAACACCACTACCAGCCTGAGAAATTGCTGCCTCGCAATTGCTCATTGCATCACTCCTGTTAACTTGGAATAATGCAACCGGAGAGCTTGTTCCTATAGACACATCAGTCCCATTGTCATAAATCAGAGAATTACCAACAGCAGTTGCTGTAGTAAATTTAGCCACATAATTTACAGTTCCACTAACGCTACCCGTTCCTGCTGGGCCGGTTGCACCAGTTGCACCGTTAGTACCTGCAGGTCCGGTTACACCTGCTGTTCCTGCCAAACCTGTAGGTCCGGTAGGTCCTGTGGGTCCCATTCCTGTACCAGTAGCACCAGTTGCTCCTGTAGGTCCAGTAGCTCCTGTTGTTCCGGCTCCTGTCGGACCAGTTGCTCCTGTTGTTCCTGCAGCACCCGTTGGACCAGTTGCTCCTGTTGTTCCTGATGTTCCAGCATTGGCTGCATATAAAGCATAAGGAACAGATAATAATTGACTGGTGCCCATAGCAACATAGCTTGTTCCACCTGTAGCATCAAACTCAACTTTTAACCAATACTGGCCGGTACTCCAGTTGATAGAACTAAAAGTTCCTGTTACTACTGTACCTGTCCCTAATGAAACAGTAAATAATCCAAATTGATTGGTAGTGGCTGACTGTGTTTCGGAATAGACCACCGTTCCCGTTGCTGAGCCTGCAAGAATAGTCAGTCTGAGACCGACAAGATGATTTGCAATCAGGGCGCCTCCAGCATTCCTGGCTACTGCCTGGTAATTCATAGCCTGTGGTACCTGTGCCATTATATTCACTGTTCCTAACAGGAAAATGGCAATCATAAAGTTTCTGAGTTTTTTCGTTACTGTTCGGCTGGTTCTAAATTTTCAAATGCTAATAACAACTGATGGTTAAAAAAAAATCACAGTAGGCCATCAAATGAATTGCAAAAGTATAGAATTTTGCAATTGAAATGGAGACA
>Ga0118677_10002335_pt1 | contig 38405 bp, 28 predicted proteins | sample AliMusrvi5mmetaG_FD_86154 | JGI IMG/M metagenome (GOLD analysis project Ga0118677, IMG submission 86154) | reverse complement strand
ATTATACTGTTAGATTATGTTATTTAAATCTGAAAGCTAAATATTATTGTGTTTAGATTGTCGGATACAGCATTTTTCCCACCTCAATCCATGGCATAAAAAAAAATCAGAAAATATTGTTTTAATTCAGAAAACCCATTATCCTCCTTTGTAGCTGTATTAATTAATCCTCTAAGGGTGAAACAATCAAAAAAAAACGCCGTAGTCGGATGACTACGGCGCAGTAAATTTAAATGATAATTTATACGGTATATGTCGTTGAAGCCGTATTACCGCCACGACCTGTCCAGTTGGTGTGGAAGAATTGTCCACGTGGTTTATCGACTCTTTCGTAGGTATGTGCCCCAAAATAGTCTCTTTGAGCCTGAAGCAGGTTTGCTGGTAATCTTTCGCTCCGGAAACCGTCAAAATAAGTCAATGATGTTGCGAGACAAGGTGCAGGTACTCCATGTGTCATAGCAGCTGTAACTACCCTGCGCCAACCGGCCTGGGCTTTTTCTATTGTATTTTTGAAGTACTCATCCAGGAGTAAGTGTTCAAGAAGAGGATTTTTATCGAATGCTTCCTTAATCTTTCCCAGGAATACTGAACGGATAATGCATCCTCCTCTCCACATCAAAGCAATTCCTCCATTATTGAGATTCCAATGGTACTCTTTAGCTGCTTCACTCATTAAGTCATAGCCTTGAGCATAAGAGATGATTTTAGCACCGAGAAGAGCATCTTTCAAATCAGTTAAAAACTGAACTTTATCTCCTTTGAATAGTTTATCAGGGCCACTTAAAAATTGAGATGCTTTCACCCGAAGGTCTTTTTGGGCTGACAGACATCTGGCAAAAACCGATTCACCAATCAGGGTAAGAGGTATTCCAAGATCCAGTGCAGCAACACCAGTCCACTTACCTGTCCCTTTTTGGCCGGCTGTATCAAGGATTCTTTCAACAAGGGCTTCACCGTTCTCATCTTTAAAACCCAAAATATCACGGGTTATTTCAATCAGATAACTGTCTAAATCACCTTTGTTCCATTCGGCAAATGTGTCATGCATTTCGTCCGCATTCATACCTAAAAGGTCCTTCATCATTTGATAAGCCTCACAGATAATCTGCATATCGCCATATTCTATCCCATTATGCACCATCTTGACGAAATGACCAGCTCCATTTTCACCTACCCAATCGCAGCACGGATCATTTCCCACCTTGGCAGCTATTGCCTGAAAGATTTTTTTTACAGCTGGCCATGCTGCCGGTGATCCTCCTGGCATCATAGACGGGCCAAGTAAGGCACCCTCTTCGCCACCTGAAACACCCGTTCCAATGTAAAGTAAACCTTTACTTTCAACATAACTAGTACGCCGTATGGTATCAGGGAAATGTGAGTTTCCGCCATCAATAATTACATCCCCGGGTTCAAGATGAGGGATGATTTGATCGATGAAGTCGTCAACCGGAGAACCCGCTTTTACCAGCATCATAACTTTTCGCGGACGTTCAAGACTGGCACAAAGATCTGCGATCGAATGACATCCAATAAACTTTTTCCCCGCACCGCGTCCTGTGATAAATTTGTCAACTTTATCGATTGTCCGATTATAAACCGCTACGGTAAATCCTTTACTTTCCATGTTCAGTACCAGATTTTCGCCCATTACGGCCAGGCCAATCAGGCCAATGTCTGCTTTTTTCATGTTTCTATAGTTTCTATTGTTTCTATTGTTCCTGTAAGATTCTCTTATAATCTGAATCCCAGCTGATTGAGTTTGTGTATTGCTTTGATATTATTGATTTTACAAAAGATTCTATAGGCTGGGAACTCACGTCTGACTGGATAGTTACCACGTTGAATCTCAAATGCCTCTACGGAGTTCCGGAGGCCCAGATCATCTTTTCGGATATCATAGGTGGCCAGAATTGCCTCGGCCAGAATCTGCTGTGTTGATTTCCCTGTTCCGTCAATAAGAATGTCGGGTAACATTGGCGGTTCAATACCTGAACATTTCCAATTATTTATCCCTAAGTTAAAAAATTTGCTTATTGCCCTGATACTCATATTTGTGCCATTGGCTTTTCCATCTCTGGAATAACCTGCAATATGCGGAGTTCCTAAATCAACAAGGTTTAGAAGCTCCAGATCAAGTTCCGGTTCATTTTCCCAGCAGTCAATCACTGCTCCAGAAATTTTGCCAGTTCTTAAAGCAACTTTTAAGGATTCTGAATCCGTGACTTCACCTCTACAGGAATTAATAATGATCGGATTTTTTTTTGTGGCTGAAATAAACTGATCATCGACCAGATGGAATGTATTGTCGATGTCATCCATGTTGAGCGGAACGTGTAATGTTATGATATCCGCTTCCTCAAGAAGTGTATTTAGCTCAACAAAGCCCTTATTCCCTTCAGACCTGGCCCGTGGAGGGTCGTTTAACAAAACCCTCATTCCAAATATTTCGCAAAGTCTTGCCACTTTTGCTCCAACATTGCCAACTCCAATAATGCCAATTGTTTTTTCCTTGAGTAAGAATTTTTTTTGTTCAGCCAACACCATCAATGCAGAAGCGATGTATTGTTCTACTGATTTTGAATTGCATCCCGGGGCATTTGTCCAACTTATGCCGGATTGCTCACAGAAAGTGGTATCAATATGATCAAAACCGATTGTTGCGGTAGCAATGAGTTTAACGGTTGATTCCGAAAGTAACTGTGCATTGCAATTGGTACGGGTTCTGGTAATCAGTGCATCTGCATCTTTCACTATTTCCGGAGTTGTTTTGTCACCAGCCAGATAAATGACTTCAGCAAAAGGTTCCAGAACACCTTTAATATATGGAATTTTGTCATCAATAATTATTTTCATATCAATCAGTTACTGTGTTATGAAATTTCATGGTAATAGCTTTTCACCATTTCGTCCATGACACGACTTGTCCGGGCTCCGGATACTCCGGTAGAGGGAGATTCTCCTTCACCGCGTAACGAAGCTACGATTTTCTCCATTAGATAGCTTTGGACATGTTTTGGTCTTTCGAATGGAAATTCGTGGTGTCCGGTATCGTTATCAAGAATCACAGGTACTGATTTAAAGGTGGAGAAAATTATCCTCCCCTGATCTCCAACGATCTCAACTTCATCAAGATTATTCAATTCGGATGTTGTAAAACACCAGGTACCGGTTCCGGGCACCCCCGATTCATGCATCCAATTGGCCATAACAAGATCTTCGGCAGGGTAGAGGTGAGCCTGATTAAGTGCATTTGCCCTGACTTTTCCAATTGGACCAAAAATAAAATCAAGAAAATCGAGTGTATGAGAGGTAAGGTCAAACAAAAGGCCTCCCCCGGAAATTTCAGGATGATAGCGCCATGGCGTAACCTTCATTTCTGACTCACTTTCTAAAGGACTGTAAAATCGGACATTAATCAACCGAACTGATCCAACAGCTTTGCTATCCACTAACGCTTTGATTTTTAAAAATGCTGGCAAAGTCCTTCTGTAATATGCAGTAAATAAAGGAATTCCAGTTTCTTTGGAAACTTTGATCATTTCCTGACACTCAGCATACGTTCGCGCCATTGGCTTTTCCACATAAACCGCTTTACCCGCCTTCATGGCTTTCACTGCATACTCCAGATGGGCGTTGGGAGGTGTTGCCACGTAGATTGCATTAACCTCAGGATCATTGATCAAATCGTCTGCATTGCAGTACCATTTTGGAACATTATGTCGTTTGGCATAATCTTGTGCAAGTATACCATTACGACGCATTACTGCCACAAGCTTTGAATGTGGAGTCAACTGAAGAGGCGGACCACTTTTCACTTCAGTAACATCTCCGCACCCAATCAATCCCCATTTCACCTCATTTAGAATCATATTGTATTAATCTTTAAATCGTTCACGGACGGCCCAAAGTCCTAAAGCCGGGTTGGAAATGTAATAGAATTCTTCACCATCAACAGTCTTATTCCATCCATCTTTAAGTTTTTCAGGATTGAATACTTTAATCATTTCTTCAAGTATGGCATATTTAAATCCCACACTTTCAATTTCTTGTTGTGTCAGATTTTCTTTTTTATTGCCGGGGCAATAAGTTACAGTGAAACGACCTTCTGAAGAGCCATGAATCAGGTGGGCTGCTGCACTTAGATTATTATTCAGATCTTCATTTTCATGTACAGATTTCAAAGTGTTAGGTGTCCCAAAATAACCATATTTACGAATCAACCGATCGATCTCCGGATCTTCGCCAAACTCCTTAAGTTCAGGTGCAAGCACGATCAATTCTCCGCCATCTGCAATAGCCATTCTGGTACGGTATATTGCTTTATTTCCTAACCAGGTAGATTTAAATTCTGTTGGATCAAGGTAAACAACCACTTTTTTCATGGGCCTTTCCAGCATGTTAAAGTTAACCTCTATCGAAAGGGTAGCAGCTGCTTTGAAGACTTCTTTATCATCGCCAATATATAATCCTCGCACTTTTAACGTCCCATCTTCGGAATCCACTCCTACGACTGTGAGGATATAAAGAATTGGCAGATGTTTCGCAAAGTGATGGCTCGCGTAATTAAAAATCCGGCGAACTGGTGTTTGAGCACGACCCATCATCCTTTCCATACCGAAGGCCGCTCCGATAAAATGGCTCTTATTGATACCCTCAGCCCCGCCAGTACCTACGAAAATATTTTTATTATGATTGGCCATTCCAACAACTTCGTGAGGTACCACCTGTCCGATTGAAAGAATAAGATCGAAGCCTCCCTCTACCAGCAATTTGTTAACCTGGGCCGGCCATCCAAAATCTACGGCATATCCGGATACTTCACGAACATATTCAGCCGGTACTTCTCCTAAGGTAACCACATCATTACGCCAGTCATGATTGCGGAATAGCGATTGGGGAATATCTCCAAACATTTCGCTGATCTGCTTTTTTGTCATAGGTGTATGAGTTCCAAGGGCAGGCAGAATATCTGTCAGTTTATCTCCGTAATATTCATAAGCATATTGCGTTAATTCGCCGGCACGCGAAGCAAATCTTGTAAAATCAGGCGGAATTGCCAGGATTTTTTTCTTTTTCCCAAGAAGTGCCAGTGCAGTGTGCAATCCCTCTTTTAAATCTTCTTGTGAAAGGTCAGCTTTTGTCGAACCTGTTTGGAAGTAGATCATCTCTGAAGTTTAATGCTTTACTTTTGGTGAAAAAGCAAAGCTGGTTATTTCCTAAAAGTAAATATTTTTAGTTTTTACTTATGGATTTTAAACAAAATCTTTCCTTATCTTTTTACGCGGGCATTTCCCTTCCAGATGCTCCATACCATCTCCTCATCAGCAGGCTGAGCGTAATCGGTCAGAAAAGTAGTTGCCAATGCACCTGTAGCCCAGCCGAATTGGGGCCACTTTTCCGGTGTCCAGTCCTTGAGTATTCCATATAACAACCCACCAACAAAACCATCTCCACCACCTATCCTGTCAAGCACTTTTATATTTCTGGGTTCAATTACCTGCCAGTTTTCGCCCTCAAGCATAATTGCACCCCATAAATGTTCGTTGGAATTAATTACCTGGCGCAAGGTTGTTGCAAATACTGAAACGGCTGGAAAAGCCATTTTGACACGGCCAATCATCCCTTTGAATCCTTCAATCTCGGCTTCAATTCCTTTGCCTCCTGTTTCAGGTCCCTCGATCCCAAGGCAAAGTTGAAAATCTTCTTCGTTTCCGATCAGAATATCAGATACGGCTGCAATTTCTGCAAATAAAGCACTTAATTCTGTCTCGCGCCCCTTCCAAAACGATGCCCGGTAGTTCAGATCGAAGGAGATACAGGTGTTGAATTTTTTGGCAAATCGGGCAATTTGAAGACAAAATTCGCTTGTTTCAGGTGACAATGCCGCTATTAAGCCTGAAATGTGAACAATTTGAACACCCTCTTTGCCAAAGATCCGTTCCAGATCGAAATCCTTGACATTTAGTGTTCTGCCCACTTCTCCTGCACGGTCATTCTGTACTCTGGGTCCTCTGGCTCCCAAACCACTATCGGCAATATTAAACTGATGGCGATATCCCCATGGATCCCCCTGGGGAACATCAGGACCTTCAAAAGTCATATTTCTGCTCTTTAAATTGCTTTTTATAAACTGTGCAATCGGGCTATCTTTTACAAAGGTGGTAAGCACCTTAACCGGAAGTCCAAGATACGAGGCAATACTGGCAACATTGGTTTCCGCACTGGTTGCATACATCTGAAACAGATCGCTGCTATGAACAGGCTGTCCGTTCATTGGAGTTATCCGGACACCCATGCTCGTAGGGACCAGTAATGACCAGGTAAAATCTTTTTTTAATGTGAGACTCATGATATTAAATGATTGATAATCTGTTATACACCGCTGTACGCATTAAATCCTCCGTCAACTGGAACGACTATCCCGGTAACGAAGGAGGAAAGGTCGGAGAGTAGGTACAATACAGCACCTTGCAGGTCATCCGGATCACCGAATTTTCCCATTGGCGTATTTTTTACAATTTTCTTCCCCCGATCTGAATATTCTCCGGTTTGTTCGTTGATAACCAGGAAGCGGTTTTGATCAGAGATGAAGAAACCGGGTGCCACAGCATTAACACGGATGCCTGCTTTTGCAAGGTGGACTGCAAGCCATTCCGTAAAGTTATTGACTGATGCCTTGGCTGCAGAATAGGCAGGTATTTTCGTGAGTGGGTGATAGGAATTCATAGAGGAAACATTCAGTACAGCACCCGATTTCTTCTCGAGCATATCCCTGGTTAAAACCATACACGGCAATACTGTCCCTTTAAAGTTTAAGGCGAAAACTTCATCAAACCCTTCCATTTGAAGTCCGTAAAAGGTATTTTCGGGATTTAAAAGATCGCTTTCTTCGATTTGCTCGACCTTCGTTGTGGCTTTGGGTGAATTTCCTCCTGCACAGTTAATTAACAGGTCAATCGGGCCAAGCACTTTATTTATCTCAGCTTTAGCTTTTTCCAGTGAAATTTTGTCCAGGACATCTGCCTTGATTCCTATGATTGTAGCCCTGAACTCCAGGGCAAGCTCGGCTGCAACAGATTTTGCGCGTTCTTCATTACGCCCAAGAATGGCAACTTTTGTTCCTACAGAGGCAAGGGCCTTAACGATTGAGATGCCTATAATGCCAGCTCCTCCGGTTATGACGCAAACTTTTCCGTTCAGGTCGTCAAAGGAAATTTTTTTCATGATTATAATTTAAAAATTTGAATATTGTCAATTTTGCCTGACTAAACTGCCACGTAATATTTAATGTTTTCTTTGGTAATAATGTCAATTGGTGTATAATTGGCACTTTTCACCTTTTCTTTCCTGACAATCTGGTCAAAGAGTAAATTTATAGCTGCAAAACCTTGTTTTTCAGGATTTTGGTTCAGAAGAAAATCGATTTTTCCATTTAGGAGTAGTTCGGTATTTTTTTGAATTAAATCATAACCGATTATTTTTGGGCGGATTTCATAGGTGTCGAATAAACCTGCAACCAGATGCACTTTAGAATTTGTTACAAAAACTGCATCTATTGAGTTTACTTTTGCAATACTGGTATTTATTCCTTTGGCAGTTTCAATTTCCTCTGCAGAAACTTCCATTTTAATGATCCGATGCGATTTATTACTGACTGTTTCAAAATAATTTAGAAATCCACCTTCACGCAACAACAGATGGTTTGCATTTTGAAGATCTTTAGTAATATGAATCAGTAAAACATTGCTTTTTGGAGCAATCCCATAATCCAGTAATTTTGCTGCCAGAAAGCCGCTTTGCACCGAATCCTGTACAATAAAACTGATTGGATTAGCTTCAGTTAGATTTGAATCTATGAAAACATAGGGAATGGATCGCTGATCAAGTAATTGCGTGAATTTTAAGGATTCACGTTTTCCCCAGGGTGCCAACAGGATGCCGTCGGGTGAGGATTCAAGTAATTTGTTGGCTTCTTTGGTAAAAGATTCCGGATCTTCCATTTTGAAATGGTGTGACTGAAGCCTTATTCCGTAAGGCATTAACTTGTTAACAGCCTTTTCAATTCCTTCCTGAGGTTTGGACCAAAAGGAATCTTTACTTGAGGCCCTCGGGGTGAATGAGGCAATTGTGGTTATCTTTTTTGAAGCAAGAGAGCTGGCCAATATATTCGGCCTGTAATCAAAATCCCGGATAATCTTTAGAATTTTGTCTCTTGTTTCTGCCGATACTTCACCGCGTTGGTGGAGAACCCGATCAACCGTCCCAATTGACACGCCAGCTTTAAGGGCAATGTCGAGGATTCTGATGTTTTTTGTCATCCGGTTAGAATTTTGTATAATTGGTTACAAAAATAATTGATATTTCTTATGTTCGTGTACGAACACGGATAAAATGTTTTAAAACATAAAAGATATTTTTTTGTACATTAATATTTTGATTTAGTTATAAAACCAACTACTTTCGTGAACGAACACGGAATGTTTTTAAACAATACTTAAACTTCAGGAATTTTTTTTGCTTATTAATTTATCCATACAATAATAAATAATTTTAGAATGAAGATTGGAAAATACAGTTTAGGCATTGGTGACCGGTTTGGCCATCAGGGGGAAGCGCAATTACGGGCAATTATTAAAGCAGCAGCAGCTGGTGCTGATATCGTTCCAGTATGGAATAAGTCTAACAGGGAGCATTCTTATATCCACTCGAAACCGGTCGATACCCGGATTGAAGCTGATGCTGCGGTTAAAGCATTATCTTTTGAAGGGAACTACTTTGTCGATGCAGATCATATCAATTTGTCTAATGTTCAGGGTTTTATATCTGCCTCCGATTTTTTCACACTCGATGTTGCCAGTAAAATAGGGAGTGCATCAAGTGATGAAGAAATAGCTGCATTTATTGCATCATCCGAAAAGTATACCGGTGCTTTGAATATCCCCGGGATTCAGGATCCTTTTGAAATTTCTGAATCATTGTTGATTGAAATTTGCCGAAAGTTTTTGGCTGCAATAGCCGAGGCCGGCAGAATATACAGTTTTATAAAGGAGCAAAAAGGTGAAGATAATTTTGTCACGGAGGTTTCTATGGATGAAGTTGAAATTCCTCAAACACCTGTTGAAATGTTCTTTATTTTAAAAATGATTGCAGAGCAGAATATTCCGGTTCAGACTATTGCTCCCAAGTTTACTGGCCGTTTTAATAAAGGTGTAAATTATGTGGGAGATATTGCTCAGTTTTCAAAGGAATTTGAAGAAGATGTACTGGTAATTGATTATGCTGTAAAAGAATTTGATTTGCCTGATAATCTGAAGCTTAGTGTTCATTCGGGGTCTGATAAATTCTCAATTTACCCTGAAATTTCAGGAATTCTTAAAAAACACGACAAAGGAATTCATGTCAAAACTGCCGGTACAACATGGCTCGAAGAGGTTATCGGACTGGCACTGGCCGGAGGAGAGGCTCTGGAATTGGCAAAGTATATATATATTAATGCGTTAACTCGTCAGGAGGAGTTGTGTGCGCCGTACGCTGATGTAATTGACATCAAGAAGGATGAATTGCCTTCGGTTGAGGAAGTAAAACAATGGGGAAGCTATAAATTTGCCAATACATTGCGGCATATCCCGGATCATCCCGATTACAATCCCAATTTCAGACAATTAATTCATGTTGGTTATAAAATTGCAGCTGAATGCGGAGCCAAATATACCGGCTTACTTGAAAAACATCATGAGATAATTGGTAAATGCGTGGAGGAAAATCTATTCGATCGGCATTTGAAAAGGCTATTTGAATTGAGGTAATTTAGGCTATCAGGCTTTAGGCTATTAGGCTTAAGGTTAGCAATATTCTGGTTCAGTCCTAAAATTTTAACAGAAGAGAATAGAATTGGAAGTTTCTTAAAAGCCTGTAGCCTAAAAACCTAATTGATTTTCACTTATGGATTAGTTTTGAAATATCGTATTTAAATCATAAAATAAAATAGTCATGAAACCATTTATGGATGATGATTTTTTGCTTCAATCAGAGACTGCAAAAAAATTATATTCTCAATATGCAGCGCCAATGCCAATCTTTGATTATCACTGTCATATTTCTCCTCAGGAGATTGCTGAAGACCGTCGGTTTAATAACCTGTCAGAGATTTGGCTTCATGGAGATCATTACAAATGGAGAGCGATGCGTACAAATGGTGTCGATGAAAAATACTGTACAGGAAGTGCCAGTGACTGGGAGAAATTTCAAAAATGGGCTGAGACAGCTCCCTATACCATGCGAAATCCTCTTTATCACTGGACTCATCTGGAATTGCGCCGTCCGTTTGGCATTAAAACATTACTGAATCCAACCACTGCACGAAAGATTTGGGATGACTGCAATACGCAATTGCAATCCGCTGATTTTTCATGCCGGGGAATTATCCGGAAGGCAAATGTAAAGGTCATTTGTACGACAGATGACCCTGTTGATACCCTTGAATTTCATCAAAATATAAGGGAAAGCGGATTTGAGGTGAAGGTGATCCCCGCCTGGAGACCTGACAAAGCTATGGCTGTTGAAGATCCCCGGGTTTTTAATGCTTACGTTAATCTGCTGGAAACAGCTTCAGATACTGCAATATCTTCATTCGATCATTTCATGGCAGCGCTTAATAAAAGGCATCTCTTCTTTCATGAAAATGGGTGCCGGTTATCGGATCACGGTCTTGAAACTATTTATGCTGCAGACTATACTTTGGAGGAGATCAAAGTTATATTTAACTCGCTCCGAAGCGGAAAGATTCCGAGATTCGAAGAGATTATATTGTTTAAATCTGCCATGCTCTACGAATTTGCGGTAATGGACCATTCACGCAACTGGACGCAGCAATATCATCTGGGGGCAATGCGCAATAATAATTCCAGGATGTTTAAGCAAATTGGGGCTGATAAAGGTTTCGACTCGATCGGAGATTACCCCGTTGCGGCGCCGTTATCGAAATTTCTGAACCGGCTCGAATATGAACAGAAGCTCACCCGGACAATTTTTTACAACCTTAATCCGGCAGATAATGATGTGCTGGCTACAATGATTGGCAATTTTCAGGATGGTTCCACTCCTGGGAAAATTCAGTGGGGTTCCGGCTGGTGGTTTCTTGATCAGAAGGACGGAATTACCAATCAATTGAATACATTGTCCAATATGGGATTGTTAAGCCGGTTTGTTGGGATGCTTACCGATTCGCGAAGTTTTCTCTCCTATTCCCGTCATGAATATTTCCGCCGAATACTTTGCAACCTCATCGGAAAAGATGTGGAAAACGGTGAAATTCCAGAGGATATGGGTTTTCTAGGAAAGATGGTGCAGGATATTTCTTATAATAATGCAGCCAGTTATTTTGATTTTGGGGTATAGTTAATTATTTGGATAATATTCATAAATTGCAATCGATTGCATTTTCGAAAATGGTCGTTTATAATCCTGAATATTAGCGCGAACATTTTTGTCAGTAACTAATTAAACGCACAAATGAACCAACTAAATCAGAAAATTGGCAGATACAGATGGGTAATCGCCACACTTCTCCTTTTTGCGACCACCATCAACTACATGGACCGGCAGGTAATCAGCTATCTAAAGGAGTTCTTTTGCTCTCCGGTTGTTAAAGGAGGTTTTGGCTGGACGAACACCGATTTTGCCTTTATAACCTCTTTTTTTACTGCATTTTATGCAGGAATGACTATAATAGCGGGATGGGTTATAGATCGGATAGGTACTAAATTGGGCTTGGCACTTTCGCTGATTATTTGGTCCATTTTTGGAATGCTAAATGCCTTTGCCGGGAGTGTTATTGCCCTTCATGTTGCAATCCGCAGTTTATTCGGAGTAGGAGAGGCGGGTAATTTTCCTGCTTCCATTAAGACGGTTGCTGAATGGTTTCCGAAAAGAGAGCGGGCATTGGCTACGGGCATTTTCAATAGCGGATCAAATCTGGGGGCGATGCTTGCTGCCCTCTTTGTTCCATGGTGTATGGTTACTTATGGAGTTCAGCTGGGTTGGAAAATGGCATTTATATTTACAGGTGGAGTTGGTTTCTTTTGGTTGATTTTCTGGTTCTGGCTTTATGACGCACCATCAAAGCAAAAACGACTATCAAAAACTGAATACCAATACATTCATAGTGATGATGAGGAGGACGTGCTTATAAAACCGGTTAACGGAGATGAGGATAAGGCTAAAGTCCCGTGGGGGAGACTTTTTTCTTATCGCCAGACATGGTCCTTTTTCATTGGCAAATTTATGACAGATGGAATCTGGTGGTTTTATCTTTTTTGGTTGCCCGATTATCTCCATAAACAATTCGGTATGACCAAAGCGGAAGTGATGTGGCCAACTTTCATTGTTTACGGGGTTGCGATCTTTGGAAGCGTTTTTGGTGGAAGTATCCCTATGTTTATGATGAAGCGGGGAATGCCGGTTTATAAGGCTCGGATGACTTCGATGTTTTTGATCTCCCTTTTCCCTTTGACGGTTCTTTTGACCCAATATTTTGGCAATGTTGCGGTGTTCGGGACTCACGCCTCGACGTTGGCAATAGCGGTTATTTGCATCGGAGCTGCCGCGCACCAGGCATGGTCTGCAAATATGTTCACTACTGTTTCGGATATGTTTCCCAAGAAATCGATCGGATCAGTTACCGGAATTGGTGCGATGGCCGGTGGACTCGGTGGTGTTTTTATTCAGCAACTGGTTGGCCGGCTCACCGATTTTTACAGCAGCACTCCACAGATTGCTTATGGTATCATGTTTATGGTTTGTTCATTTGCATACCTGATTGCCTGGTTTTTAATGAAGATTCTGGTACCTCGTCACAGCCCCATTACCGATTTATAATCTCTCCATTAGATTAAGACCTGACAGGTTTCTGCAACTTGTCAGGTCTTTTGATCCGGTGATTGGTTAAGTTTCCTGTTATTTGTCTGTTAGACCTACTCTTTAATGAACTAAATCACTAAAACAATTTCCCAATCTCCTTTTTAAGTTCATTCATCGCAATCACAATTACCTGGTTTTCCTCGTCGATATAGTTTTCGATGATCTTTTTGCTCAACAATAGGGCAGGAGCCTGCCTGTCTATTTCTTCAGCTGATTTATTGATAATTCCGACCAGATTTTCCCTGGCTCCCCGGATGGCTTCCCAAAGAAGAGGAGATACATAAATTTGTTGGGATAGATTGTGCTCGAACTCCTGACGGATGTGAGAGAGGAGCTCCTGATGAAAATCTGAAGCTTTTAAATCATGTGGAGGTACCCTGATCAACAATGATTGCGGTGAGATCCGCTCCAAAAGCAGGGCAAGTCGCTCATAGGCCTGCAATCGGATCGGTGTGACTTGCTTGCTGTTTTTTATCCTGAACTCAAACTCCTGGCGTTTCTGCCCCTGTTCAAGCATATCACGGAACAAAAAATAGGCTGTTAAAAAGACAATTAAAGCTGGAAGGGTTATTTTTAAGATTTCCCATATTGCATTCATATCATTTCCCATGTTGTTATCGTTGTAGTTTCTTTAATTCGACTAATTTCCTTTTTTTCTATTGTTTCTGTTGTTTCTGATTTTCAATTTTATTAGCTTTTCCTGACAAGGCGGATACCTGGGTATAGAGGAAAAAGATAAGTACAAAGTAAATTATGGTGAGAATCGCCAGAACCGGATAGCGCTTTCTTTTCAGTTGAAACAAGAGAAGTGAAGCACCGGCCAAAACCCCTCCGGCTAAAAGTTGCCAACCTGTTGATATGAGCAGATTTACGGCTAATTCTGTTCCGTTTCGTTCTCCCGAAGTGGTTAAATCTCCAAAAAAGTTAAAATAGAGTCCTGCCAGGCCGGTGATAATTAATACACCCCATCCCAGTAGCGTCCATATTCCCTTCTTTTCGATAAAGCCTATGGTAAGCAGTACAACTCCTGCAAATATACCCCATTGAGGGAGGAGTGTCGGAAGATATAATTCGGTATTGGTCATTTTTTATCCTTTAAATAGTCATGCAAAATAGCAAATTTCTTGTTAACAATTTATTAAAACTGCTTTAAACTTTTATATCCCTATTTTTGAATCCAAAATATTTCACAACCTATGAGTAATGAATTAAGACCAAATCCCCTTGCAAAAGGATTGATTTTTGATATTGACGGAACAATATGCGATACGATGCCGGTACATTTTATCGCGTGGCGCCAGACTGCCGCTGAACACGGCATCGATTTTACACCCGAATTATTTGTTGAAGTAACGGGTGTACCGGCTTTTCAAACAAGTCAATATTTGAAAGAAAAATTTAATTCCGACTTTGATGAAATGGAATTTACACTTCGAAAAGAGGCTCGTTATGAGCAAAATATGAGTCAGGCAAAACCTATCGGGCCGGTAGTTAAAGTTATCAGGGAAAACAAAGGTAAACTACCTATGGCATGTGGAACTGGTGGTTCGCAATACCTTGCCTGGAAAACACTCGAAATTGCAGGAGTTAAAGATTGTTTTGAACATGTGGTAGCTGCCGAAGATGTGATCAATCATAAACCTTTTCCGGATACTTTTTTAAAGGCTGCTGAACTGATTGGAGTTCAACCGTCAGATTGTGAGGTTTTCGAGGATGGTCAGCTCGGATTGGAAGCCGCTGAACGTGCCGGGATGATGTCAGTGGATGTGACTCAATATTATGAAGTTACAATTGGGAAGGAAATAAATAATGGATAATGGAATAATGGTAAATGCTGAATGCTTAATATTGGTTTAATAGTCTTAGATTTAGTTCATTACTTTCAGATAAAATCGAATTGATTTTAAATTTGCTTATCAATAATTGATTTATCTGACAATTAATCATTCAGCATTAATCATTCAGCATTAACCATTCATCATTCGGCCATTTATATTAACTTCGTCCTAACACAACTAATTTCTGATTATGGATTTTATAATAGTTTCGGATTACCAGCCTACCGGCGATCAGCCTCAAGCGATAGAGCAGCTTGTCGACGGTATTAATACAGGGATTCCTTATCAGACTTTACTAGGTGTTACCGGTTCGGGAAAAACTTTTACGATGGCTAATGTGATCCAAAGGGTTCAAAAGCCAACCTTGATTTTAAGCCATAATAAAACACTTGCAGCCCAATTATACGGTGAGATGAAACAATTCTTTCCTGAAAATGCCGTGGAATATTTTGTCTCCTATTACGATTATTACCAGCCAGAAGCTTATTTGCCTGTAACCGATACCTTTATTGAAAAAGATTTATCGATCAATAAGGAGATTGAGAAACTTCGTTTAAGTACGACGTCAGCTTTACTTTCCGGAAGAAGGGATATTATCGTTGTTTCTTCTGTTTCATGCTTATATGGCATTGGAAATCCACAGGATTTTCACGCCAACGTCATCGGCGTAAAGGTTGGCGAGGTAATTAGCCGTAATGTTTTTCTGCACAAGTTGGTTGATGCGATGTACTCCCGAAGTGAAGTGCTGTTCCAACGGGGTAATTTCAGGGTAAAGGGAGACACCGTTGATATCTTCCCTGCTTATGCTGATGATGCAATCAGGATCGTTTTTTTCGGTGATGAAATTGAAGAGATTGCTCTTTTTAATCCGGATAATGGATATTCGTTTAAAAGCATGGATAATTGTGTAATCTATCCTGCAACAATCTTTGTTACGACAAAGGATAGCGTTCAATTGGCTATTCGGAATATCCAAAATGATCTTGTCGAACATATTGATTTTTTTAAGAGATCAGGCAAGTATGCTGAAGCCAAACGGATTGAGGATCGGGTTACCTATGATCTTGAAATGATTCGTGAGTTGGGATATTGTCCCGGAATCGAAAATTATTCACGATATTTTGACCGACGAGAGCCTGGTTCACGCCCGTTTTGTTTACTTGATTATTTCCCGGATGATTATCTGATGGTTATTGACGAAAGTCACGTGACAATGCCTCAGATTCATGCCATGTATGGTGGTGACAGATCGAGGAAAGTCACACTTGTTGATTATGGATTCCGGTTGCCGGCTGCCATTGATAACAGACCTTTAAAGTTCGAGGAGTTTGAGGATATTGCCCGGCAAATAGTTTTTGTGAGTGCCACCCCTGCTGATTATGAGTTGCAAAAGAGTGAGGGAGTTGTTGTTGAGCAGATTATCCGGCCTACCGGGCTGCTGGATCCCCATATTGAGATCAGGCCCAGGATTAATCAGATTGATGATTTAATGGAAGAGATTCGTATCAGGAGTGCTAAGAATGAACGTGTCCTTGTGACTACGCTTACTAAGAGGATGGCTGAAGAGCTGCAGAAATATTTTGACCGTATGGATATACGTTGCCGTTATATTCACTCAGATGTTGATACTATGGAGCGTGTCGAAATTATGGAGCAGTTACGCAAAGGGGTTTTTGATGTTTTAATCGGGATTAATCTTTTACGTGAAGGGCTCGATTTACCTGAAGTATCCCTGGTGGCTATTCTGGATGCAGATAGGGAGGGGTTTCTTCGGTCTGAACGGTCATTAACACAGACTGCAGGTCGTGCAGCACGGAATTTGTATGGGCTTGTTATTATGTATGCAGATAAAATTACCGATTCCATGCAGAGAACCATCGATTCTGCAAATTACAGAAGGCTAAAACAAGGAGCTTATAATCTTGAAAATGGAATTATACCAACTCAAATCATTAAACCTACCCGTGAGATTATTGGTTTAGAATACCGACCTGACAGGTCTGTTATGGGTAAAGCCTATATTGCGCCTGAGAATGCAGATATTGCAGCTGATCCTGTGGTGAAATATATGAGTTCTGAGGCGTTGGAAAAAACGATTCTAAAGACAAAAAAAGAGATGGAAAAGGCGGCAAAAGAGCTCGATTTTATTGAGGCTGCCCGCTTACGGGATGAAATGTACCGGCTTAAGGAAATATTATTAAAACGGCAAAATGAATAATCGAATTGCTAATGTGGCTTCTGCCATGATGTTGAAGAACCGTGGTGACAGGCGAAGGATTGAGCATTCGCTCAAAGTGTATAGTTATGCCCGACTACTTGGACAAACCGAATCACTGAATGATGATTTGCTGGAAATCCTTGAAATAACCGCATTGCTTCATGATATAGGTATCCATGAGGCAGAGAGAAAATACGGGAAGTGCTCAAGCCAGGATCAGGAAATTGAAGGCCCGCCAGTTGCACGCGAGATTCTGACTGCCCTGGACTTCAACCCTGATATAATTAACAGGATTTGTTATATAATCAGCAAACATCATACTTTTACCTCAATAGAAAGTATTGATTTTCAATTACTTGTTGAAGCTGATTTTTTGGTTAATGCATCTGAAGATGATATGTCGGATCTTCAGATTAGAAATTTTGCCAAAAATATTTTCAGGAGTGAAACGGGTTTCCAATTCCTTCAGATGCTTTTTCCTCTTCTTGAATTTTAAATATGATCTGTACAGACGCCCAATTGTACGTCGTATATCAACAATAAATCCCAATTACAAAAAAAAGTAGAGATGCACCGCGGTGCATCTCTACAAATTAAATATCGGTTTTAATGGTTATCCTAAATAGGTTTTGAGCAGTTTACTTCTGGAAGTATGGCGTAAACGTCTGATTGCTTTTTCTTTAATTTGACGTACGCGTTCACGGGTTAATCCGAAACGTTCGCCGATCTCTTCGAGAGTCATCTCCTGACAGGCTATTCCAAAAAACATTCTGATAATGTCAGCTTCACGCTCAGTCAAGGTTGTCAGAGAGCGATCGATTTCCCTTGAAAGTGATTCGTCGATCAAAACCCTGTCAGCACTGGGTGAATCGTTATTGATCAAAACATCAAGTAAGCTGTTGTCCTCGCCATCTACAAATGGTGCATCAACCGAAACATGTCTTCCTGAGACGCGTAAAGTATCAGCCACCTTATCTGATGGGAGTTCCAATTGCTCTGCCAATTCTTCAGGCGAAGGTCTTCTTTCATGCTCCTGTTCGAATTTAGAATAGGCCTTATTTATTTTATTTAATGAACCAACCTGATTTAAGGGGAGGCGTACAATTCTTGATTGTTCGGCTAATGCCTGTAGAATCGATTGACGAATCCACCATACAGCATAAGAAATGAATTTAAAACCACGGGTTTCATCAAACTTTTCAGCTGCTTTAATGAGACCAAGATTACCCTCATTGATTAGGTCAGGCAGGCTTAGTCCTTGATTTTGATACTGCTTAGCTACAGATACAACGAAGCGTAAATTTGCCCTCGTTAATTTTTCAAGTGCTGCCTGATCGCCTTTTTTAATGCGTTGTGCCAATTCAACCTCCTCTTCGACGGTAATCAGCTCTTCTTTACCGATTTCCTGAAGGTATTTGTCAAGCGAGGCACTCTCGCGATTAGTAATAGATTTTGTAATCTTTAATTGTCTCATGCTCTCCGATTAAAAGTCTGCAAAGATACAAACATTTGTGGTTTTGTACAATACCAGTTTAGCGGTATCTTTTAATTATTTTTGTAAGAACTATTCTTCCATTTTGAACACATAATAAGTCCATTCACCGCTGGGGTAGACCCCTTCAACCAGAATAGGTTTTTTATTATTGGATTGTGAAAGAGCTCTTTTAATATCTTCAACACTCGAAACGGCTATTTTGTTTATGTCGGTGATGATAAATCCAATTTTAACACCGGCATCTTTTAATTTTCCTTTGGTCAGGTTCAAAACCTGGATCCCTTCGTCTATTTTAAGCCGCTCCTTATCTTTTGCTGTTATTGGTCCGAACTCAGCGCCAAGTACCGAAAATGTTTCTTTAACTATAGATGTGGTCCCTTTTGTATTACGCAAAACGACATTGAATTGTTTCACTTCACCGTTTCTTTTGGCTGTTATCGTAACCTTATCACCAGGCCTGTATTTTGCAATTTGCTCCTGCAATTGAGAGACTGTATTTACCAGATTTCCATTAACTGAGGTGATGACATCTCCCTGTTTTATCCCTGCCTGACGTGCAGCTCCATCTTCTGATGTCTTTCCGACATAGACCCCTTCAATTTTTGCAAGATGCTCCTCTTTTGCAATATTATCGTCAACCGCTTTAATTTCGACTCCCAACAGCGCTCTTTGTACCTCACCAAATTGTTTCAGGTCATCGACTACCTTACGTGCAATTGAAGCCGGAACTGCAAACGAATACCCTGAATAGGAACCTGTTCTTGAGGCTATGGCTGCATTTATTCCTACCAGTTCACCACTGGCATTAACGAGTGCACCACCGCTGTTCCCGGGATTTACCGCAGCATCGGTCTGAATAAATGATTCAAGGGGTAATTGACCACTTATGATTCCTATGCTTCTCGATTTGGCACTAACAATTCCTGCAGTAACAGTTGAGGTGAGATTAAAAGGATTCCCTACAGCCAATACCCATTCACCTAACTTAAGGGTTTCGGAATTTCCCCATACAAGGTAAGTAAGCTCTTTCGCATCAATTTTCACTAAAGCAATATCGGTATTCGGATCACGTCCGATCACCTTCGCCATGAATTTGCGATTATCATTGAGCACTACCTCAATATTATCGGCCTCATCAATTACATGGTTATTGGTGACAATATAACCTTCCGGACTGATGATCACCCCTGATCCTGCACCGACACTGTACTCCTGTTCCTGATTATTTCCCCGCGGCTGATAATTTCCTCTTGGTCCAAAGAAAAAATCATAGAGCGGATTTTCACCTCCACCGTAAGACTGAGCTTTGACTTTTGTAGTGATATGAACTACAGCGTGAACACTCTTCTCCGCAGCTTGTGTAAGGTCGGGAAGTTGTACCTGAGGACTTGCAGGGGTACTATAACTTGTTAATTGAACAGGTGTATTTCCTTGTAAGGGATACTCACGCGATTGGTTATTGATTTTAGAATAAACAAAAATAGCTACTATGGCCCCTGCAAAAGCGATTGCCAGTGTTTTTGCAATGTTTTTAAAACTGTCCATGACTTTAATTTTTAAAATTGTTACACTTATAATTTTTTTAAATTGATTAAAGATCATCTTACAATTTGTATACCAATTTCTGTAAAGTTACGGATTTGACATTCAAACTTCGTTATTAGTTTAACAGGATTAACATTCTTTAACTTCACTTGGAATTTGTTAGGAAATTGTATCTTAATCTCATTTATGTAAAGGTGCAGAATAATTGATCGGGGGTCAAAATGGCATATTAAATTTTTTTGAATAATCTGCCAATTTCGCCAATCCAAAGAACGATGGAAGTTGCTCCAATAATGATTCCCCAATCTTTGAATGAGAGTGGAACTGTCCGGAATACTTCACCGCCCAATTGCACGATAAGTATTTGTCCTGCAAGTATAACAAAGGCAACAACAACAAAACCTAAACTTTTGTCAATATTGGTAAATGCAGATTTTCCTGTTGCAAAAGCTTTTGCATTAAATATATTCCAAAATTGAAGGAGTACAAAAACGGTAAAAAAGCGGGATAAGTTATATGGGCTAATCTTTCCGTTTTCATCAGTAAAATAGTACAAAAGACCCAGAAGGATCAAAACGAACACAAATCCTACTGACAAGATCGTATATCGCATGGATCGCGTGATGATAAAGTCTGTCGGTTTCCTGGGTTTATTTTTCATTACCTTCTTATTCGGAGGGAGAGAGGCAAGAGCTCCGGCAGCAAAGGTATCCATGATCAGATTTACCCAGAGCATCTGGGTAACTGTCAGTGGCAATTCGTCCCCGGTTATTGATCCCATCAAGACAACAACCAGTGCAACCAGGTTAATGGTTAGCTGGAAAAGGAGAAATCGCTGAATGTTCTGATATAGTGAACGTCCCCACATCACTGCTGTGGCAATGCTGTTAAACGAATCATCAAGTAAGGTGATATCGCTGGCTTCCTTTGCGACAGAAGTTCCTGATCCCATTGAGAGTCCGACATGGGCAAAATTCAATGCCGGTGCATCATTGGTTCCATCTCCCGTAACGGCGACAACAGCTCCGGTCTTCTGCAGTAATTGCACCAATCGTTGTTTATCGGATGGTCTTGCCCTGCACATTATTTTCAGGTGTTTAATCCGTTTGATCGCATTTTCATCGCTTAATGCCTCAAATTCAGGTCCTGTGATAAGGTTATGAACTTTATCACTTTCGTTCCATATTCCGATCTGACGTCCGATTTCCCGAGCTGTTCCGGGTGTGTCGCCAGTGACAATTTTTACATCAATCCCTGCATCAAGACATTTTTTGACTGCCCCCGGGACATCTTCGCGAACGGGATCAGTGATGGCTACTACTCCAAGATAGGTTAAGGTGGTATTAACCAGTTGTCCGTTTACAAAACGCTCTTTTTCATCATCAATAATTTCATAGGCAAACCCAATTGTCCTCATGGCAAGATCCTGGTAATGAAGCAGCAGGCGTTCAATCTGTTCAGAAGCAGCTAATGCAGGTAGTTTTTCCTCCTCAAATTGAACATCAGTACATTTTAAAAGTACGATTTCCGGCGCCCCTTTTACGTACAACACTTTTTTGTTTAAAGATGGTGAATCGATAATAGTGGCCATAAATTTACGTTCAGTGGAAAATGTAAGTTGTTCAAGAATCAACGCCTCTTCACGTAACTCAAGATAATTGATTCCATGATTATGCAACCAGATTAAAAGGGCAGCTTCTGTCGGATTTCCAAGCGTTTTTATAATAGTGTTGTCTGAAAAATCTAAATGCGCCGTAGCATTTACCGCTATTCCTTCTTTTATTAGTTTACTTGTATCATCATCCAGTAGTTGCTGATTCTTTAACCCGAAGAAATCGGTTTTTGCCACCTGCATCTGATTCTGGGTTAACGTCCCTGTTTTATCCGTACAGATTACAGTTATTGCTCCTATCGTTTCGCAGGCATGCATCTTTCTGACCAGATTATTTGATTTCAGCATTTTACGCATACTTAACGCCAAACTAAGGGTAACACTCATGGGTAATCCTTCCGGCACGGCAACGACAATCAGCGTGACTGCAACCATGAAATATTGCAAAATTCTCCCGGCAATCTTAACATTTACCCAGGAGACAGTATTTAATGGATCGATGCCAAAAATGTAACCACCTAAGATAAATAGCAGAAATGTGATCAGTCCAAATCCAAACCATTTAAGCCAGCTTCCCTTTTTAATGCTCACCGGAAGCTCTTTTTTGATGCCGAGGAGTTCATATCCGTCGTATATGATCGGGACCCAAACTTTTGTCAAGGTGACCAAAGCTGAAAAAATAACGATGCCGACCGATCCGAGTTGGGTAAACGTATAGGTTGAATTTCCAAAAAAAAGATCTTTTACAAAAAGTGCAACAAAAGTCAGAATTGCCAGACCGAAACCCATCACACCGATAAATTTTGCCAACCCGTCAAGTTGTCGGTTCAAAGGGGTCAATTCTGTGGATATTTCGGTTGATTTCTCTGCAACTTTACCATATTCAGTGGCATCTCCGACATTTCTGACTACAAAGATGGCATTACCGTCCATTACTTTGGTTCCACGCATTGCCCAGTTGGAAGGATAGGTTGATTCTTTATCAAATTCCAGAGGATTTGTTGTTTTATCGATTAGGGGCTCACCCGTCAGGCATGATTCATCAATTTGTAGAGATACTGCTTCGAGTAGTTCCCCGTCGGCAGGAACTTCTTCACCCGTACCGATCAAAACAATATCACCTACAACAACCTCTTTCTTAGGAATTTCGCTGATATTTCCGTTACGTATCACCTTTATTGGTGTATCGTCATTTACCTGATTAAGAATATCAAATTTTTTATTGGCATCCAATTCAAACCAGAAAGCTACAATAGTTGCCAAAATGATCGCACAGAAAATACCTATTGTTTCAGCAAACTCATTGTGAACAAAGGCGATTCCCAGAGAAAGGAAAGCAGCGATTAACAGAATCCTGATAATCGGGTCTTCGAATTTCTCAATGAAAAGCTTCCATAACGGATCGCGTTTGGGCGGTTTAAGCAGATTACTCCCATAAATTCTCCGGCTTTCAATAACCTGAGCAGTAGTTAGACCGGAGTAATGATTTCTATGTTCCATTAGTTGTAATCTTTGAAATTATGATCTCACAATTTATTCCTCACCTGTTTCATCTTCTGTAAGATCTGGTAAAATAAGCCGGGTGTCGATCGATTCCATCACTTCAACATCCTTTAATTTTCGCTGGATGGCACGGGTTCTTTTTCCAAGTACGTCATCGAGTTGATTTAAACCAGTCTGAATGTTGCCCTGGGCTTTCTCAACCAGACCGCCAAATTGTTCGAACTCTTTTTTGACAGCGCCAAGAATCTTCCAGACTTCGCCGCTTCGTTGTTGAATAGCCAGGGTTTTGAATCCCATCTGCAGACTATTGAGAATTGCCGCAAGTGTAGTTGGTCCGGTAACGACAATTTTAAAGTTTCGCTGCAAATCATCCAGAAGTGAAGCGCTGCGCACCACTTCGGCATAAATCCCTTCGAAAGGAAGAAACATGATTCCGAAATCGGTGGTATTCGGAGGATCAATATATTTATCATGAATATCCTTGGCCATTTTTTTTATGGTCTGTTCCAGTAATTTCTGAGCAGCATCAATCTTCAGAAGATCTCCCGTGTCATGGGCTGACTGTAGTTGTTCGTAAATATCTTTGGGGAATTTCGCATCGACAGGTAACCAGACGACCGAATTCTGATCGTCCCTGCCGGGCAATTTAATAGCAAATTCAACAACATCGGCACTTCCTGATTTAGTTTTCACATTGGCTTCATATTGCCCGGGTGCAAGAATTTGTTCCAGCAACATCGCCAGCTGAACTTCGCCGATGCTCCCGCGTATTTTCACATTGCTCAGTACTCTTTTGAGTCCACCCACATCCTGTGCAAGTGTTTGCATTTCTCCCAATCCTTTTTGTACATTTTCCAATTGTCTGACTACTAATTCGAAAGATTGCCCTAATCTTTCGTTTAGGGTTTTCTGAAGTTTCTCATCGACGGTTGCACGCATCTCCTCGAGACGCTTTTCTGTACTTTCCACCATTTTTTTCTGTTCTTCCCCAAGTAGGGCAAATTTCTCGCGTTGGAGCTGATTAAACGATTCCACATTTTTTTCAAAAGAATTCTCAAATCCTTTAAATGAGTTAATCAGTGTATCACGTAACAAGTAGCTGTCATTTCTCGACTGGGTTGTAATCTCTTTTAGTGTTTCGGCAAGTTCCTTTCTGAATTCTTTAAGTGTGTCGTTTAGCTCTGATCTGTTTTCCTTTGCAATAGAGGAGTTCTCCTCTCGGTTGATTCTGAAGTCTTCCCGAAATCCTGCTTCAATCTTTGTCAATGTACGATCAAGTGCATCAATACGATCAGAAAGTGGTGAGCTTTTTCTACTTCTTTGGAGAAGAAGTATTGTTATTGTTAGAAGCAGGTTTAATCCAATCAAAACAATTATCAAAAGGGGTTCCATCATCTTGCCTTATTTATTAGGGTGGATTTCCCAGGACTAAATTTAATCATTTTTATAAGCTATCCTCACAGTATTGTTCACTTTTTCTTTAGAACAATTCTGGAAAGCAGAAGTTTGATAAGATTGTAAAAAAAAGGGATTAGGGTGACAATAATCAATCCAAGAAAGATAAGTAGGAAATTGTTTTTGACCCATGTATTTTCCCCGATGAAATATCCGGTGAGTGTAAAGAACGGGACCCAAAGAACAGATCCTATAATTGTATAAACTAAGAAGATATGGTGTTTAAATCCGGAGATTCCAGCTAAAAATGGAATATAGGTTCTGATAACGGGAAAAAACCGGCCGATTACAATTGATTTTCCTCCGTGTTTTTCATAGAAATGTCGTGTTTGAATAATGTATCTCATGAGGTGACCCGTAACAAAATGGCTCCGGCTCTTTTCAAGATTTTTTCCGAAGTAAGCGCCAACAAAGTAGTTGGTCAGGTTACCCAAAATTGCGGCAAGAATCAGTAAAGGGACTAACCAAACAATATTTAATGCAGTTGAAGCTGAGATCACCCCTGCAGAGAAAAGTAATCCATCACCTGGAAGGAAAGGAAAAAAAAGGAGACCTGTTTCGGTAAATATGATCAGGAAGAGGATCACATAAGCTTCAGTCAGATTTTCAGCCACGATACGCATTAATGCAACATCCGTATGCAATACCAATTCAAATAATTCATTCATCTCAAATGAAGATTTTCAATTATCAATATTTAAAGTAATTTCAGTTGCCGGGCCTATTTTAGAGATCAGATTTTACCGGTTCCATAAGCAACTTATCAGCCATGGCATCGGCCATTTCAATGCACATCCTGAATTTGTCACTTTTCAGAGACCCCTTTTCTTCGATAGGTTCGTAAACCATATCCCATTTGATCATATCGGCAAATTTCCTAAGGTTGTTGACACCCCCTCCATTCCAAAGAAAATTGCCGAAAATACCAAGATAATGCTCTTTGGGAGCCATATGTTCTATTGTAGCAAGCAATGTTTCGACATTTGGGAAAAGGGCATTGTTATAGGCACAACTACCCACAATAAAACCTTTATATTTGAAAATGTCATTGATAATATAAGAAGAATGAGTTTTAGAAGAGTCGTAAACCCTGATGTTTTTTATTCCCCTAACACTTAACTGGCGGGCAATCACTTCGGCCATTTTCTGGGTGTTTCCGTACATTGATCCGTAAACAATTACCACTCCCTGATCCATATCATATGTGCTCCACTTGGTATATCTGCTCAGCACCCAGTTTAAATCAGACCGCCAGACAGGGCCATGAGTAGAGGCAATCATTTTTATGTCAAGGCCCGACAGTTTTTTCATGGCGCGCTGGGTGTGGGCACAATATTTACCAACGATATTTGTAAAATAACGCATTAGATCAACCTCATAAAAATCAAGGTTGATTTCGTCGTCAAAAACACCACCATCAAGGGTGCCATAACTGCCGAATGCATCTCCCGAGAAAAGAATTTTATTGTTTTCGTCGTAAGTGATCATCGTTTCCGGCCAATGGACCATTGGGATGGTCTGAAACTGCAGTGTTGTTTTTCCAAGTGAAAGGGTATCGTTGTCATGAACAAGTAAAACATTTCCTGGATCGATGCCAAAATTTTCGATAAGTCCGAATGTTTTTTTATTTCCGACAAGTACAATTTCGGGATATCTGCTTCTAATGGATTTTAATGCACCTGAGTGGTCAGGTTCCATATGATTAATAATCAGGTAGTCAATTTTCCGCTCACCAATGATTCCGTGTATTTTGTCAAGGTAATCTTCAATAAACTGTCTTTCTGCCGTGTCTATTATTGCAATCTTCTCATCATCAATTAAATATGAATTATAAGAAATTCCGTTTGGAATTGGCCAGATGTTTTCGAACAGACTGGTTCTCCGGTCATTAAATCCAAGAAAATAGATATTGTCGGCAAGCTTGATTTGATGCATATTATTAATTTTGAGACAAGGATATTTAACATTTTATGGGTACAAAAATACAAATATTTTGGGACTTGGTTTAAAATTACTCCGTTCATGGGTTCGTCTTCTTGAATAACTGTCAGGCAATTTTTGTATTTTCGTACCCATTTTGAGGGGCTCTGTTTCACTATTTATTCAATTGTAATACCGACGATGGACTTTAGAACAGATATTAAAGAGTTATTTCTGAAAACCAAAAAATGGTTAATTATTGGAGCATTAATTGCACTGATATTCGCCGGTTTTTCGGGTTACAATGTTTATCGTGCTGTATTTCAGGCAAATGTAAAGAGGAGTGGAATTTTGTACATTTCTTCAGGTTCTGGATTTCAGCAGGTCGTGGATTCAATGATCAAAGGTGGATATCTCAGGGATGTTTCCACCTTTAAATGGGTTGCCGCCCGCAAGAATTATGAAAGGAAAGTTTTGCCAGGAGCCTATCTGTTAAAGAGTGGCTGGAATAATAACAGTTTAATTGATTTGCTGAGATCAGGTGCACAAACTCCAGTAAAAGTAACCTTTAACAATATTCGCCTTCGGGAAGAGCTTGCTGCCAGATTGTCACATTATCTGGAACCCGATTCAGCCGCATTTCTGAGTATACTCAATAATGACAAGATTGCTGCAGATATGGGTTTTACGCATGAATCATTTCCTATGTTTTTCATACCAAATACATATGAGTTTTATTGGAATACTTCACCTTTAAAATTTATTGAGCGGATGAAGTTTGAATACGATCACTTTTGGAACCCATCCCGCAAAAAGAAAGTTGCAGAATTGGAATTGACTCCTCTTCAGATAGTCACAATTGCATCTATCGTTCAGGAGGAAAGCAATAAAAATGATGAAAAACCACGAATTGCCGGAGTTTATATCAATCGCATCAAAAGGGGGTGGCTTCTGCAGGCCGACCCAACAATAAAATATGCTCTTCGTAATTTCATGATTAAAAGAGTTTTAACAGAATACTTAGGAGTAGATTCGCCGTACAATACCTATAAACATCCCGGACTTCCACCCGGACCGATCAACTTTCCTGAAGTGGCAAATGTTGATGCGGTTTTAAATGCTGAACATCATAACTATATGTATTTCTGTGCAAAAGAGGATTTTTCAGGGTACCATAATTTTGCACAGTCGTTGGCTGAACACAACCGTAATGCTGCTAAATACCAGAATGCATTAAATAAGAGTAAGATCTGGAAATAGGGGAACAACGACTGCACGACTATTAGACTGCATGGCTGTAATTCACGATGGGACGATGGGGCGATGGGACGATGGCTCGAATGGGAGATGGGGCAAATAGGCGTAAGTAAATGGAAGTCAGTAGATGTGACGATTGGATACACGACTAAAACATAGAAACAACAGAAACTTTTCCTACTAATTACCCAACAACCTGAACCTCCCGTTCGAGTTCAATGTTGAATTTGTTTAACACATCTGCTGCAACCATCTCTGATAACCTGAATATTTCCTTTCCCGAAGCGTCACCCTTATTGATGATGACCAGTGCCTGCTTTTCGTGTATCGCGGCTCTACCTGCACTTTTGCCTTTCCAGCCAGATTTTTCAATCAGCCAGCCTGCAGCAACTTTTACAAGACCCGGGCCGATAGGATAAAGCGGAATTTCCGGGTGTATCCTTTTCAGTTCCTCCGCCTTTGTCTGCGAGACAACAGGATTCTTGAAAAAACTACCGGCATTGCCAACCACTGACGGATCAGGGAGCTTTGATTCGCGTATTGCTATTACTGCCTGACGAATGTTTTTAAGATTTGTTTCGCCATATTGCCGTACTTTAGCCTCCATTCCCTCATAAGAGAGTTGAAAATCGGGCTGCTTTGAGAGACGAAAAACCACCGAGGTTACTATAAAATCTTCTTTTAAATCTGTTTTAAAGATACTTGTCCGATATCCAAATCTACACTCCTTCTGATTAAAATGCTTATATTCAAGTGTATTAATGTCGATACCTATCACTTCTGAGACTACAGAAGCCGCTTCGACACCATAAGAGCCGATATTCTGAACAGGAACTGCCCCAATATTTCCTGGAATCAGGGAAAGATTTTCAATTCCGCTCCAGCCTTTTTCAACACAAAAGGAAACAAAATGATCCCATATCATACCAGCTCCCACTTCGATTTCCACATGGTATTTATTTTCATTTTTGATTTTGATCCCCGCAATCTCCGGATGGATAATAAGGCCGTCAAAGTCATCAGTAAACAACAGATTGCTGCCAGCCCCTAGGAAAAGCCTCTTTTCAGTCCTTGCTTTACTATTTTTTTGAAAAAAATGGATGAGATCTTCCGGAGATTCAATGGTCAGATAGTGCCTTGCAACAGCCTGTATTCCAAAAGTATTCTTATCCCGTAGTGAAAAGTTATTAATCAGATAGTACATATCAATCGTATTTTTGGACGATATACCTGGCTTAACAGGATGGCCAATTGTCTGTATGGTCTAATTTTCATTGGTTGCTGGAACATCATCGAGCAATGACTCAAAATCAATAATCACATTATCATCATTCAGCTCTCTTATTATTCCATCTTCGCAAATAATTTTTCGGGCCGGAAATTTTTGTATAAGAGGATAATCATGTGTAGCCATAACGATTGTTTTTCCCTCTCTGTAAATCTCCATAAAAACCTCAAGTAATGCTTCCGATGTTTCGGGATCGAGATTTCCTGTTGGTTCATCAGCCAGAATAATCTCAGGGTTGTTCAATAATGCCCTGGCAATAACTATTCGTTGCTGCTCGCCACCGGAAAGCTGGTGGGGCATACGTAATCCGGAATGACCCATTCCCACAATGGAAAGAACCTGATCTATACGCTCTTTAATGGACTTCTCATTATGCCAGCCTGTCGCTTTTAAGACAAATTCGAAATTTTTATTGACGTTTCGATCAGTGAGCAGCTGAAAGTCCTGAAAAATAATTCCGAGTCTTCGCCTAAGGTAGGGAACCTCCCTTGACCGTATTTTTTCCAGATGATATCCGCAGATAGTGCCTGTTCCAGATATTAATGGCAATTCGTTGTAAAAAGTTTTCAACAAACTCGATTTTCCGCTGCCAACCTTACCAATGATATATAAAAATTCCCCTTTATTTATCGACAAGTTTATATTCTTAAGGACCAACGTCTCACGTTGATAAATGTCGGCATCTGTTAATTCAATGATTGGCTCCACGATTCGAAAAGTATTTATAAAAGTCTATATTTGTAAAACCACGTGTTTGCAAATCTAATAATTATAAACGATTTCTGGTAAACCCGCGATTGGTCTTAATGCAGTTGACAGGAAAAATTGCTTAATTGCAATTACAAATTAAAGGAATTTGAATATAATAAAATGAAAATTAAAAGCCAGTTAATAAAGGTATTCGTGATTTTCTTCTTTTATTCTTTCCCGGTGCACTCACAACCTGTGGCACCATCCGGAAATTGTGAAGAGATTTTCAGATCATCAATGGAGTTATTCGATGCGGGAAATTTTGGATCGGCTGTCTACCAGTTTCAGAAGCTACAGGTAATGGCAGAACCTGGTTCCGTTTATGCCGACGAAGCCAATTACCATATTCCTGTTTGTTATCTTGAAATGGGGAATGAAAATGGGAGAAAACTTCTCGAGGATTTTATTGTCCGTAATCCTGAATCTCCAAGGATCAATAATGCTTATTTCCGTTTAGGAAGTTCAGATTTTAATCAAAAACATTACAAGCAGGCCCTTGTTGCTTTTAAAAAAATAGACAGGTACTCACTGACTGGTAAGGAGCTCGAAGAGTATTGTTTCAAATCGGGCTTTTGTAATCTTGAAGAAGGCAACCGAGATATTGCAAAAGTATTGTTTGCCGAACTGAAAGATAAACCAGGTGTCTTTTCCGAAGATTCGAAATATTACTGGGCACATATAAATTACCTGGAAGGCAAATACGATTTGGCACTACAGGAGTTTGAGAAGATTGGAAAATCGGCTAAGTATGCGGCTATAATCCCATTTTATAAAATTCAGATCTATTTTGCCCAGGAAAATTATAAAGAGGTAATTGCAATGGGACCATCACTGATGAATGGCACAACAGAACCAAGAAAAATGGAATTGTCCAGGGCACTTGGTGTATCTTTCTATCAGCTATCAAGATATGATGAGGCATTACCTTATATCGAAATCTATCTGAAAGGTAAGGATTTAACACCTCTTCCATATTACGTAGCCGGATATTGTCTGGGAAAAGCAAATCAGACAGAAAGGGCGATACCGAATATGGAAAAAGCCACGAAAGGAAAGGATGCACTCGCACAGAACGCTTATTATGAACTGGCAGCCCTTTATATCCGGAATGGTGATAAACAAAGAGCCATGATTGCATTTCAGAATGCCTCCAGTTTAAATTTTGATCCTAAAATCAGGGAGGATGCCCTTTTTCAATATGCAAAAATTACCTATGAACTTAACTATTCTCCATTTAATGAGGCTATTAAGGCATTTGACCGCTACATTTCAGAATTCCCTAATTCAGAAAAAAATGCCTCGGCTTATGATTATTTGAGTAAGGTATTTATGACTACTCGTAATTATAAGGACGCGCTTATTTCGCTGGATAAAATAAAAGTAAAAAGTGCTCCCATAAAAATGGCCTATCAAAAGGTGTCCTTCAACCGGGGAGTTGAATATTTCAGGGATTTGAATTTTTCAGAATCAATCAGGTTATTTAATAAATCGCTTGAGTATGGCGACAGAAACAATGAATTGCGTGCGCTGGCATATTATTGGCGTGGTGATGCCAATTTCCGCATGGGCAAACATGATGAAGCGGTTGAAGATTATAGAAAATTTCAGAGTATACCCGGTGCTGTAAAGCTGAAGGAATACGCTATTTCTAATTATAATATCGGATATAGCCTGTTTAATAAGGAAGAGTATGAGCTTTCAATACCCTGGTTTTTGAAATATACCGAAGGGAAGATCAATAAAAGTTTGCCGCTCTATACCGATGTTCTTAACCGACTAGGAGATTGCTATTTTGTTTCAAGTAAGTACAGCGAAGCTTTGTCCTATTATCAGAAGGCATACCAAACTGGATTGTCAGATGCCGATTATGCCCTTTTTCAGGAGGCATTTTGTCATGGATTACTCAATGATAATAATCTTAAAATTAGTGAACTGGAGAAATTGCAGACAGAGTTTCCAAATTCCAATTATTTGGATGATGCGATGTTTGAAACTGGAAAATCGTGGGAACGGCTGCAAACAAATGACAAAGCTGTTGCAACCTACGAGTCATTGATCTCAAAATTCCCGAATAGCCCTTATAAACCAAAAGCATTGGTTCAGCTTGGTCTTTTGGCTTATAACCGGAATGATTATGCAGCCTCTACCGAATACTACAAACAGGTAACAGAAAACTTTGCAAACAGCCCTGAGGCAAAAGGGGCTCTTGCCGGAATACGCAATAATTATGTTGAGACGAATAAAGTTGGCGATTATATCACCTATGCAAAGAAACTGGGACGATCGTCAACTCCTTCCCAGAACGAGCAGGATTCGCTCACCTATTATGCTGCCGAGAAACTATATATGGCCAAAGATCCCAGAGCAAAAGAAGAACTAATTAAATACCTCGAAAACTTTCCATCCGGTGGTTTTGTATTGAATGTTCAATATTATAATGCCGAATTGGCCTACATGGATAATAAACCTGAGGAGGCAATGGTGAGTTATGATTATATCCTTGCCCAACCGGATAATATCTTTACCGAAAATGCACTACTCAGGGGATCCGAAATGGCCTATAAATCTGGTGATTTTAAAAAAGCTCTCGGGTATTATGAGCGTCTCGAGTCTGTTTCAGGCAGTGCCGGTAACACACTTTACTCGCTGGCCGGACGGCTACGTTGCCATTATGAACTGAAAGAGTTTGATGCTGTGTCGAAAATCGGCTGGAAGATCAGAAGCATGGACAAGATACCACCGGAATTGGAACGGGAAGCCTCCTATAAATCAGCTAAGGCTTTTATCGCCTTGAACGACCCATCTAAAGCGATTCCATTGTGGCGAAAACTTTCCATCGATTCAAAATCATTGGAGGGTGCTGAAGCAAAATACATGATGTGTGAGTATTACTATTCCGAAAATAAATTAAAGGAGGCTGAAAAAGAGGTTAATGATTTTATTGATAAGAGTACACCTCATCAGTTTTGGTTGGCTAAAAGTTTCCTTTTGCTTGCGCATGTGTACGAAAAACAGAACGACCTTTTTCAGGCTACAAATACTTTGAAAAGTATCATTGATAATTATGACCAAAAGAGTGATGGCATTATTGACGAGGCTACTCAGTATCTTCAGAATTTGGAGGCCAGGGACAATGCGGGATCGGATAAGCCGGTAATCAAAGGACAATCAGCAGGAACCGGTTCAAAAAAGAAATAAATCAGAAAGAGTTATGAAACAATTATATCGTTTAATATCAGTCCTTTTCTTAATATCCGTATTCTTGCCCGGGATTTCGGTTGCCCAGGATGATACCACAAAACTCAATCAATCGGTTGAAGTGATGAAGGCTTATCGTCCCACTATATCGAATGCCAATAAGGTGAACTTAATGCCTGTAATTGCTGATACAACACGTTTCTCCCCTGAATTCGCCTATTCAATTGACAGTAATCCGGTTACCTCTGGTTTTAAAGCTTCTCCGATACAACCCGCTGATGTGAATAAGGCGTCGTACCACCAGTTGGGATCCGGATATTTAAAATTGGGGGCAGGAACTAACAGTACACCATATGGTGAATTCTTTCTGAATTTGCCTGAATCGAGAACTGCTGTTTTTGGTCTCCATCTTCGTCACCTCTCTTCCCAGGGTAAAATAAAACTGAGGGAAGGGGATCTTGTCGAAGCCCCATACAGTCATAATAATGGGGCAATATTTGGGAGAATCAATGTTGGAAATACGGTGCTCTCAACAGATCTCTCCTACGATCGCGATGCAGTGAATTATTATGGCTATCCAACCGCAATTACAAACAGCTCTTTCAATGCAATCACTTTATACGGTTTGAAACAGGTTTACCAGAATGGGGATTTTAAGATCTCACTGAAAAATTCAGAACCATCACACGGAGCACTTCAGTTTGATACCGGTTTTCGTCTCGGATTTTTTGATTCAAAGACAGGTCAAAAAGAGAATAGCGGGGGAGTATTTGGAAAATTTGACTATAACCTGGAGCAATTTCATGGATTATTCGATGTCTCCTACGATCACATTTCGACTGATAGTATTTACATCGGAAATTCATACGTAGTAGAGACAAAGCAGGAGGATTGGCTAAGAATTGCTCCCTCTGTCCGTCTGGATGGCGATAACTGGTCATTGCGTGGTGGAATTAATTTTATCCAGGTTAACGATAAAACAGATGGGAATACGACGAAGTTATACCCTGACTTTGAATTTAATTTCAGACCGGTTGAAGGGATATTGACACTTTATGCCAGTTTTAAAGGAGATCTGAAAAATAACAGTTATGGTTGTATTGCACGCGAAAACTATTGGGCTGAGCCACGCCATAATGTCCGGAATACCGATTATACATATGTCGTTTCTGGCGGTCTTAAAGGTAAAATTTCGCGTGAAATATCCTATAATCTTGGATTGAAATACAGCCAGGTTAAGGATCTCTATTTTTATACAATGAACAGTTTTGATAATTTGGCATCCAATACAATTCCTGCACCGGTGTTATACCGGAACGCATTCGATGTAACCTACGACAATGCCACTATTACCAATTTTTCAGCCGAGTTTTCGTATGTTTCCGGTAATGATCTTTCAGTTGTACTGAAAGGGAATTATTACAGTTATAATCTTGAAAACATGAATTTTGCACCTCAGAAACCCGATTTCGATCTTATGGCATCAACAAGTCTTAAAATCATTGATAGAGTGACAGGTTTTGCTGATCTTAGTGTTATTGGCGAGCGGAAAGCCCTTGTGAAATATCTGGGTGCTTATCTTCCTTTTTCCTCTGCAAATGTGCCATCGCCACTTCAGCTTAAAGAGTTCACAATCGATCCAACAGTACAGGTGAATCTTGGCGCCAGCTTCGAAATGACCAGTAATTTTAAACTGTTTGGCCGTGTAGATAACCTGTTAAACCGACAAAACGAGCAATGGCTGGGGTACGCATCTCAGGGATTAAGAGTACTGGTAGGAGTAACCCTGTCGTTCTGATTGTTTCTCTATTCTATTCAAAAAGCCTTTCAAAGTTACGAGAGGCTTTTTATTTGATATTCAGCAATATAGAATAAAATAAAAATTAAATATTCTCAGATATTTACCCATTATAATTTTCGTCATCTAACGATTTTTTATTACATTTGCACACCTCTGAAAGTGGGGCATTGATCTCTTTAAAAGAGAGAAGATGCGATGTCAAATCCGGATTTCCGAAAGCTTAAGTATTTGAAGATTGCTGAGATTGGAAATGGCTATTAAATTGTTTAAATAAAATTATTAAAAGTAATGAGTGATTTAGAGAATATTCCATCCAATGGATCTTCAAGTTACGGGGCAGACAGTATTCAGGTCCTTGAAGGGCTTGAAGCAGTCAGGAAACGTCCTGCAATGTATATTGGTGATATTAATATAAAAGGATTACATCATCTAGTTTATGAGGTGATTGATAATTCTATAGATGAAGCATTGGCTGGTCATTGCAACAATATTGAAGTGGTGATAAACACAGATGGTTCTGTTACTGTTGTAGATGATGGCAGGGGTATTCCTACTGAGTTGCATACGGGTGAGAATAAGTCAGCACTTGAAGTTGTTTTGACTGTTTTACATGCCGGAGGGAAGTTTAATAAGGAAAGTTATAAAGTTTCAGGCGGATTGCATGGCGTTGGTGTTTCGTGTGTAAATGCTTTGGCAAGCTACCTGCGCGCTGAGATTCACCGCGATGGTAAAATATGGGAGCAGGAATATGAAAGAGGATTTCCCAAAGGAGACGTTAAAATTATCGGTGAATCAGACAAAACAGGTACCATCATCACTTTTATTCCTGATGATACCATTTTTACAACTACCGAGTTTAAATATGATATTCTTTCTGCGCGGCTACGGGAGTTGGCATTTCTGAACAGAGGCATTCGTCTTTCAATCTCGGATAATCGGATCATCGAGGATAATGGTCAGGTGAAACATGAATTGTTTCTTTCGGAAAGAGGATTAGCTGAATTTGTTGACTATTTGGATGGTACTCGTGAGCGCCTGATTGAGGAAACGATCCATATCGCCACCGAGAAAAATGATGTTCCGGTTGAGATTGCCATGTGTTATAATAATTCCTTCACCGAAAATATCCATTCCTACGTCAATAACATCAATACAATCGAGGGTGGGACTCACATGACCGGTTTCCGCAGAGGTTTGACCCGGACGTTGAAGAATTATGCCGATACAAGCGGAATGTTGTCGAAGCTCAAATTTGAAATTAGTGGTGATGACTTCCGTGAAGGATTAACTGCCGTTTTATCTGTAAAAGTTCAGGAACCTCAGTTTGAAGGTCAGACAAAAACTAAACTGGGAAATTCAGAAGTTAGTGCATCAGTTGACCAGGCGGTCAGTGAGATGCTTTCAAATTACCTGGAAGAACATCCCCGTGAGGCAAAAATTATTGTAAATAAAGTGATTCTTGCTGCTACCGCGCGTCATGCCGCACGTAAGGCACGTGAGCTTGTGCAGCGTAAAAGTGTCCTTACCGGTGGTGGATTACCAGGAAAACTTGCCGACTGTTCCGAAAAAGATCCTGCTTTGTGCGAAGTATTCTTTGTCGAGGGTGATTCTGCAGGTGGTACAGCGAAACAGGGTCGCGACCGTAAATTCCAGGCAATTCTTCCGCTCAGAGGTAAGATCCTTAATGTTGAAAAAGCGATGACCCACAGGGTGTTCGACAGTGAGGAGATTCGCAATATCTATACAGCACTGGGCGTGTCAATCGGTACCGATGAAGATCAGAAAGCCCTGAATTTTTCGAAATTACGCTATCACAAGATTGTAATCATGACCGATGCGGACGTCGATGGTTCTCACATCGCTACATTGATTATGACCTTCTTCTTCAGATATATGTATGATCTTATCCTGAATGGTTATCTTTATATTGCAACTCCTCCGCTTTACCTTGTGAAGAAAGGGAAACAGGAGCAGTATTGCTGGACAGAATCACAAAGAATCAGATTAATTGAAGAGTGGGCAGGTGGCAATGAAAAAGCGCTCCATGTTCAGCGATACAAAGGTCTTGGAGAGATGAACGCCGAACAATTGTGGGATACCACCATGAATCCCGAAACACGCACGCTTAGGCAGGTGACAATCGAAAATCCTGCAGAGACCGATCACGTGTTCTCGATGCTGATGGGGGATGACGTTCCACCACGCCGTAAGTTTATCGAAGACAATGCAACATATGCCAATATTGATATTTGAGTAATTTTCAGCTGTATCTTATCGATGACCGGATGACGCTTCATGTTGTGAAAAGTCACCCGGTCATTTTGCAAAGTATAAATTTGTCTTCCAATAGTCGAATTGTCTAATTTTCAAATTATCGCGAAATGAACATCTGTGTCTTTTGTTCTTCCAGCAATGCCATTCCGGAACATTATTTTGATGAGGCTGTAAAACTAGGCACCCTAATTGGTGAATATCATCATATGATTGTTTATGGTGGTGCAACAGTGGGTTTAATGCACACCGTCGCTGAGGCAGCAAGGAAGGCTGGGGCCGTATCACTGGGTATTATTCCGGAATCAATACATAATAAACGACTCTCATCGCCGATGGATCACGAGCAGATCATTACTGCCAATATGCGTGACCGGAAATACCTGATGCGCAAACGATCCGATGCTTTTATTGCCCTTCCTGGTGGGTTTGGTACACTTGAAGAGATCCTGGAGGTGATCACACTTAAACAACTCCAATATCACAAAAAAGCGATTGTATTCATCAATACAGATGGATTCTTTGACTCCCTTTTCGCCCAGTTCGACAGGGCATACCGTGAATCCTTTTCCAAGGAAGATTATAAATCAACTTATTTTATCGCTTCAAACTCAGAAGAGGCGATGGCATATATTCACAACTATCAGTATACTGAATTGACCACCAAATGGTTTGATGTGCCTGGTCCGGCAAGACTATAGTTTATTCACGTTAAAATATAGCTGTAGCAAACTGATTCATCGTTTGATTTTCCCCTGGAAATAACAGCCAACGCCCGGCAAATAGTATGAAAGATTTTGTAGGTAACGACCTATCTTAGGTTTTTGATTAGTACATTTGATGGTTTTTATGTCAAATAAACTTTAAAACCTGGAAATGAAAATAAAAGGTCATGTTTTGCTCAGTTTTTTGGTTATTGCACATTTTTGTGTCTTTGCCGTGGAAGGATGGAAATCTCAAAAAATAATATTAAACGCAGATCAGCCAGCTTTTATCTGGCAATTTAAGGGTATTGCTCCTCAGAAAGCGGAAGCAGTAAAGATACCAGATTATCCGGCGGAAGGATGGTTAAATTTCAGGGCTCCGGGTGATGTGAATGTCGAATTAATGAAAAAAGGGATTTTGCCCGATTTGTTATTTGATACTTTGGCTCGTCAGGCCTACTGGCTGACCGAAAAAGAGTGGTGGTTCCGTCTTGAATTCGATGCAAACGTTATAGCCGCAAGAAATTCTGATCTGATTTTCGATTTTGTTGATGGTTCTTCAGAAGTTTGGCTCAATGGCGCAAAACTTGGAGATATAAGAAATGCATTTTGTCCTCATCGGTTTAATG
>Ga0118677_10002333_pt1 | contig 38426 bp, 24 predicted proteins | sample AliMusrvi5mmetaG_FD_86154 | JGI IMG/M metagenome (GOLD analysis project Ga0118677, IMG submission 86154) | reverse complement strand
CCTGGTAAAATGGTCGCATTGGCTCCGATGGAAGCGCCTTCTTCAATAATAGTAATTACAGATGATTCCAGAAACATTTTTGACCGAGGGGAAGGATTATTTGTAAACGTAGCATTTGGACCTATAAATACATTATTCCCAACCCTTAGTCCGTCCCACAACTGAACTCCTGGTTTTATCGTCACATTATCCCCAATAACAACATCATTTTCAATAAATACATTAAAATTGATATTGCAGTTCTTCCCGATTTCTGCGCCTTCAAGCACAACACAAAATTGCCAGATAACAGTCCCTTCACCTATTCGGGAAGTCTGGACTTCAGACGATGGATGGATCTTATAATTCATTGGTGTATCTTAAATATTCCTGATAATCCCTGATATAATCCCCGGCATCAAATATATGGGATGTCAGAACCAGGCATATAGCCCCGGAAGAGAACCCCTTTTCGGCAGCCCATATTCCCGGCGGGATATGAATTCCGTAATAGGGCCGGTTAAGCATTATTGTTTTTTGCGATATTCCGTCATTCAGTTCAATTTCAAAACTTCCGCTGGCAGCAATTATAAACTGATGGCATTGTTTGTGAGCGTGCGCTCCCCTGTCTTCACCGCCGGGAATATCATAAATGTAAAAAACCCGCTTTATAGCAAAGGGTATCTCCTGGTTATTGGAAATCGGAGTAATATTACCTGCACGAAAGTATGGTATTTTTGGAAGTGTTATAAGATGACAGTCCCCGACAGTTAGCTTCTTCATGGCTTGCAATTGCTTAAAAACTCCTGGTAATCCCTGATATAATCCAATTCGTTATAAGGTGTCGAACTTAATACCAATGCTAATGAATTGGTGGAAAAATTTTGCATCTGTCTCCACAAACCGGCAGGAATATAAAGCCCGTAATAAGAGCGGTTAAGAGAGAAATTTTGTTGCGTTTTTCCATCATCAACCAAAACATCAAAACTCCCCGAGAGAGCAATGATCAGTTCCTGTTGCTCCCTGAATGCATGGCCACCCCTCACTTGTCCGCCAGGAACATCATATATCCAATATACCCGTTCAATGGCAAAAGGTATGTGATTTATTTCTTCAATAAAAGTCAGATTGCCCCGGGGATCTTCAAATTTGGATAGATTTATGATACCAGCCTGTTTTTGCATTTTAATTAAGTTTATCTCTTATTGTCTCCAGTCAGATTTCTTAACCTAAGGTTTCACAATTTCGGTTGAATCGTGCTTGTATTCAACCCAGGCAACATTTGCAAAATGATCCGACCAGGTTTTCAAAATAGTAAATTTATAATTCTTAGAATTAGGGATATTCTCAGGAGCCCATTCAAAGTAAAACAACCCATACCTGGTTTTCTTCTCGAAATTCACCGAAAAAGGAATCGTCTCTCCCCTCAAGTATCCGTTGCGTTTATCCAGAAAAGCCCTGTATAGCGGGAAATTCGTTTCTATCGTATCGTTCTTCCATCGCTGTTGTTCGGTCCAGGCTACAGCATCCTTTACTACATTTAAGGCGAACTTATATGACATCTCTCCGTAAGGGAATTCATACATCCTGGTATGCCCGTCCCAGGTGGTATACCCCCAAAGGCCTGTGAGCAGAACCAGGCCCGCAACATTAAATCTTGAACCCAAGCGGTCAATAACAGTGAAAAATGTATGCACACCCCCGAGAATTACAAACGGGGCTGTGAAAAGGATATACCTTGTAAGGTATACATTCATTGCCGAAAACAGGAAAAGGATAAAACAGAGGCCTGCAAAGATCCCAAGAACCCGCGCATTCAGATTAATGCGTAATGGCTTACTGAAACCACAAAGGAGCAGTCCTGCAAGAAACGTACCGCCGGCCAGCCATTTCCCATAGTCGAAGAACATCTCGGTCAATATCCGTTTTCCAATAGGATAAATTGTACCCCAGTTAAGGGTTAAGTGCTTTAATTGTAAAGGATAAAAAAACCATCCGTACTGCATCTTCTGGATTACAATGAACAATCCGAAAACCAGGAGGGGAACAATTGCGAACAGGAACATCTTCAGCCTTGAACCGGAGAAAAAATCACGGAACCTTATGGCATCGATGAAAATGATCAGAACTGCAAGCGGAGGGATAACAATGGCTGATTCCTTGGTCAATATGGCCAGGGAAGCTGCAATCGCATATAACCACCATCGTTTGCTAACTATTCCCCATACAGATAGTATAGTGAAAAGAGTGAGCATCATCTCGGGCAGGGTCAGAACCGAACAGGTATAAAAGATCGGATGAGCCATCAGAAGAATAGATGAGAAGAAGGCGGTCTTTTCATCAAACACCTGTTGGGCGAAAAGGAAGAAGACAATCAACGTGATAATCGTGATCATCATGGCAAAAGAATGTCCGACAATATAGCTTTCTCCGAAGATGTTAAACATTACAGCGTTACAGAATGTGAAAAACAACGGATGCCCCCACGATAAAAGGGGTGGCACGCAGGATGGCAGAAGGCCGATATGCTTTGTATCTACCATGCTGAAAGCCCCGGGTGCATAAGCACCCAGTTCGTCCCATTGGAAAGGCAATAAGAGATCACTTAATTTAATCAGGACGAAAAAAAGCAATGCCAGAAAAAACAGGAATTCGTAAGGATATTTTTTCAGAATATTCATATAAAAAATTTTCACGCTAATTATCTTCACTCCTACTTCGTATCGTGAACCGTGACTCGTGACTCGTAAACGGTTCACGGTTCACGATTCACGGTTCACGGTTCACGGTCAAACCTCTTCCACTTTCTCCTTATAAACCACACCTCTTTCCCTCAATCCTTTGAGTAAATAATCTACGCATTTGGGCTGGGCTCCGAAATATTCAGGCACGATCACACCTTTTTGTGTAAAGACCCCGTCGGCAATCATGCGCAGGGCCACAGTAGCGGTATAGCCAGTGCAGCGGGCCATGGAATGTATGCCTGTGGTTTCGTCCTTACGGTCGAAAAGATCCCAGGTGAAACGAGTGCGCTTCCCGTCCTTTATGCCTTCAACAACGACTTTCATCACGGTAACATCCACATCCTTGTCGGTGAATTTCCAGCTCGGGAACAGCAGGCTTGAGGTAAGATCTATGGGCCTTATCTTCACACCTCCAACGGTAACTTCTTCTTTTGAGAAAAACCCTGTCTCTCGCAAAACTTTCATTTTTTCTATGTGTCCCGGGTAACGCAGGGTCTTCTCGAGCATATTGGGCGCTTTGATCGTGCGCACCAGTGAGCGCAGTCCGTCGGTATTAAAAGCTTCGAGTGTGCCAACCCCCGGGAAGTTCATCAGTTCGGGATCGCTAAGAGCAGGTTTTACAACCGTGGTTCCGCCTACAATGAAGCGGGCCGGACGGGTATATTCCTCAAGCACATCCACAGGCGAAAAAACAGCCTTGTATTCATAAGGCCACTCCCTCAGCTCAGGCAATCCGCCTACATAATAGACCACGCTTTCGGTAGAATCGAGAAGGTGATGCGCATCACCTATGAGCACATTGCACATGCCGGGGGCAACCCCGCAGTCCATTACCGCGGTAACCTTCTGCTCACGTGCCATCTCATCCACAGTAAAAGGATCTTCAATAAAAAATGAAATGTCCACAATATCTTTCCCGGCCTGGATAACGGCTTTGAAGGTTTGGAATCCCATGAATCCCGGGACGGCATTCACCACCATATCGAAGGCACCAGCCAACTCTCGTACCTGGGCAGGATCGCTGAGATCACGGTGAAGGACCTTGAGTTTCCCGGCAGAAGAGACTTTTGCAAGTGAATCCGCATTATAATCCACCACGATTACCTCGAACCTGTCTTCTTTTGCGAGGTCCAGGGCCATTGCACCTCCGACCATACCGGCGCCACATACAAGTATTTTTTGCTTCATACTGTATCAGATTTTATTATTGTTTCATTTGCAAAAACGCCTATAGCCAAAAGGCTTATAAGCCGAATTACTATCAAAGTTATAAATAAATGCCTTATGGCTTCCATGAGGCCGGGAAAAGGTATTTGTTTTGTATTCAATACTAGTGTATTTTTGTTTCTACAAATTTACAGGAAGTGCTTCACAATAAAAAAATTGTAGTTGTCTTACCTGCATATAATGCAGAGAAAACACTGGAAATGACATACGCTGAGATCCCTTTTGACATTGTCGACGAGGTGATCCTGGTTGATGACCATAGCCGTGACAATACAATCGAGGTTGCCAAACGTATCGGGATAAATCACATTATTTCACATGACCGGAACAAAGGATACGGAGGCAACCAAAAGTCATGTTACGATAAAGCACTTGAACTGAAAGCCGACATTGTGATTATGCTGCATCCCGATTACCAGTATACTCCGAAACTTATACCGGCAATGGCATCTATCATTGCCCAGGATATTTATCCTGTTGTCATCGGTTCCAGGATTCTTGGCAGAGGTGCGAAAAAAGGAGGGATGCCGGTTTATAAATATTATTTCAACCGTTTCCTTACCATGAGCCAGAACCTCCTGATGGGGCAGAAATTATCGGAATATCATACGGGTTACCGGGCATTTTCGGGGGAAGTTCTCGAAACCATCAATTATCATGCTAATTCCGATGATTTCGTATTCGACAACCAGATGCTGGCCCAGATCTTTTATGCAGGCTTCGGCATCGCCGAAGTTACCTGTCCTACCAAATACTTCCCCGAAGCATCTTCAATCAATTTTGCACGGAGCATGAAATACGGTATTGGTGTTATGAATACCGCATGGGCGTATGCCTTTCAGAAATTCGGAATTGCGAAGTTCAGGATTTTTGAACCGAAAAAGAATTAAGCTGAATTATTCTTAAACCGTGGTTTCCTGTATAACTGGCTTCATATCGCTCAATTAATTTTCTCTTCTTAATCGAGCTTATAAATATTCACATTTTTAAAAGTACCTATCTGATGCGTCAGGTATGGCGCCAGTCCTGGATCCTGGCAGATGTATGTATTGTTGACGATAACATACCTGCAGCCTAATTCCCTTACCAGGTCCATCTTTGTCTTTCCATAGGGCATCTCACTGCATAAAAAATCATCAAGACCTTTCTGGTCCATGATATACAGTGTGATGTTGATGCTGTTGTCGGGGATGCTGAAGACCCGGTCGGTTCGGCTGATCCCGAGGCTCCTGAGATAGGGTTTGATCTCTCTGAGCGCGTTATATCGGGAATCGAACCAGTCATTGAATTTCTCCATCTCCTCGATCTCATGCTTGTTCACAATGAAGTTTGTTTTGACTAAGGCATCCCTTGTGTTATATTTCATACGGTTGGTGACCGCAGCAGTGTAAAGCATGAAAAGAAGCCCTGTCGAAACAATAATTTTCAGCGCCAAGCTTTTATAAATGTGCGGGTATTTCTTATGCAGCATATCAAGAAATACGATGACCGGCAGAGGGATAAAGATCAGCATGTTCGTCGAGTAGTAATCATGGATGGTGAGGGCCTGGTAAAAGAGCAGCAGGAGACTCACACAACCCAGGAAAACAAAGAGGGTTACTGCCAGCAGGAACTTACTGACATGCCTGTAAAAAGCGAATATAGCCACGAACAGCAGAAGGACCGTATAAAATCCGCCCAGAGAAAAATAGGCGGGGATCATGTCCTTTACATAGACTGACCATAATTTCGCCCTTGTTGCGGCATCCACTCCCCATATGGGCAGCAAGCCCTGGAGGAAAATCCCCGCAAGGTTATGGTTGTTGTACCAGGCAGTATAACGGTACCAGGCAAGGATAAGGATGATAACACCCAGGTATGGCAAGAGCCTGGCATAACGGTTAAACCAGTTCTTCTCCCTGTGGCGGAAAATGATGACGTACATATGGACCACGAAAAGCGATAGAAAAAGCAGCAATGATGAGATCTTGATCAGGCCGGCCAGAAGGAAAAACACCATTGACAGGTAAAACCATTTTTTATTCGCCGATGAAAAAGATTTCCAGAAAAAGTAACCCCCGCAAAGCGACAATCCCAATGCCGGTGCATCGGCCAGGAAATTGTTGGTATAATAGGCCAGGATGGGTGAGCTGAAAAGGAATAAAGGCAGGAATATGGCCCAGAACGTATCGCCGAGGAACTCACGGGCAAACCTGAACAGGCAGTATAATCCTGAGAACACGATCAAAATGTTGATCAGCCTGAAAATGGTTTCATACTGACCGAACACCTTCCAGAGCTGGGCAACAGTGTAGTAAATAATGGGGAATTCGCTGATGGTCCTTCCATCCTTTGATCCTACCCAGTGTATTGCCGGGGTAAAGAAATTCCGGTTCTCTATGGCATAATTCAGTGTGATTGACAAACAATCCGATTGCCGCCACAAGTGATGGTAGCTTGGATGTTTGAAGAATATCTCCGGGTAGCCGTACAGCACCGATACGGCAAGCAGGAGGATGAAAAAATAGAGAGTCTGACGTTTCTCCATCTGGCTGAGATTTGAGCGGTTAATGGGCCTCTGGGTTTTAATGTTGAACAAAAATAGAAAAAAGAGTGATTGTTACGATTCCTTATCTTTGCCACCTTTGGTTTAATATAGTATGATTGTCGCCATTTCCGGTATAATAACCCTCGTGGGTTTGTGGTGCGTGCTGCGGAAATACTTCACAACTTCCGCCACCATTATCACCTTGCTGTTGCTGGTATTTGGGACCAACTTCTTCGTCATTATATTTTACCAGGGTGAGGTTCAGGCGGGTATGTTACTTGCGCTCATGTTGCTCGTAGCATGGATGACACAACGCTGGCATGAAAAACCGGGATGGCCGGAAGCAATTATTGCAGGACTGGCGATAGGACTGCAGGTTTTCATTAAACCTGCCGGATCTGCGGCTATTTTTCTATTCCTGTTCTGGGGTGCATACAATAAAGCCACATTTAAAATAAAATGGAAGATCTTCAGGGATCATCCTGCCCAGGTTTTAACCATCGTTGGACTCTTCTTTGGCAGTATTTACTTCAGGATGGCTTACCCACAATTCCCGGGAGGGACCTTGTTCTGCGATTATGTTCCTCATACTACAGCTTTATACCCGATCGCACCCTGGCTGTGGCAGGTGTTGTTTTCAATTAAGAACGGCTGGCTCATTTATACACCCGTTGTCCTTGCCTCAGTTCCGGGATTTTACATCCTGGGTGAGAGGAACAAACCACTTTTCTATGCGGCATTCATTTATTCCCTGATGTTTCTTCTTCTCCTTGCTTCCTCACCCGGGGTTACAGCACCCGACAACTTCTCACAGGCCCGGATGACGGAGATCCTTGCTGTACTTATCATCCCGGTGGGGTATTTTACAAGCTGGGTACTGGAAGGAGAATGGCTGAGAAAAACAGCATTTTTTCTCCTTTTTGCAATGCTGATCAGCCTGAACCTGTTTCAAACATGGCAATTCAGGGTAAAAATCCTGAATCCCTGGTTTACTTCAACCGAATATTACAAGGCGGTATTTTTAAAAACCCACCCTGATAAAACGATCAGGTCCCTGCAGGATTTTGACAACATTGATATGAGCACATATCTCGCCAATGAAGGCGATTTTGCGGTTACAACGAAAATGTTTTTTGATTTCGAAAAAGGCCCGCACGACTGTGATTCGCATATCCAGAACGTATTTGCATTCAGCGGCACAAAAGCTCTTCGCCTTGATCCCAACATGCAAACCACACCGGGAGGAAATATTAAATCAAGCATGCTTCCATCATCATACCCCTTGGGTTTGAGATTGAGTGCAATGGTCTATTCGGAAACCGGTTTTAAAAATGCGAATGCCGATCTGATCATTTCTCTCAAACATAACGGACAATGTTACCGTTACCACTCATGCGCCTTGCAGGAACTAAACCTGGTGCAAGGGAAATGGAACAGTGTAAAGCTTGATTATGTGATCCCCAGGGCATTTGACCAGGATGATGAAGTTGTGTCATCGATCTGGTATCATGGAGATAAAGCCCTGTTTGTAGATGACCTTAAACTTGAACTGTTTGAACCAAAGGATTAACATGAAGTTATCACGGTATATCAGCGTTGCCTTAGGTCACCTGCGGAAAGACTGGATCATCTTTATGTTCATCTTCGCCGCTGGAATATGTTTTACCGCGAAAATAAACATCCGCGAAGGGCATGTAAGGCAAAAGGTGTGGTCCGATGCAGCCCATTATTATGTATACATGCCGGCCACGTTTATCTATGGATGGGATGTTTTTCGTTTCCCCTACAAGATTGAAAAAAAATTCGAAGGCTTCCTCCTGGATACCAAAACAGGAAAAGTTGTAATTAAAACAACTTACGGAGAGGCCCTGCTGCTTCTCCCTTTCTTCCTTGCCGCGCACTCTTCGGCATATGTTTTCGGGATACCCATGGATGGGTTCTCTGCTTTTTACCAGGTGTTCATGCTGGTTGGATGTGTTTTTTATTTCACGCTGGCCCTGTTTTTCATAAAAAAGTTTCTCGCTTATTATTACTCCCATGCCGTCTCGCTGATCACCGTTGTGCTCATTGCACTCACCACCCAGATGCTTTTCTATGCCTATGACGCAATACTGATGTCGCATGTGTATTCCTTTTTCATCTTCAGTTCTTTTATTTACCTGCTGAAGAAATATTATGAAGGAGGAAGGAGATCGTACCTTTTGTTCACCCTGATAAGCATGAGTCTTGCATTAGCGGTTCTGCTCAGGCCTACGAATATCATGATCGTTTTATGGATGCCATTCCTCGATCTTAAATCTGCAAAGGAATTATGGCAACGGATACTCTTTTTCCTGAATCCGAAACGAAGCCTGGTCTATATCCTCATACAGTTCCTTGTGCTGATCCCGCAGTTCCTTTACTGGAAATACCTCTCGGGACATTATTTATATTATTCTTATCCCGGGGAAGTTTTCTATTGGGCTCATCCTATGCTGCTCCAGATCTGGTTTTCACCCTTGAACGGCCTGTTCCCGTATCACCCGGCCTGGTTTATTTTTATTGCCGGAATGTTCTTCATGATCAGCAGGAAAAAACTCAACGGCTGGTTCACCATACTGTTCTTCCTTCTAAGCTCATACGTTTTCTCCTGCTGGCATTGCTGGTTTTACGGGGGAAGTTACGGATTCCGCCCCCTTGCCGAATTCGCCGTTTTCATGGCCCTGCCCCTTGGAATGTTTATCCAGACTATCTCGCGAATGAAAAACCTTTTCATAAAATCATCCGTGCTTGTTCTTTTTGTCTGTCTTATTTATTACAACCTGATGCAGCTTTACCATTACAATGTGTTTACCGGCGGGATGTGGTCATGGGATGATTTCACAATCAAACTCAAAAATTATAAGCTTCTCGACTGTAATCAGAAAACCTATTTATGGGAGTCCGATTTTTCGAATTATTATGACTATGAACCGGTGTTGCTCCTTGACAATCACTCCCGTTCAAGGGTTTCGGCAACCTATTGTAACTACGAACTTCCCGATAATGTGCATTATAAAAAGATCCTTTCAGGCATACTCGATCATCCTGTACGAAAGGTAAGCATGAGTGTTTACATCTATCCTTCCGACGCTGATTCAACACATGCCTCATGGATCGCCACAATTGAACAGAATGGAAAGACACTGCTGTATAAGGAAATTCCTTTTGATAAATTCACCAGAGGCAAAAACATTTACAGCAGGATCGAAAGCACATTGGAAATCCCCGGCTGGATTGATCAGAACTCACTTATCCATTTTTTCATCTCGAATCCCAAAAGGCGTGAATTTTTCATTGATGACATGAGCCTTAAATTCGAATAAAAGAACCTCCAATAAAACCAGGGCATTCGCGAAGGTCATCCCATGCATCAGCCACCACGCATGCTATTCGATAGTAACTTCGTAAATCTCGCCAACAATATTCTTGCCGGGGAAAGGGATATTCTCCTGCAGATACTGTGACCCCACCCACCATTTGGTATTGTGAAATTCCTGGGTCACGATCAGCAGCATCGCATTGTTCGGAATGCAGGTCATCGTATTGTTCACGTAACCCACCACGCGCATCTTGTCTTTCGACGGGCCAATTCTCCAGATGATCTCGGTGGGCTTCCAGTCGATCTGGAAATAATAACAGCTTGAACCGAACAACTCGTCATCAGGTTCAGGTGTTTTCTCGGTGATGGCCCGGTAGTTCTTATCCCAGCGGTGAGCCCAGAAAGTCTGCCCCTGGTAATCAATAGTCTGACATCCGCTATTGAAATTTACCGGATCCCAGCAGGCCATATCCCAGTTGGTGCAGGCTACGGTGATCTTATTATCATCGGCCAGGATCTCTTCGGGGAAGGGTACATTCCATGACGACACATCGTACTGCCTGTCGAGCCCGTTGTTGTATGCAGGCGGTAACAGCCACGACGGGCAATACGGCACGGTCTTGAGGATCTCGAAATCGATCTCGGAATACCCCACGTTTTTCACCCTTGCATCCTGCTGCCCACCGTAATAATTCGCCATATACCCGCCTTTTTTGCATTCCCTGCGGAAATTCCAATCAGCCTGGTCCTGCGTAATAAGCCAGATGGCATTCGTAAGCCCGTTCCACATATTATTTTTATTCAGCAGCTCGGTCAGCTTGCACTTCACCGTCCACTTACCATAAGTGAAAGGATGCCTAGTGATCACACCCACATTCTGCTTCTGCCATTTCCCGAATTCAGCTTTAGGATTGAACATGGTGATCTTATGATTCGCGGCATCGGAGAGTACACTCTGGCAAGGTTCCGTCGCCGTTAGAGAGGTGTTGGCAATAAGCTCTTCCTGCCTGTAAAACCTGGCATTCCAGTTGTAATCCAGTTTAGAATAATTTTCACCCAGCACATCTTTTATCACAGGAATGTTTTTCAATTTGGTCGATGCATCAATGTAATGGATGAATTGCGCGAAAGCCGCTTTCTGAAACATTTTGTCGTCCTGTCCGCAGCAAGTGGTAGCGTGTTTGTCTACAAATTCCTTTTTAAAATGTACGGGAGATATGTAGATACCGCTGCCGGGGTCCGGGCTTGCCATCACCTTCAGGCGTTGCGGTGAAACGCTCACCATAGTGTTCGAAAGCCGCTTCCCCTGCCCGTAAAGGAAAAAATACCAGGGATTCACAAATTCACCGTTATTTGTACGGTTGATGAACTGAATATATGCCGGAACCAGGTTTTTGCTAAGATTTTCAGGCGACGTCACGACCAGCATAAAACTGTATTCTCCCACCCTCGGGTTGCGTTCCCAGCGGTCGTTCGACGCGCCGTTGAAGTAACGCCTCTCATTCCTGGGATTCCCGACTATCCTGAACTGGCTGCTGACCTTGTGAAACGAATTGTCGCTTGCAATAAGTTCAGTTTCCCTGAAACCCGATATGGTATCTTCCCAGCTCCCGTAAAAATTCTCCGACGCATTCTCACCCTGTCTGAGGCTGTCGATCGGATCTGCCTCGGAAAATTTATACGATTCATTCTGGTAATAGATCTTGTATGCGAATTTCTGCGGACGGCCACAGGTGTTCGTAATGCTGAACTCCAGGTCGAAAAATCCGTCGTTTGTCTGCCTCACCGTAGGTATGATAAAACCTGATTGTAAAGCCCCCTCGTAATCAAGACTCAGCACCTGTGACAGATCCCTGTTGGTTGAAGGATTGAAATCCCTCACGGTAAAATTTTCTGTTTTGACTTCGGATGTCTTCGCGTGTGGTTTACAGGAACTGAGAACAGCAAGGGCCAGCAAACAGATCACAGCAGTGTAATAACGTATGTTGCAGCTCATCCTCATGGTCTTACAAATGAATAAACCGAAATGAAATCGGGTAGTTCGGCCAGGCTCTCATATTCTTCACAGTCCATCCCGTTGAAATCTTTATTCCTGCAATTGCGGCCAATCACAATGAATGATGCCTGGTTCCCGGTAAACCGGCCGGGAATGAGCTTAAGCACCTCATAGTACTTCGGGTTATGGTCGGCCGTGTAACCTTCAAAATCAAGGTTGTTCAGGATATGGTATGTTGAATCGCTGAACCTGATCTCCTTGAGGTCAAACCTCCAGTCGCGGTTATAGCGCAGCAGCATGGGAGCAGCATTGATCCCGAAATTTCCGCAGAAAAAATGGTCATCCGGTTTAAGCGTATCTATGCCGATTGTTTTGCCGAACAGCCTGGTTTTTGGCGAAAAAAACGAAGCGAATGTTTTCGCGGGAGTATTGTAATAGCTGAGAGTGTAGGTACATTTTCGAGTTTTTTCATCTCTGGAAATTGCCAGGATTCCTGCCAGTATCCGGCCGGGTATGAAATGCCCCGCAGTAAGCGTCACGGCATCCGAAGGCCCGTTCCAGCCGGCCTGTAGTTCATGACTTTCTGCTATAAGGTTCCAGTCACCCGTTTTGCCTTTCAGCTGGAACCTGAACATTTTCCAGGCTCCGGTTTCATTGTATTCGAGGATCTCGCTGATACCGTCCCCGTCAAAGTCTTCAGCCAGCAACCGACGGTTCGGATGAAAATCCTGGTTGTCAAATTTCACGTTCTGCCATAGCAATTCAGCGCCGGTAACGGATTTGCTGCTGCATATCCCGCCTTTGCTGCTGAACCGGTAAAGAAAGCAGGACTTTTCGCCGATGAAAAGCAGCTGCTCGGCATCACCTCCGCTGAATCTCCCTTTCAGAAGGTATTGCCTGCCTTTGGAATAAGGCATTGGAACCGGCATTTCCAGCCTGGACTTGATAAATTCGTTTGACTCGGCGCAGTATGCGTAAATGACAGGAGGACCGCCTGCAGGCATTACGAAAAGCTCGTCCCTGCCCGGATTTCCCGGAATAAAACTGCCGCTGATCATGGGATAGTACGGCACCACTGACTCCTGCACGCCTTCGGTGACAGTTGCAAGACTGGTGGCTCCCATGCCGCCGATATCCTCCATCCGCATACAGACAACAGGAAACGGAGGGTAATTGAATTTAGCGGTATAAGGGCCTTTCGTGAGGTCCACATAGGTTGTGTCGCCCTTACGGGGCGCCGGACCGCCGTATACCAGGTAATAGTCATCCACATAAATATCGGTGCTGCTGTTATTCCAGAAATACATCTGAACCCTGGTGTCCTTGCTGAATTTGACGTCTCTCAGGTCGAACTGCCCGTTCATCTTGAACCACTTTCCCCTGGGAACCCCGGGGTCTTTAAGCGAGGTGCCTTTCCAGCAGATATTCACTCCCACTGCATTTGAGGCAGCTAAAACAAGGACTGCCGAAACCGGGTCCCCTCCGGGCTTCACATAAATCCAGGCAGAGATGGAGATGTAACCCAGCTTTGAAGTGCCGAGGTCGCCCGCCAGTCTTTCCAGGGCCGGGGTGAAAGAATTCTTGCCAAAGGCCTTGGCCGCATACTGTCCCGAATGCGCCATCCCGCTCACGATGCCGTTAGGCACTTCTTTGCCCCTGGCCACTTCGAAGTCGAAAGCAATGCTGTTTGGAGGTTCCGAACCTGTCGGAGCTGGTTCTATCTGCGAAAGCGCTTTACCTGCCTTGACCCTGAGAATCTTTGAAAAAGGGAAATACCGGTAAGCCAGTCCGCAAACAAGAAGAAATACAAGAAAAATAATAAATAACCTCCTGTATGATCTTCCTTTGCTTTTCATTAATGCTGAACTTTTCAGGGACAAACTTAAAGTTTTTCCTTATCCGATTGAAGATGTTCGGTAATTTTACACGACTAATTTTTTCTAAATTCCTGCGGCATGAAACCCGGTGGATTCCGAAACCCTGAATACATCCTGCTGGCAGCAGTATTCATACTGCTGATGGTGATCTCATTTCTTTCACAGGGTTATTACGGAGGGGCCGACAACATCAACCATTATTTCCTCTCGCGATACTCATGGACCTATCCAAAGCTTTTCCTGGATCCCTGGGGAAGGCCCATGTACACCATACTGGCTTCCCCCTTTGCCCAGTTCGGATTCCATGGAATCAAAGTGTTCAATGTCATCCTGGGCACGCTCAGCGCGTTGTTCCTGGTGAAGACCGTAAAGATCCTGAAAGCGGGCCAGCCATGGATGGCCATCGTCATCCTTATATTTTCGCCCCTTTACATGGTTATGCTGTTCACCGCAATGACCGAGATCCTCTTCGGCTTTTTGCTTGTTTTTTCGGCTTACCTGTTTTTTTCGAAGCGGTATATCGCCGCTGCAATAGCGATCTCCTTCCTGCCATTCGCCCGTTCCGAAGGGTACTTCATGATTGCGTTCATGTTCCTTGGCCTTCTGATGAGAAAAGAATGGAAAGCAATTATTTTCCTCGGATTTGGTTTTGTATTCTTCTCTATTATCGGAGCCTGGCAGTATAAGGATCTGTTCTGGGTTATCAGGAATAACCCCTATCCCCTGATACACGCGGTTTATCATACCCCGGGCCCCTTCTGGACTTTCATACGCCAAACAGATACCACCTTCGGTGCAGCCAACTTACTGTTCATCTGCCTTGGTATAATCGTACTCGTGGCCGGACTGTTCAGCGGCAAAAGAGAAAAGCGCATCAGCAACACTGAGATCTTACTGATGTTCCTGTTACCTGTGCTGGGCTATTATTTATTCCACTCCTGGATGTATTACAAAGGATGGGCGGGATCCCTTGGATTCATACGGGTAACGGCAGGGGTGATCCCGCTTGCCTCCATAATAGCCCTGTTTGGGATTTCCTGGTTATTACTCCTGGCGGGCAACCGGCGCCGGCTGCGGCTGTCGATCAACATCCTGGCCGTCTTACTGATCCTTTTCTTTAACTTCAAGACATACAGGTATCCATTCGCCCTGAGCAAGGAGGAAAAGGTGATCAAAACAGCGTCGCTCTGGATCAAATCAGAATTCTCACCCATACCTGTTGTGTTTTATAATGATCTGAACGTCCCTTATTTTCTCGACGCCGATCCATACAACCATAAAAAAATCATACAGCTCTGGGATGCGTCCTCCCTTACATCCATTCCCTTCGGAGCAGTCTACCTCTGGGACTCGCATTTTGGCCCGAATGAATGCCGTATCCCCCTCGATACCATTATGCATGATCCGTATATGAGACTCATCAGGGTGTTCAGGCCAAAGCAAAAGATCATGACTTACGGCGACAGGCCATACGAAATTTATATCTTCCTTAAAACCCCTGATGCCGGCGCCTATGATAATTACTCACTGTCCCGGGGTTTTATCGAACAGGAGGATGGTAAATTGTTACCCTGATCATAAAGGTATTTCATTATTGATTTCCTTATTATTAATATTTTAGCAGCTTCAAATGATCCGACGTAACCTAAGGAAGAATATATGGTAGCGGTTGTAATTCCCAGTTATAAGGTGAAAGGCCAGATACTGAAGGTGATTTCGGGTATTGGCCCCGAAGTTGACATGATCTATGTGGTGGATGACCATTGTCCCGAACATACCGGTGATTTCGTTCGTGCGAACTGTACCGACAGCCGGGTGATGATCATTACCCATTCAAAAAACCAGGGTGTAGGCGGAGCAACGATGACAGGATATAAACAGGCGCTTGCCGACAAGGCCGGGATCGTGGTAAAGCTCGACGGTGACGGACAGATGGACCCCGCACTCATCCCCAGGCTGATAGAGCCTTTGAGGAATGCACAGGCCGATTATGTCAAGGGGAACAGGTTTTACGACCTGGAATTCCTTCGCCAAATGCCCTTCCTCAGGAAACTTGGGAATTCGGGTGTATCGTTCATGAACAAAGCAGCCAGCGGCTACTGGAACCTCATGGATCCCAGCAACGGATTTACTGCCATCCACCGTAAAGCCCTGGAGAGCCTGCCTTTCGAGAGGATCGACAAGCGGTTCTTCTTTGAAAGCGACGTTCTGTTCAGACTGAACACCATAAGAGCCGTAGTTGCCGAAATGCCGATGCGGGCGAAATATGGGGATGAGGAAAGCAACCTGAAAGTTCACAGGATCGCTTTCCAGTTCCCTCTGAAGTACCTCAGTCGTTTGCTGAAACGCTTATTTTATAATTACTTTCTTCGCGATTTCAACATTGGTTCGCTTGAGCTGGTACTGGCCTTTATATTCATCCTCTTCGGAAGTATTTTCGGGGTTTATAAATGGTCGGAAAGTATTATTACTTCGCATCCTGCAACTGCAGGAACCGTGATCCTCGCCGGACTGCCGGTAATCCTCGGCTTCCAGTCCCTGTTTGCGTTCCTGCATTTTGATGTTTCAAACCTTCCCCAGAAGCCCCTTTCAGCGATGGGGGATTTGTAATGAAAAATCCGTGGCATGAACCCCGCGGCAGCATCATGCCCCCTGTCGCTTGCACCTTTACACCGCTGCTACGGTGACAACCTTTTGCGCTCGCACTTACGCACCGCTGCTGACGTTGCTGCGTCGCTCATGCCTGCATAATACCTAAGCCAATCATGTATTAATTCGCTCCTTGTATGCCGGATATGCATCTCATCTTGTCGCTCCGCAGCCACCGTAGCAGCGGTGTGATGTACAAGCGCAAGACTCAGATACCGTAGCGGCGTTGTGATATACGAGCGTAAGTCGTAGCCACTGTAGCAGCGGTGCGTAAGTGCGAGCGAAAAGCAGTGTGATGTACTAGTGAATCAAAACCTGAAATAGATGAACGGGCTGAAACCGCTGGAAGTGATGGAGGCGAGCGACAACACGAACAGCAGCATTGCGATTAATGTGAAACCGATAATGATAGCATTCCCGGGTTTATCGAATAAGCGATCCTGCCAGGCCTCGACCTTTTTGCTATACCCGATAAAAGAGAAAATCACCGCGATCACCAGCACGGTCCAGAACTTCGGATTAAGCCAGAGGTCATTGTCACCGCTTCTGAAAGCAAACATTCGGTGGAGATAAAACCTGAACGAAGCAAGACTCTCGCTGCGGAACAGCACCCATCCGAAGACCGTGATAAAAAATGTAATCAGCACACTGGCAGTACGGCCGGCTTTCTTAAAATATTTCAACAGGACCAGGCGGTCTAAAATGAGGAAAATTCCCTGGTAAACTCCCCATAAAATAAAAGTCCATGCAGCCCCGTGCCAGAAGCCGCACAAGAGAAAGGTTACCGAAGTTGCCATGAGATATATCACCTTATCGGCACGGATCCCAAGGTACTTTTCTTTGGGCATCTTCCTCGAAACGGCATAAGCCAGGGGCAGGAACACATAATCGCGGAACCAGCTGCCGAGTGTCATATGCCAGCGTTTCCAGAATTCGGTGATGCTACCCGATACATACGGACTGTTGAAATTCTCGGGCAGCCTGAAGCCCATCATACGGGCGATCCCGATAGCCATATCGGTGTACCCGCTGAAATCAAAATAGATCTGGAAGGTGTATGCGATGGCCCCTATCCACGCCAGCCCGCTCGAGAGATGGGCTGAATCCATTGCAAAGATGGCATTCACCTGCTCTCCCAGCACATCGGCGATCAGCACTTTTTTTGCAAGCCCTATGGCAAAGCGTATGAAACCTGCCAGCCTGTCGTCAATGCTTTCATTATGGCCGATTCCTTCTATCTGAGCAGCGATCTGCTTCGGCCTTACGATGGGCCCCGACAGCAGTTGGGGGAACATCAGTATGTACATGGCAAAATATTCAAGCTTCTCAAAAGGACTGAATTGTTTTTTGTAAACATCCAGTGTGTACGAGAGTTTCTGGAACGTGATGAATGAAATGCCGACAGGCAGGGCAATCTTCAACCAATGCGAAGGACTGCCGCCCGATTGCCCTGTGAGTGCGCTGAACTGTTCAACGAAAAAGTTCATGTACTTGAAGTAAAGCAGCAACCCCAGGTTCAGCAACAAACTCAGCCAGAACAGCAGCCGCCGCGCTTCACCCTCGCGCTCCGACATCCACCGTACAAGATAAAAATCAATGAGCACCGAGCAAAGCAGCACGAACACAAACTTCGGCGCCCCCCACATATAAAAGAAAATGCTCGCGATCAGTATCCAGTAATTCCTGAACTTCCGGTCGAGCAGGAACAGCGGGATCAGGAATGCCGGCAAAAAATACACAAGGAATATACTGCTGCTGAATGCCATATCACTTCGTTTTGCCGTTCATCACTTCCTGGTTCGCCATATACACCGCATCACGGTGAACCTGCTCATCAACCGATACCTTGTTCTGCGCGGCTTTCTGTTTCACCTTTTCAAACCATTCCGCCGAATTCCTTATCTGCAGCTCAAACTCCTTCACCCGGTCGTTTCCCTCGCTTAATCCCTGCCAGGTCTGCTGCACAAAACCATAGCCCACATTGCCGTAACCTGCATTGGTCTGTATCAGCACCACCAGGTCCTGGCTCAGCACATCCTTTATATAATTGAGCTGGTCGGTCGATTTCGGAGCGCTGAAGGTCTCAGGATAAACGTCTTTATTGTAATACCAGAATTCCCTGTTGCCGAACATAGCATCGATGAAACCCGGGTAATACAGCTGCCAGTAAAAACTATCACCCACGAACAAAGCCCTGGGCTTGGGTTTTGTGGTATCGGGAGTGAAGTGGAACGCCGGATATGCCAAAGGCGGATATGCCAGGGGCCAGATAAGGTTAAGCGTTCTCCCGATGTCATCATCCTCGTATTTCGCGGTTCTGCTCATGCTGATGCTGTCGATGCTGAGACGCGGTATGTTCATCCCGAATTTTATCCGCAGGTACTTCATCAGCGAATCAACCGCAAGCGTCGAAGCATAAGTGCTCCAGTGTATGCCGGTCTTCGGGTACAGCACGTATTTCGAAGTATCCTTCATCTTCAGAAACCACGAATTGCAATCGATGAAATTGACGCCGGCGGCTTTGCAACGCTCAACGTAATATGCGTAATTCGTGAGAGGCTGCTTCTTTTTCAAATACCTCTGCGGGATGGCATCGGGGTAAAAACTTCCTTTGTCGGGAACGAAAAAAACAAGGAAATGTACATGGGCCGTTTGCTCAAGCTTGTCCTGCAAGGCTTTCATGAGCTCCACCGTGCGGTCTATCGTATTCTTGCCTGCAAAATCATACCCCAGCGAAGCTTCAATATATTGCTGGGCGATGAGGTAATCATTTTTCCCTACCACGATCTTGTTGGCATGCGGTATCCTGAACAGTGAAAAATCAAGCTGGTTGTAAAGCCTCACCAGGTCGCTCCTGAAACCGAGGGTATTATTGATATGACTGCTGTATGCTGACTGGTACGCTCCGTTCAGCCAGCTTTCGTTCGTGAACGAGGGTACCGAATCTTTTGGCACAAAACCTTCAAGGCCCTTGCTGTGGATAAAATGGGTTTTCGTCTGTATCGCGAAAGCCGCCATCAGCCATAACATCAGAAAGAAAAGACGTTTCTTTGCGATCACCTATTCAGTTTTAATTTCAAAGTCGTCGACATAAAAAGTCGATTTATTCCTGTTCCAGATATACACTTTCAGTTCAGCCCAGGGGTCAATGGTTTTTGGGATATCAAAGTTCACGGGCACAGTGCTCCACTGCCGGGCCGAGTAAGAAGGGGCATCCGCAGGCCTTGATTCATAATAGATACGCTGCCCCTTGCTGCTGATATCACAAATCACAAGCGCTCCCGTTGGAGAAGGCGAGGTGTTGAAAATATAAAACTTTATTTTCAGCTTCCTCACAGCCGAATCTTTTCCAAGCATCGCCGGGTATTCCGAAAAGTAACTGTTGAATTCATGTTCCCTGTCGAACAGCAAGCTGTTGTTTCCCGATCTTGAAACGAGACCCGTGATCACACTTCCGTTGTTGATGGCGGTGTTCTCATAGTCATTGGTATAGGCATACGCAGGCTTGACAGGCAAAAGGTGTGCCTTGTTCAGCATAAGCGCGTACTTGTTCCAATCCCAGGTCGACCCGAAAAAGCATTCTTCGTAAGCCCTTGTCAAACGGAAATTATACCATGAGAAAAACAGCAGGAGTATGACGATGGAAACCATGACCGGCTTACGCTTTTTGCCGATCACATCTTCGGTGAGAAAAGTAAAAGGGATTGCAAACAGCGGGAGGAAGTCAACAAAAGTCCTTTGTCCGTATGAACATCCCGAGTACCAGCAGGTATGCGCAGCAAGCAGGTATGAGATGAGCAGGAAAAAGATCAGCGCGATCCATGCGTTTGCGGCTTTTCGCCTCATCATCATGGCCATTCCCGCAATGATGAGGAGCATCAACGGGGAATAAAGGAACAAACCGTTGAGAGTGCTGAACCAGAGCTGCGGCAGGCGGGGGGCAAGAATGTTGGACCAGCTGTCATCCGGCGAAAACACCAGGTATTGTCCGCTGGCATAATGGTTATACATCGCCTGTGGAAGGTACACAATGATGATGATCAGTACCAGCACCGGCAGGTGTTTCAATTGGAAGAACGCGCCGCTCCTTGCTTTCAGCTCATCCAGGCTCAGTATATCCAGCATGAAATAAAGCAGCACGAGTAACAATGACAAGGGCTGTATGAGTACAGCAAGGGCAAGCGCAAGGCCTGATAGCAGGAAATACAAGTACTTCGAAGGTTCATCGAGATGTTTCTTCAGAAATAAAAGGAAGGCCGACGAAAGAAAGAAACTGTACACATGCGGCATCAGGGTATCAACCGTGGAATAGAAAAAGAGATTGGTCCCGGCCAGCAGAAAGACCACCGTTAGAAAGCTTGTGAGTTTGCTGAAATATTTTCCCAGGAACCTGTAGAGAAAAAACAAACCAAGTACCAGGTAAAACACGGCCGCCACGTTGACCATATTATGGTAGGCAGGCGCAAAACCCCAGTCCTGCGGCACCCCAGCAATCTTTGTATAAAAATGAACTCCTACGAAAAACGGGCTTATCAGAATGGCAGGGCCGCACGAAACCGGCGTTTTGATCTTATGATGGTACTGGTCATAAACGAAACCATAACCCGTGCGTTCATCCATCTTTGGCGGACATTGCTTAATGTCCCAGTGGTAATAAAAAGTTGCCGGCATAAAGATATAATACGCAGCACGGTCGGCCCAGATCTCACTCTTCCAGTTGAAGTACCCGTTCTTTTTATGGTAATTGAAAGACAGGGCAACCAATATCCCCAGGATCAGAATGAAGAACACTGGTTCAAACCAGGCTGGTGTTTTGCTTTTTACCTTCATTTTCTTAGACTTAGATTCACAGTCGTAATGGTCGTTACGATTGTCACGACCGTTACGATCGTAAAGTTTTTATTGCAACAGTACATCCTTAATTCTTGCATCTTCCTGGTATTCGACATCAGTATTGATCTTCCAGAGATCGGTGGTCAGGCCCTGGGTGATCTTGTCGGCAGCGAGGATACCCATCAGGATTGAATGGTCCTGGTTGTTATATTTGAAAGCTCCGTACCGGCCTATTGGCAGCAGGTTTTCAACGGTATCAAGGTAATTCTCGACCTTCTTCAGGCTGACCTGGTAACCCGTTTCATAAACCGGGTAACAGTGCGGGATCCTGAGAATATGCGAGTTCAGGATCTTCGCCTGCAGAGGCACCAGCTTTACCAGCTTAATTTCCTTCTTCGCCAGTTCGGCAATATTTTCATCCTTGTCTTTCCAGATCAAATCGTTGTCAAAAGCCCAGAACTCCATGCAAAGGATGGTTGTCTTTTTATCGCGGTTCAACTCCTTGCTCCAGTTTCGGAAATTCGTGATACGACCATGCTTTACCTCGGGAGAATGCACGTAGATCCAGTTATCCTTGAAAAGATCAATAGAATCAACTTCCAGGTACGCGAGAATGGTATTACGGAAATAAAGTTTCTCAGCCGCCGAGATGACATCCGCAGGCACATCTTTTAATCCTTTTACCATCAGCGTCAGCGGCATTGTTGAGACCACGCGGTCGGCCATCACAATGGTCCCGTCTTTCAATTCAATCCCGCTAACTCTGCCTCCTGCATCCTGCATCACCTTTTTCACCGGCATCTGCAGATTCACTTTGCCGCCGTGAGCAATAATATATTCTGCCGCCCTTTCGTACAGGGTTCCTGTACCGTTGTTTGGATAAGCGAACTGGTCGAGCAGTGTCTTATGCTTGTCGCCCTTGTTCCCGAATATCGCGCTGAACACGGCTTTCCAGAGTGAAAGCGATTTGATGCGCTGCGCAGCCCAGTCGGCGTCAATCTTTGATGTTGAAATCCCCCAGAGTTTTTCGGAATAATGTTTGAAGAAGATCTCAAAAAGTTTGCGCCCGAAACGGTTCGAGACCCATTCTTCGAAAGTCTTCGGGTCTTTGTACGGAAACATCTGTATCCTCAGGTATTCCCAGAGTATCATGAAGATCGTTGTAGGCGGGAGGTTCCTTAGAACATTGAATAATTTGATGGGGTAGTGAAAAAAGCGGTTCCTGTAGTAGATCCTTGTAAGCCGGTTCACGAGGGTATAATCGTCTTTCACCAGGGTTGTGAAAAAATCATTGATATGTTTCTCCTTCGAAAAAAACCGGTGAGGGCCCATATCAACTTTTTGTCCCCAAAGGTCAAAGCTCCTGGCCATCCCGCCTACGAAAGGCGATGCCTCATACACCTCAACTTCAACCCCGGCCTTAACCAGCTCGTAACCGCAACTCATACCAGCAGGACCGGCTCCGATAATTATTACTTTCATTCTTTTCCCCTGTTTCTTAATCTTCTCCCATCTGTCAGCAGAGAACTGGGTTACTCATGGTAATATACCCGCTTGACCCTCCCCGATATCCCCGTCATTATCTCATACGGGATAGTCCCGGCTGCTTTAGCAATTTCCATCACAGGATGTGCATCGTCAAAAATCACAACTACATCCCCTTCACTTATCTTCATGCCCGTCACATCCGCCATACAGAGGTCCATGCACACATTCCCTATGATTGGCGAGGCTTTGCCATCGATGTACACAAGCCCTTTCCCGTTGCCCAGCCTGCGGTCCATCCCATCGGCATAACCGATTGGGATCACTGCAATTACACTGTCTTGCTTCGCTATGCCTCTCCTGTTATAACCTATGGTTTCACCTTTTTTTATTTTTTTCTGCTGGATGACGATGGTGCGTAATGAGCTCACATTCCGCATCATTTGCTGCTCTCCATCATTTGCCCCAACCCCGTAAAGTCCTATCCCCAGTCTCACCATATCGAACTGGGCTTCATTGAAACGGCTGATCCCGGCCGAATTCAGGATATGCCTATGCACCGGATAACCCAGGGCTGCAGTGATGCGCGAACTCATGGCATCGAAACGCCTGATCTGCTCCCGCGTAAATCCATCCTCCTCGGGATCTTCACTGGCAGCGAGATGGGAGAATATCGATACAACCTGAATACCTTTAATTTCGCTACTTCGCAATTTCGCTACTTCGCTACTTCCAATTTTACTACTTCGCAATTTCGCTACTTCGCTACTTTCATTTTCGCTTTTCTGCAGATGAGCCATCAACTCGTCTACCTCCTCCTCCTGGAACCCCAATCTGTGCATGCCCGTATCCAGCTTGATATGCACTCTTATCGCTTCCTGTCCCGAGGTCTGGTTGCGCTTTACGGCTTCTTCAAGCTTTGAAAGTATATTCAGGTTGTATATCTCTGGTTCAAGATTGTATTTAAGAAGCGTATCAAGACTTTGTTCTTCGGGGCTCATCACCATAATGGGCAGGTGGATTCCCGATTTCCGTAATTCAACTCCTTCATCAGCGTAAGCCACGGCAAGGTAATCGGCCCTGTGGAACTGCAGAAGGTTCGCGATCTCAAAACTCCCGCTTCCGTATGAAAAGGCCTTGACCATCGCCATGATCTTCACACCAGGCCTGAGAAGGGAACGGTAATGGTTGAGGTTATGCACCATCGCATCGAGGTTGATCTCGAGGACTGTCTCATGCGCTTTTTGCTGAAGCGCATTGCTGATCCTCTCAAACTCGAAGATCCTCGCGCCTTTCAGAAGGATAGCCTCATCCTGGAAAGACGAAACAGGGTAATGCAGCAGGAAGTCGTCGGTGGTATAAAAGAAATTCTTCTGCATCCTGAACTTGTCGGAATACTTGTTCATATCCCTCCCAATCCCGATGAGCCGGCCAATTCCTTTGCTCTCCAGCAAAGCCGCAATCTCATTATATAATTCGTTTTTGTCCCTCCCGCTCTGCAGGATATCACTGAGGATCACTGTTTTTTTCTTATGCTGGTTCTGCTGGATGAGGAAGTCCAGTGCGATGCTCAGTGAGTTGATATCGTTATTGTACGAATCGTTGATGATGGAACAGCGGTTGATCGCATCTTTCAGCTCTAAGCGCATAGCGATGGGGGCGAGAGCCGCTAACCGCTCTGTTAAAGTAGCGAAGCAGCAAAGTAGCGAGGTAGCGAAAATTTCGCTTTTCGCCTTTCGCTTTTCGCCTTTTCCTCCTCCATCCATCGCCACCATCAAAGCAAAACAATGAATGGCATTTTCAATGGAAGCTTCGTCTGAAAAAGGAATGCTGAACTTGAGCTCTTCACCAGCTTTCGTAACGATCGTTACGGTCGTTACGTCTTTCGTCACGGTGTTCTTCACGTTCTCCATCACGCCCTTCCTCACGTCCTTCACAAACAGATCCGCATCCTTCTTCCTGCTCCAGGTAAAAGGAACAAATGTCCTCGCGGGATCGCAAAATTTCACGCAGCGGTCGATCAGCTCATGATCCGAGCAGTAAACAAGCAGTTTCGCATGTTTGAAAAGCCTGAGCTTTTCATCGGTCTTCTGTATGGCGCTGGCGAAATAAACATCATGCGCATGACCTATATTGGTGATGATCCCGTAATCGGGCCGTATGATCTCTTCAAGCTTTTCCATCTCTCCCGGCTGTGAGATCCCCGCTTCAAAAATGGCCAGCTGGTTTTCTTTCTCCATCTTCCACACCGAAAGAGGGACGCCAATTTGTGAATTATATGACTTCGGACTGCGGATGACGTTGATATCAGGGCTGAGCAGCTGGTTCAGCCACTCCTTGACTATGGTTTTCCCATTGCTTCCGGTAATCCCGATCACCGGGATATCGAACTGGCGGCGGTGGAACGCAGCAAGCTGCTGCAATGCGACCAATGTATCGGGAACCAGAATAAAGGATGCATCTTTTGGTGAACCGTGAATCGTGACCGGTGACTCGTTGTCCGTCAACCGGTTCACGGTTCGCGGATCACGGTTCACGAGAAAGGTCCTGACTCCCTTCTCATACAACTCCCCAATATACTGGTGGCCATCGTTTCGCGAAGTAACAACCGCAACGAACATCGTACCTTCGGGCCTGATGAGGCGGCGGCTGTCGATCAGCAGGTCGCTGACAAGCAGCCCGGGATCGCCCCCAGCCAGCAAACTGCCTCCGGTAATTTCTGCTATCTGCCGGGTTGTGTACACTTTCGCTAGTTGAAAATATTATAGGTATTCTGATACACCAGTTGAAGGTTCCATATAGCTTCGATCCGCTGCACCGATACCGTGACCGGTGGCACGTACATCATATTATTGTAAAACCCTCCTTCGCCCGCTACCTGGAATTTAAGAGGCACATTTGTATTCAAACTGCAGGGAGTTGCTAAACTGATATTACTCCAGCCTCCGTTTGGTGAAGAAAATATATTATTATTCAAAAAGGTCCTGCCGTCCTGCGTTTTGGTTCCGGTGCCGGCATAAATCCAGAAATACTTGTTGGGTTGGTTCAACGGAAAATAATTGGTCGAGGCATTTGCAAAAGCAGTCAGGGAAACCGACGAACCGCCTCCGGGAGGGGGTTCAACCATAATAGATGATTGAAGCGCATAACACATGATGAAGTTCCACCAGTTGGTGTTCGTGGTAAGTGTATACTGTGATGTATATGGTGTCATATAAGTCAGTGCGTGAACCAAAGGGTAATTCAATGATGCCGGGGTTGGCATACAGTACTTTGCAAGGCTGTCTATCAGCAATCCATCATAAGCATTGTAAGAAACCAGGGGGTTGGGCTCACCTGAGTAACCATACACTTGTTCGAACACCCATCCGCCGGATTCGCTGGTCTGGGGAACCCTCCAGTAACTTATTGGTGACATGCTCAGCCTCTGGTAGCCCCACATCCACCGTAAACCAAAAAAAGCAAAAGGGATATACCCGGCCTGAGGCGAAGCGGAAGTGTTCCTGGGATTAACCGGGTCGTACCATAAGGTCGGAATGTCTCCGAAAAAAGCATCTGTATGATACCAGGGAGTTGTGAGATTTGAATTGTCCATCAGTAAAATATCCGTGGGATTCTTGATCACTGGCGGGGATTGTATAAAGTTGAATACCGTGTAATGGTTGTCGGGTGATGCCACCCCTGTATTTACGGGTGTTCCCGCCTGCTCGGTCCAATGGGTGTAGGGATAGATGCAGGGAGTGCCAAGCTGGCTTGAGCCTGCATCCTGAGATTGCGTGCCCCCGCCAAGAGTTACCGCAAGGCTGGTGGGAGCCATGGAGGTTCCTTCGGTATAAAACGAGGGTATCGCGATGGACCCGCAGACCGTTATGGGGTTGGGATCATTCAGTGAGTTTTTGAGCAAAGCTCCGACAAAACGTGAACGGGCGACAAAATTATTGATACAGTTGGGCATAAGCGCAACCCCGTATTCGCTGAACTGCATATCCAGTCCGTATTGGTTGGCATCGCGGTAATCATAAATGTTCAAAGCGAGGTAATCGACTGTCTTGAAAAATTTGATGATCTCATCATTGATCAGCGGCCTGAACGAAGCCCCGATATAATATTTGGCCATCTGCCCGGTCGTATCCTGGTAATTGTAGGCATTGACAAGAATGGTCAGCGCCTGCATCTGGTGCCCGATAAGCTTCAGGAAGTAGTTCTCAAGAAGTTTGTAGGTGAACATTGCATTGGCCGTGTCATGCACTGCCATATTCCCTCCGTTGGTACTGGTATTGAGGATCAGGAAATCGGTAAAATCCTTCAATGTCCCGTTGAGCGTTTTATCCGGTACAATGATATCGTGGATCTGCTGAACGCTGTTGCCCATACCTGTTGTAGGATTGGTCACACTTGAAACATAAGGATCGATCTGCGACTGTACTATAGTCAGTGGCATTGCAGAGTCCGCCGGACCACTCTGTATGAATTTGGCCTGGCTGGCAAAAAATTTAAGGCTCGGGATGTTCCCTGAATAAGCCGATTCAATAGGGCTGAATGCCGTCTGTTCCATCATCCCGTCGATATGAAGGATGATGACCTGCTGGGTGAACTGTAACTGGACCATCAGCTGGTTCACTTCCGCCTTGATCGAATCGATCTGCTCGCTCAAGCCCGAGATCTGGTTCGAAAGCCCGGAAAAATTTACCGTAGGCGATTTTTTAATGAAGTCATGGATATCAAACAGCAGACCTGCCACCTCAAGCCAGGGTTCTATTTTGCCGTCGACGCCGGGGGTTCCGTAATCGTACAGGCCCTTGCCTACTGCAAAATGCGCAGATGCATGGAAGGGCTTGCTGCCGTTGAGTTCCTGTGCTGTGAGCATTTTCAGGGCCGGCAAGCTGACCGTCTTCTGGGTGTTTGTGATAATCGGCTGGGAGGCATCGTCACTGTGCTTTTTGCAGGAGGAGATCCCGGTGATTACGGCTGTGCCGGTAATGAACATGATCACAAACCGGACGAAGATTGTAATTCTCATATCGTCATCTTTTATCTTGACTTTTAACGGATCACAAACATTCCAAACATTAATAATGCAAAGCCCTCATTCTTTTGACGGATCGGCCGGTTTCAGGGGGTTGGCTACAAGCTCGTCATACCTCTGCCTGTTCTCGAAAATATCGCAGGCAAGATGAACGGCTGTCCTGAATCCCTCGGATGATGCCACGTTTTTACCGGCCAGTTCATAAGCGGTTCCGTGTCCCGGTGAAGTCCTGATCACAGGCAATCCCGCGGTGAAATTTACTCCCTCGTCAAACGAAAGTAATTTGAAAGGTATCATTCCCTGGTCGTGGTACATTGCAAGGATGCCGTCGAAATGCGTGAACTGTGCAGCCCCGAAAAATCCGTCGGCAGGATACGGTCCGAAAACCAGCATATTCTGTTCGTATGCCTTTGCGATCGCAGAGCGGATAAACGTCGTATCCTCGTCACCCAGCAATCCATCGTCACCTGCATGCGGATTAAGCGCAAGCACGGCAATTTTAGGTTTCACTATCCCGAAATCCCTGGTCAGAGAGTGATTCATGATTTTAATCTTTCTCAGGATGAGTCCCTCGTTCAGGACCTCTTTGATGCGGTTCAAGGCAACATGTCCCGTGATCATCCCGATACGGATCTCACGGCTCACCATCAGCATAAGGTGGTCGGGGCAATTGAATTTATGCGCGAAATACTCTGAATGCCCCGGGAAGCGGAAGGCATCCGACTGTATATTTTTCTTGTTGATGGGGGCAGTCACCACCACATCAATGTCGCCCCTGGCCAGGTCGGCGGTGGCAGCTTCAAGCGAAAGCAGCGCGAGCTCTCCCGCGATGGGCGTGGATTGCCCGATGTCGATTTTAACCTCCTCGTCATGGATGTTCAGGATGTTCGGCCTTCGCGGATGCGCCTGGTCCGCCTTGTGTATCAGGTTGAAGTTGAAATCGGGCAGGTTCAGGGTTTTGCGGTAATAGCTCGCAATCTTCGAAGAACCGTAAAGGATGATGGTATTATTCTCCATCAGCCTCTGGTCCTGCAGGGTTTTTATAATGATCTCGTAGCTGATCCCGTTGATGTCGCCGTGGGTGATCCCTACACGTATGCGTCTTTCTTTTTCAGGAGTTGGTTCCATATTGTATTTTTAAAGTAGTGAAATGGCGAAATAGCGAAGTAGCGAAATTTTTTGTTTCGCTATTTCGCTACCTCGCTACTTCGCTATTTATTTTTCTTATCATATACTCAAACAACAGCCTCACGCCAAAGCCGGTTCCGCCTATGCCGCGGTACGAATCCGCTTTATCAAGGAAAGCCGGGCCGGCTATGTCGAGATGTATGTATGGATAATCTGTAAATTTTTCAAGGAACTTGCCCGCGGTGATGGTCCCGGCGTCACCCGGACCGATATTCTTAAGATCGGCCAGCTCTGATTTTATAAGTTCACCGTATTCATCCCACATCGGAAGTTCAACAATTCGTTCATTGGTTCTGAAGCCGCATTCGGCAAGTTCAAGGAACTCTTCAGCCGCCTTGCATTGCATCCCGGCACAGGCGAACTTGCCGATGGCACGAACAGCCGCCCCGGTAAGGGTAGCCATGTCAATCACCAGTTCCGGCTTGTATTTGCGGGCATAACTCAGAGCATCCGCCAGTATCAACCTGCCTTCGGCATCGGTATTAAGGACTTCCACAGTCATCCCGTTATGCATTTTAAGGATGTCACCGGGAACCATTGCTTCGGTGCCGGGACGGTTGTCGGTGGCAGGCATCAGGCCCACAACATAAACCGGCAGCTTAGCTTTGGCAATGGCATATACCGCGAGAGCCGCAGCAGCAGCCCCGCTCATGTCATCCTTCATGTTCAGCATCGAATCACCCGGTTTCAGGTTCATGCCACCGCTGTCGAAAACAATACCCTTGCCAACGAAAACGACAGGTTTCTTATTCACAGCATCTGCAGGCTTCCACTCCATCACAGTAAACGTGGGAGGTTCATGGCTGCCCTTGTTCACGCCGAGTATCCCGCCCATCTGCAAAGCCTCGAGTTTCTTCTTATTCATCACCTCAACCTTCGCCCCGCATTCCGCACCAAGCTTTTCAATCTCTTTCGCAAACACAGTCGCAGTAAGGTAAGACGCCGGCTCGTTGATCAGGTCGCGGCATTTAGCGACAGCATCCAGGAGGATATTCAAATTAAGTAGCGAGGTAGCGAAGTAGCGAGGTAGCGAAATTTCGCTTTGTTCTTTTATTTCGCTATTTCGCCATTTCGCTATTTCGCTACTTAAATCTTCCGAATACACCTCAATCTTCCTCAGGGTATTTGCCTTTTCCCTGTCTGTTTTATATTTCAAAAACTGGTAGTTGCCAAGCGCCATACCTTCCGCAAACGCCAGTGTTTCGTCAGGGTTGTCCTCATGATCGAAGATCACCACCTTCCCAGCCTTTTGGGCATTGAGCATATCCCCAATCTTGTTTCCCGCCTTGCGGCAATCCTCAAGCCGTTTGTAAAGGACTTTCTCATCCTTGATAACATAAACATAGATCCAGTTATCAAGACGGTTATATGGTATGATGTCCTTTTTTAATTCTTTATGCTGCCTGCGGATGTACGAGAGTTCGGATGCAGTAAATACCCCGTCGGGCAAGGTCTTCAGAGAGCTCACCACAAGCACGAGGTTTTCTATCTCCTGTGAGCGGTCAGTAATCGAAATTTTCGGAAGCATGGTTTTATTAACTTTGGAACGATTTTAACAAGCAAAGGTAAGAAATTTCGTGACGAACGTAACGACCGTTACCAGCGAAGCGACGTCACAAGCGAGCGAAGTGAACGCCATCACGACAATAAAAGTAACCGAATGAATGATCTGATCCATAAAGCTCTTGATCTCGAATTCCTCAGCATTGCCCAGGGAGCCAGGCTTTTCCGTGAACTTCCGCTGGCCGATCTTATGTGGATTGCCAATGAACTCAGGAAAAAGCAGCATCCCCACGGTAAAGTCACCTGGATCATCGACCGAAATGTTAACATTACCAACGCCTGCGTTTCGGGATGCAAATTCTGCAACTTTTACAAGCCCGTCAATAACGAAGCCTGCTACATCACCAGTATGGATGAATATGTTCAGAAAATAGATGAGATGAACAGACTTGGCGGGAACCAGCTGCTGCTTCAGGGTGGCATGCATCCACACCTCGGGCTGGATTTTTATACGAATTTGTTTTCCGGATTAAAACAAAAGTACCCTAAGCTGAGGCTTCATGCACTTGGTCCTCCCGAGATCGTCCATCTGTCGAAGATGGAAAAAATCTCTTACCGCGATGTGCTTGAAAAGCTTGTTGCATCTGGTATGGACAGCCTGCCGGGAGCAGGGGCCGAGATACTGGTCGATCGGGTCAGGCGTGAGATCTCACCCGTAAAATGCACTGCCGCCGAATGGCTGGAAGTCATGAAACAGGCACATATTCTGGACCTCACCACCTCAGCCACCATGATGTTCGGGCATATCGAAACGCTTGAAGAAAGGCTGGAACATATGGTGAATATACGGGAGGTTCAATCGCAGAAACCCTCAGGGCATAAGGGCTTTCTTTCATTTATCCCCTGGACCTTCCAGGGCGAGGGAACGGTGCTTGAAAGGAAACTGAAGGTCCGCGGTAATGTGACATCCGAAGAGTACATCCGCATGATAGCTATCAGCCGAATCATGCTTCCCAACATCCCGAACATACAGGCTTCGTGGCTCACCGTCGGCAAAGAGACAGCGCAGCTTTGCCTTCATGCCGGCGCCAATGATTTCGGAAGCATCATGATCGAAGAAAATGTTGTATCATCGGCGGGGGCGCATAATTCAATGAATGCCGAAGGGATACAGCAGGCGATACGCGAGGCAGGGTTTGAGCCTCAGCTGAGAAATCAGGATTTCGCTAGCATATCACATTGTGGCTTGGGTGAAGTGCTTCGCTTTCAATATTAATGCGAACTCCAGGGGTAATATTCATTTTTTCGTCCGGGAGTTGTTGCATTTTTTATGCAATCGATACCCTTATTGCACATTTTATGCAATCCGGGGGTGTTTTGCATTTTTTATGCAATCGATACCCTTATTGCAGATTTTATGCAATCAAGGGGTGTTTTGCACTTTTTATGCAATCGATACCCTTATTGCAGATTTTATGCAATCGGGGGGTGTTTTGCATTTTTTATGCAATCGATACCCTTATTGCAGATTTTATGCAATCGGGGGGTGTTTTGCACTTTTTATGCAATAATCCCCGGTGGCAAAAGTAATATCGAGGCCAGAGCGGTAAGTGATTTATCGATCGGAGTGGTAAGTGATACAGAAACAGGAGAGTAAGTTCTGATGTCAGTCAGTACGGCCAGATTAACATCGCGGCCAAACCATATTGCTGCAGACTCCCGGACATCATGTTTTTTCCCGGTTGGCTGAAATATTTTGTACCTTTATGTTGCAAATAATATTCCTATGGCTGCTGCAACTTACTTTCGCCGGATAATGCTTCTGCTTTTCGCATTCATCCTGTGCTTTTCGCTGAACGCCCAGAACCTGAAAGATCTTGAAAAGATATACAACGCCACAAACCGGGCGGCCCTGGTGAAAATGGGCAAACACCTCGCTGAACAATCCGTTATATCAAGGCAACAGGCATTGCAACTGGCAGGCCTTAAAGGCTGGCCAACAGGAAAGGTTTTCGAAAACGGCTCTGTCAATGACCTGAAAGGCCTGGATCCCAGAGGCAAACCAGTATATTTTTCTACAGCAAACCTGAATGCTGCAAAAACTGTTTCCACGAATAAATGCTGGACCGGGGGTTCGTTGGGGCTGAACCTCAACGGCAACGGCATTGTCCTCAGGGAATGGGATGCAGGTGAAGTGAGGCCTGACCACCAGGAACTGATAGGACGTACGGTGATGGGCGACGGAGCCACCAACCTCGTCGACCATTCCACGCATGTGGCAGGAACCATGCTGGCTACGGGGATAGTCGCCGCAGCCCACGGCATGGGTAACCAGGCAACCCTGAGGGCTTTCGACTGGTGGAACGATTACGCCGAGATGGCGTCGGAAGCAGCTGCAGGGGCATTGCTTTCTAACCATTCCTATATCTATCAAACAGGCTGGTATTGGATGGGATCCATATGGTACTGGTTTGGCGATCCAACTATAAGCCAGACTACCGATTATCTTTTCGGTTTCTATATGGCTGATGCCGCAACCGTAGACTCCATAGGATATTATGCACCCTACTACCTGGTATGCAAAGCTGCCGGCAACGACCGCCTGGCTGGTCCGGCCACACAACCCGTAACGCATTATGTATGGGATGGCAGCAACTGGGTCCTTTCAAACACGGTAAGGAACCTCAACGGAGGGCCCAATGGCTATGACTGCGTCTCGGCAGGTTTCGGAGTTAGCAAAAACATACTTACCGTTGGTGCGGTCAACCCCATCCCAAACGGTTATTCATCGCCTTCGGATGTCGTCTTCGCTTCGTTCAGCAGCACCGGTCCTACCGACGACGGCCGTATCAAACCCGATATCGTTGCTGATGGAGTTGGCCTGTATTCAACCCTTTCGGGCAGCCCTACTGCTTACGGCTCGATGAGCGGAACCTCAATGGCGACTCCCAACGCCTGCGGCTCACTCGGTCTTCTGCAGCAACATTACCACAACCTCCACGGCGTTTATATGAGGGCATCCACACTCAGAGGACTGGTGATCCATACTGCGGATGAAGCCGGCACAAATCCCGGTCCTGATTACATGTTCGGCTGGGGACTTCTCAATACCGCAACTGCAGCGAATACCCTGACCCAGAATTGTTCAAACCTGGTCGTTGAAGACACCCTCTTTAACGGTGATACATGGACGATCAACCTCACGGTGACCGGTGCTCATCCTCTCATAGCGACCATTTGCTGGACCGATCCACCGGGAACTCCCCCGGCCCCGGCCTTGAACCCTCCCAACCTCATGCTGGTGAATGACCTTGACTTGCGCATAGACGGCAGCACGTATAAGCCATGGATCCTTGATCCGCAGAATATAACAGCAGCAGCAACCAAGGGAGATAATTTCAGGGATAACGTGGAAAAGATAGTGATACCGAATCCACCGGCAGGTGTACATTCCCTTACCATCACACATAAATACAGCCTCAGCAGCGGCTCACAGATTTTTTCTTTAATTGTGAGCGGCCTCGATGCACCCCTGGCAACAGGTTCGATCGGAAGCAGCCAGACTATCTGCAGCGGAACAGTTCCAGGCCAGCTATACGGGGTCCCGCCTACAGGTTCTGTCCCTCCATATACCTACCAGTGGCAATCATCCGCAAACAATATCAACTTCAGCAACATACAAGGTGCCACCGGCCTCAACTACCAGCCGGGAATACTTACTTCAACGACTTACTACCGCCAGATCCAGAATGCTGCGGGCGGCTGCGGAAGCGTAACAACCAATACCGTCACCATCACTGTGATGCCTCTGCCGGTTCCAACCATCAGCGGTGAGGATTCTGCCTGTGCAGGAGCATCGGGATTGGCTTATATCACTGAGGATGGCATGAATGCGTATAACTGGAGTGTGTCGGCGAATGGCACAATAGCATCCGGACAGGGAACCCACCAGGTACTTGTGAATTGGAACAGCCCGGGAGCTGCATCGGCAAGCGTGAACTATTCTGATATATACGGTTGCAGCGCTTCTTCACCCACCATGAAAAATGTGACGGTTGATGCTATCCCACCCACTCCTGTGATCACCGTTAATGGATTCCTTCTTTCCAGCAATGCACCTGCAGGTAACCAGTGGTACCTCGCCGGCTCAGCAATACCCGGCGCCACTTCCCAGACTTATTATACTACGGCCCCCGGCTGGTACTGGGATATCGTAACACTCAACGGCTGTGTATCCGACACCTCGAATAACCTGATAATATTACTTAAGGTGGATGAGTTATCGTCGAAAGGCTATCGTATTTACCCGGTTCCGTCGAATGGCGGGTTCACTGTCAGCGGTCCGGCAAGCCCCGGCATAGCCACGCTTATCAAGGTATGCAACAGCCTCGGGCAGGTGATCTTCGAAAAATCCCTGGCCGGCCTGGCTAACACTTTTACCGAAACCATTGATCTCGGCCCGGTTCCCGCCGGCATCTATACGATATTACTGCAAACTGCCGAAGGTCCTGTAAGCGGGAAGCTGCTAATCCAGCGGTAGTGCTCGTATATTACACAAGCCGCACCAGCTGTTCAGCGCGAAGTACATTACACAAGCCGCATTAGGTACAAGGAGCGAATTGCTTCTTGTCGGGCCTTGGGAATTGGCTGGTATGAGCGACGCAGTAACGTCAGCGGCGGTGTAATGTACGAGCGATAGCTTATTTCTTTGGTTTCTCCGGGAACTTCAGCAGGCCATTCTTCACCCAGTCGGCATACATCGTACCGATGACTTCATATGCCGCCTGGTCTATATACGAAGGATCATCCACAGAGATCTCCGCAGTCCAGAGCAACGCATTATCCGAATTGGCATACAGGTTCGCAGTAAGATTCACCGTGGATGTCGTAACCCAGTAACCGCCGGTTGTGATCACCGAAGCACCGGGAGCATAATAAGGATATCCCCAGGAATAATAATTATAATAATTGTAATAGAAATCAGGGTATACCGAGGTTGAAGGAGGTACATAATCCTGCTGCTTGTCGGTCCCCTTGTAAGTCACGATGAGGATTCCGTCGGCACCGGCGCTGTCGAACTTCGATTCAAGTTCTTCAAACTTGTGTTTTGTTCCCGGGGGAATGATTGACAAAGCTTCAATCGCCTTGATCTGAACTCCCATGCCACGGGCAGTCGGCATGAGGATAATTCCGCATTCACGATAGGGATCCGACATTTGATCATAGCTACCAACTCGCACGAAGTCCGGATTCCTTACATAACGCACAACCGAACCATAGATTCTTACCTGCTGGCCGTTGGCTGCAGACTCGAGCCATTTCAATCCCTCGATATTAAATTCATTTGCTGACCCAATACATCCGATCTGCTCCGTTAGCGGCAAATTTTCGCGATTAACAGCCGGCGGACTCCACAACGTCCTGGTAATATCCCTGCCATTGAGTTTCTTCTCTTCCTCTTTCGATATAACAACCACTTGATCAGCAACTCTCAGCTCTTCAATTTCGCACGTCGGCCCCTCCCACATATAATCAGACCATAGATCGAGCAAAGCAATAACTTTGGGACATTCGCATGGAAGCCACGCCCAGTAGCTGTAATTAATCAAAGCCAAGTCAGCACCTTCAGTACACTTCCGCCACCATTCAGCCGGAAACGCATGGCGGTGATACGGGTTGCTGTGGCCAAATGCTTTTTCAAGACCTAACGCCTTACAGATTGATGCATACCCGATACCCAGCAATTGGATTGCCGACATATTGCAGGATTCTTCGCGCAATGCTACGGTGTAACCTAGTCTTTCGATCTCTGTCCGGGCTTCCGATGTCCACCCCATTCCAACTGGTTTAGTGGCTGCCGAAACGATGCGGCACTCACCTTGCGACTTCAGGACCTCCAAATGTTTCCACATCTCCCGCTTTCCACCTGTATCGGCAGGCAAAGGACAATAGGGAACCAATACCACGGATTTCATTTTTACAGGCATGACTGAATAAACTTGATGTACTGCGAAATAATTACTTGACGATGCAGAGACCAGCCGACATGCGCTTTCTGAAAAATGACAGCCGCTGCCATAACTATAAACGGTTCGAACCACAGGCGAAACCTGGCGCCCTGATAATTCGTCGCGCAAAACGCAAACGGAGCAAGAAACAGAAGGATAGACGCAATAAGCCACATATTCTTTCGCATCGCTACCAGCAGGATGAGCGCGGCAGCATAGATATACCCATAAACAACGATGAAAAAAATCGCAATAACGAATGGTACTGGACTCCATCGAACAGAGCCATCCGCATAATCCCGATACCATGTCTGCCTGAACAGGTAAAACAATGTATTGTTCCAATGCGTTTCGATCGAATTAAGCATCCCGTAATAAAACATGAACGATGCTGTCTCTAGAGGAAAGTCAAAATAGACTCCCATTGCCTCTTTCTTGCGAAGCGCTATCCGGCTCCCCAGCATCCTGCAATGTTCTTGTTTGATCAAGACCTCATGAATCTGCTCATAGCGCGCAGCCTTTTCTCGAAATCCGAGAACATCCTTGGCGAGATAGTCGTACAGCGCAATTGATCCACTCTCGGAAGGTGTAAACACCCCAACATTAATCCAATTTCTTAACGCCGGAGCCTGGACACCTATCAAAGCAAACACCAGCATGAATATCATCAGGAAAAACCTGAACCGGTTTACAACCTGATAACGGTTCTGAACATACGTCCAATGCATAAGTACTGCAGCTGCAGGATAGAAACCAAGCATAGGCCGCACTGTCGCAGAACAGGTAATTATTGTTATATACAAAAGACTCCATAAAATGCTTTGCCTCTGTAACGCATAAAAACTAAAAGCCATCCCGGTTAGCAGAGTTGATGCAAACATTGCATCGGACATAATAATTGGAACATAGCTTATAAATGCTCCGGAAAAAATGGTAAAGCCCACACATTCTATGGCCATCAACCTGGTTAACCCAAAGACATCTCTAGCCAGAAAGAATATGACAGGATAACTTAAGGCAAAAACAATAGCTTGAGCAACATAAGCGATAATCCGCCAATCCACACCTGTTAGAACACCCAGCTTCAATGCCCCAGAAAGGAAAAATGGGTATCCAACAGGGCGAAAACAATCCGGTTCCCCGTAACGTGCAAAAATACCAGTCTGCAGAAATGATTCCGCCGGTCCAATGTATGTTTTTGTATCAGCATGCGACCAATTCCATGTATCAAGGGGCGCCATTCGCAATAAGGCATACAAATACAGAAGATGGACAATGGCGCCAGCCACAAACAATACGCCATATATCATTTTCTCGTTCCTTGGGAAAATATTCATATGGTTAATATGCCTGACTTCTTACTAATATTTTCAAAAGCTCATTCCTGAATCGGCCAGGATCATGTCTTGCAACTATCTTCTGCTTGATCTCTTCAGCATTGTTAAGAAACCCTTTGAAAAGAATTTGGCAATTACTCAGCTTCTCTACTGCTTCAGTTTCTGTAGCAAATAAATATTGCGACTCAAGATAATCGGCAAATATTTGCGTCCCTGAACAGAGATGGGCAAGCACCATCTTCTTGCGAAGGAGTGCCTCTATCATTACCAGAGGAACACCTTCATAATCAGAGGGAATCAACACAAGATCAATAAGCGAATATATCTCTTCCTTGTTATCCATCCACCCTTTGAAAACAAAATAGTCTCCCAGCCCCCTGTCTTTAACCATTGCCTCAAAGCGCTCCCTGTCAGGACCACCGCCGACTACAATGACTGTAAAATCCTTCCGGCTTTTGCATAGCGCCTCAACAATGTCTATGGTACGCTTTAGACCTTTCTGGCCCAATTCTATCCTTCCTATCAAGCCGATCCGCAACTTGTTGCCCTGCGATTGAGCATTGACCTCAGCAACGACATGAGGCGCCGTCGCGATACTTACGGCATTCTCAAGAACAAACACAGGGCGTCTACCGCCAGTGGCATTTTCTATGTATTTCTTTTGCTCTGTACTTATCGTTATAAAGAAGTCAAATAACCGGCAGTAC
>Ga0118677_10002332_pt1 | contig 38429 bp, 41 predicted proteins | sample AliMusrvi5mmetaG_FD_86154 | JGI IMG/M metagenome (GOLD analysis project Ga0118677, IMG submission 86154) | reverse complement strand
ATATTAATTATATAATCTTATATTTATATTTAATGTTTACTGTAAATTATGTTAATTAATTTATATATTCAGATTGTTAGGCATATATTGTATTTGTAAAGATTTGTTAATATTGAATATTATTATCTACATTTTTGGGAAGCAGTATATTTTTCTAAAGGTACTGATTTGTTTTTAAAACAGATCATCAATCTACTTTATGTTTTTTAAACTCATAAATTAAAAAGGGAATATATTTCCATTGTCTTACTGTTCTTAAACATAAATAATTTCTGAATACATCTCAAATCAAATGGATCCTTGATCTGGCACCATTGCCCCCATCAAAAAAGAGAGTTACAGCAATTAACCGTAACTCTCTTTTTTATTCAGTGGTTTCCTATGGTGGAATATTCAATCTTTTTTATCTCCTCTCAGGTGTCCTTTCGTACTTCAATAACTTGCTGGCCCAGGGAATGAAATACTTAAAGTTTGGTGCATCGGTGTGCCCTCCATCGTGCTGACGCCAGGCCAACTCTCCATCCAGTAAACCCGTATTGACCGGAGGCATCTTTTCCGTTAAATAATCATTGGAGACCCCAAGATCTTTTACCCCCAATAGCTTAAACACAGAACCTGCAGCGATGGTGGCCATATAACTTCCCTGATGATCGAGCCATTTGGCATCTCCCTTTTCAGGAATACCATAACTCACGAAGGTTAGTCGAGGCGCACAGAGTGCTATCATATCGTGTGAGTCAACAGGCAGATCGCATCCGGTCTTGCTTCCGAAGCTTGCTTTGGAAGCCCCGTATTTGATGTAGTTTCCTGCCATCCAGTAATATTCTCCCCCGGTAAGGCTTTCCACAGCTTCCCCAAAGTTACGGCGATGAAGGGTTGCACCCCCTTTACCTGAAGATCCAATCAGTCCCACAGCAAAACGAGGCTCAAAGGCCATGGTGACCAATGCCGCTTTACCATAACGCGATACTCCCTCGATGCCTACCTTTTTGGCATCCACCAAAGCATCTGTTTCCAGGTAATCCAATCCGCGTGCTGCTCCCCAGGCCCATGCCCGAAGTGAGCCCCAGTCTTCCGGTTTACGGGGCTGTCCCTTATTCACAAGGCCAATGATTCCCCTAGTAATGCCTGCGCCGTTATCGGCCTGTATGCTGTTGTTGTCAATGATCACATAGCCCCAGCCAGCTGCAAGTAATTGTTCCGTTGGTGAAGGATCACCTTCAGGTTTCGGGGCAAAGAAATTGGGGCCAGCCAATCGGGTAACCGGCATATAAGCAGGATACCGGTCAAAGATTGCCTTCATGTCCGGGTTGGTCTTGATCATCATCTCTTTAAAAGTGCTATTCAGTTTGTCCATGTCCTCCGGCGAAGGTTGCGCCGGTGAAGGGAAAGACGGACGTCCGCCAAACATCATCAGCACAGGAACAGGGCCCTTTACATTGGTTGGCACCACCAGCATCATATTGATATCCACGTTGATCAATGGATATTCGCTGTTATCAACATGCCCGATTAATTGTCTGGCAATAACCGGTGTCCAGCCCACAAATTCCTTATCTGTGACTTTTACCGTCCAGGTAACAGCCGGTATCTTTTTAGGAAGACGTCCATAGACTTCCCGTTCCAGGTCTTCCACCAACTCGGGGCGGCGCTGTTTCCACCATAGGTCGGCAGTGGTTACTTTCTTGCCGCTCTTGGTAGTAAGCAGATCAGGTAATTGAGGACAGGGATTAGCCAACGATTCATCGGTATTGGCATGATTAGCGTCCGCCTCATTACCGCTGGGTCCCGGACGCAGTTCTTTCACGCCCAGTTGCTGCATCATGTTGTTATGATCCTGTTGCGCGTTAAATGTTACGATCTTGGGATACTTACTGCTATCGATTCTGGCCTCTTGTGCCCTTGCCACATGAACAAAACATACGACAAACAAGATAAATAGAGATTGCTTCATTGGATTGTTTAGTTTATAGAGTTGTAAATGTTTCTATTGTTTTTATTGTTTCTATTGTTTAGTATTGGGTCTCAGGTCTTCAGTCTCCTGTCTTCAGTCTCCTGTCTCCTGTCTCCTGTCTCCCATCTTCTTATCTTCTCACCTTCTCCTTGCTCCCTGCTCCCTGCCCCTACTCCCCCGTCCTGAATGGCGATGCCGGCAAACCTTCCTTGTTATACAGATTGGCACCAACCGGGTTGTCCGACCAGGCATACCGTACATATTTGGGTTCGGTAATTTGATCATTCCATACCACTACACTGTTTCCCTCAATCTTTGCAGTAGCCCATACAAATTTACGGTCTGCCCCTGCTATTTCGAAACGTGACAAAGGCTCTCCGTCGCTGGCGATAAGTCCGCTTCCGGTATGGCTAAAGGTGACGGTTATCTTGTTTCCTTCTGTTTTACACGATTGGTAAATCGGTCCCATATATTCGAGTCCCTTCTCTACGTAAGCCAGTTTAAAGGCACATAAAGCCAGCCGTTCACCCAAATCCTTCTTGTTCAAAGGATGAATGTCGTTCCATTCGCCCAGGTCTATGGCAACAGCCATCGCCGTATTGGGAACCGTTAAAGCCTGAAGCTGAGCTTCCCTTAAACCCGCCCAGTTACTTTCTTCGGACAGGTAATTCATATCCATATAATTGGCCAACTGCACGTAAAGGAAAGGCAATTGTCCCTGTCCCCAGTGGTTGCGCCAGTCGTCGATCAAGGCAGGCATCAGATTGCGGTAAGCCTTGTAACGATCGGCATTCGTTTCGCCCTGGTACCAGATAAAACCTTTAATGGTTTGATTGAGCAGTGGACCGATCATAGCATTATATAAGGCTGTAGGCTGATCCTGTGCCGAAAACGCAAATCCGGTAAATGCATGCGGTTCATATACTTCTCCCACTTTATACATCCACGTCCCTTTTAAATCAATCTCCTGACCGCTTGCCGACAGGTAATACGGCTTATCGGGTACAAATCCTCCCTTGCCAGAATTATTGATCACCCTGACTACAATACTATTCTTCCCTGCTTTCAGCACTCCGGCAGGTATTTCGTAGCGCCTCGGCGGATACTGGTAAGCCGTAGTACCCACCAGCTGCCCGTTTACATATACAAAGTCAGCATCCACGATCCTCCCCAGCATAAGCTTCACCGGAATGCCCGTCAGTACTGCCGGAACCTCCACATCCCTGCGATACCAGACCACCCCGTCGAGGTTTTTCACTCCCTGGTCTTCCCAGTATCCAGGCACATTAATCGTATGCCAACCCTTCGGCACATATGAAGACTCATACCATTTGGGACTTTCAATCATTCCTTTATCTACTACCTCCTTTTGCACCGGTTTGGGCCTGGTACTCATCAGTGAATCAATATAGGCCGTTCGCTGATTCCTCTTGATAATGGATAGTTGCTCCGGAAATTCCTTGTACCCCTGTTCACTGATCCACGCTTCGATAGGCGTACCCCCGACACTCGAATTAATGAGTCCTATCGGTACATGATATTTTTCGTAGATTTTTTTAGCAAAGAAATATGCCACCGCCCCAAAACTCAGTACATCCTTCGGGTTGGCCGATTTCCAGTTCCCTGCCGGAAGGTCGTCTGCAGGCCCCTTCAGATTGGTCTGGGTAGGAATAAAAAAGTTTCGGATCTCAGGGTAATTGGCATTGGCAACCTCATCGGGATAGCGCTCCTTCACCCGTTCAACAGGCAGCACCATGTTCGATTGCCCCGAACATACCCACACATCGCCGAAAAGCACATTGCTTACTTTCAGTTCATTCTGCCCCTTAAAAACCAGTTCATAAGGCCCGCCAGCTTTTTGAGCCGGAAGCAGGATCATCCATTTGCCCGACTGATCAGCCCTGACATTGTATTTTTTATTCCGGAATGTAAGTGTAACTTTTTCATTCACTGAAGCCCATCCCCAAAGCTTTACTTTCACATCGCGCTGCAAAACCATGCCATCACTGATTAACCTCGGCAGCTTAACAACTGCTTGCGAGGAAAACCATCCCAATGGAATGAGCATCAAAAATAAGATTATCTTTTTCATTAAATTTACTAATTTGGTTTAGGGCAGCACTTTAATGATGTATTCTGAAGATGAATAAACCGGATTGCAAGTTATTATTATTTTATTTCAGTGGATATAGTTTTTTACTGAAAACCAGGACAAACGCTAAAGAATAAAATGTTCTATGACGTTTTGATGGAGTTAACAATTGTATTTCGGAAATGCCTTCAGCACAGGGTCTCGATTGGGATTGAGTTAACGCCAAAGGTGTGTAAAGATTATAGTAAACAAATTATATCGCCAACAACCAACCCCGAAAGGGTGATATGAATACTTTTCTATAATTATATCATCCCTTTGGGATTAAAAATCTTTTTGTTCAACATTATCTATAATCCTAACATCCCTTTGGGATTGGTTGTCCGACTTAGTGCTTTATTATCCTTTCTGACTTGGCTTGCTCACCCGATCCACCAAATAAACAATCGACTGATACGGAATTCCTGAGTGCTGGCTCAACCCAATTTCACACGTGCGGCTGGTGGAAAAGCCGTACCGGATCCCTTCAGGCAACTGGCTTTTCAGATCACGCAAGCCATGTTCATTGAGCTCCGGAAAAGTAAACCCACGGTCACCTGCAAAGCCACAACAGTTGGTATCCGGGATAATAACCTTCACTGCACACTTTTCGGCCAGTTCCTTCAGCTTCTCCTCCAAGCCCATCTTCTTCATGCTGCAAACCGGGAAGACAGTGATAGCTTCCTGCAAAGGTGTGATTTCAAGCTCCGGTAAAAGGTATTCGAGAATAAACTCCACCGGTTCATAGAGTTTCAGACGCTCTCCCATATGATCCTTCATGGTGTAAAGGCAGGGACTCATGTCGCAGAGAATAGGGTACTTGCCCTGTTCACTGGCCTTCAGCAGAGCAGCTTCGAGTTCGTTCGATTTCCGGTTTCCAGCTTCCGTGTATCCTTTGCTGGAGAAAGCCATTCCGCAACATAAACGATCCAGGTTTTCAGGAGTTATCACTTCAAATCCCCCCTTATTCAGCAGTTCCAGCATCTTTTCCGAAAGTTGCTGCTCTCCCCGTTGCTCTTTCGAAACACCCATCGAGCGGTTGATGCACGAAGGAAAATAAACTACCTTTTTTTCCATCTTAGTTTGCTTTACCTGTAAGGGCATTATCCGTTTTGCTCCAAGAGGAATATACGGATTCCAAAGCGGTATGCGTTTTCCTGATATCGTTCGTAATCCTCCGGAGATGCCTTTCATCATTGAAGTTCCCAGCAAAGTATGGAAGAAACCAACCACCGAAAGTGCCGTCCGAACGGTTGCCGTAACCCCTCCCATATGATCGGCAATCCAAAGAGCTGTTTTCTGTTTGGAGCCGATTTCTTCAGTACGAAGGCTTTTGATTAGTTTCCCCGTATCAATATTTACCGGACAGGCTGTGGCGCATAAGCCGTCTGTGGCGCAGGTTTCGTTTCCCTCATATCGATAATCATGAGTCAATGAGGCCAATACATGCGGCTCCTGTCCGCTTCTGCCCAGACGGGCCATTTCGCGGTAAACCACGATCCGTTGTCGTGGCGTAAGGGTTAGTTCCGCTGACACACAATTCGGTTCACAGAAGCCGCATTCGATGCATTGGTCGATCTTCTCGCTGGCTACCGGTATAGGCTTAAGGTTTTTCAGGTGTACCTCAGGATCGTTATTCAGAATCACTCCCGGATTGAGCAAGTGGTTCGGATCGAATAATTGTTTAATCCGCTTCATCAGTCCGTAGGCTTCCCTGCCCCACTCCATCTCAACAAAAGGCGCCATATTGCGTCCTGTACCGTGTTCGGCCTTGAGCGAACCATCATATTTTGCAACAACCAGTTCCGACACTTCGGCCATAAAGTGGCTGTACCGGTCGATCTCGCTCTGCGATCCAAAATCCTGTGTAAATACAAAATGCAGGTTCCCTTCAAGTGCATGACCGAAAATAACTGCTTCATGGTAGCCCCATTTCCCGAACAAATTGTGCAGATCGTGCGTAGCTTCTGCCAGACGGGGAACAGGAAACGCCACATCTTCAATGATCACCGTGGTGCCCGTCTTGCGCATTGCGCCTACCGAAGGAAAGAGTCCCTTGCGGATCTTCCAGAGCAGTTCATATTCCGAAGCTACTGAAGTAAACTCGATAGGTATTTCTGAAGGAATAGTCTTAATTGTATCACGAATAATGGCTATCTGTTGATCCAGATCTTCTTTCCGTAGTGAGCGCGTTTCTACCAATAATGCGCATGCCGTAGGACTGAGCGTTTTCAGGTATGCAGGCATATGATCATGGTCCTCCACCGATCTCAGACCTGCCCTATCCATCAGTTCAACTGCTGCAACGGGAGCAGATTTCAATAATGAAACCGCATTGCAGGCTTTTTCAATATTCGGGAAAACCATCAGTGAACTAGCCCTGAATGGATGTTCTACGACTGTATTATAACTGATTTCAGAAATAAACCCCAGTGTTCCTTCCGAACCTATCATCAGGTGACTGATCACCTCAAAAGGGTCGGTGTAATCAACAAGCGCATTCAGACTGTAACCTGTCGTATTTTTCATTTTGAACTTCCGAGTAATCCGTGCGGACAGTTCCACATTCAATTTTACCGATGCCGCCATTTCATCAATACCCTGAACCAGTTCCGGATGGGTACTTTGGAAGACATCCTTGCTTGCCTCATCCGAAGTATCAAGCAACGAGCCATCTGCAAAAATAATCCTCATGCTGTCCATCGTCCGGTAGGAGTTCTCAGCCGTTCCGCAACACATACCACTGGCATTGTTGGCTGCAATACCGCCAATCATGGCCGCATTGATGGATGCCGGATCTGGACCAATCTTTCGCGCATAATGGGCAAGCAAGGCATTCACCCTTCCCCCTGTCAAGCCGGGTTGCAGGGTAATTTTCAGCCCGTTTTTTCCAATCCTATAATTCTTCCATTGACTTCCAGCAATAACCAGTATGGAATCCGAAATGGCCTGTCCCGAAAGACTTGTCCCTGCCGCTCTGAAAGTCACCGGAAGATTCAGGCTTGAGCTTTCCTGAAGAATAAGCGAAACCTCTGCTTCATTTTTAGCCTTGATGATCAGTTGCGGGATTAGCCTGTAAAAGCTGGCATCGCTTCCAAAGGCAAGGGTATGCAGCGGATCATAAAAGATTCTCTTCGGATCGATGACTGAACTGAGCTGCTGATAAAGAACCTTAAAATTTCCGTTAAGCATGGTGCAATCTTAGGGGTGAAGCAGAAACAAAAATACTTAAAATTATCCGCTTTCAGATTCTGAAATCCAATCTAAACCGTCCGTACAGATAATTCGAAACCAACTGCTCTGCCCTGAACAATCCCCGGGAACTGGGACGACAATCCCGAAATGGGATTGTCCTGAGAAAAAGAGTTATGATTTTATGTCCTTCCACCTTTGACCGTTTCCTAATCACGAAGGGATAGGGCTATACCCTCCTGCCATCATTTACTCTCTATCTGCTCTATATCTGGACTAAATTCCAGAAATTAGAGCAGATAAAAGCCAGATGGTAATCAGATCATAGTAGGAGGGTATAGGGCTGCTAAATCCCAATACCGAGGAATACAAGCGCCTTTTGCGAGTTCAGGCAGAATCGGGTTCGTTCCGGACTACCAATAAGTATCTGGGGATAAACGTTTTATTTTATTCCAATGCGATAGAGGCTTTGGTCGGTACGTAGAAAGATGGAATTCCGGGCGATAGCAGGGGTGGCATAGACTTCACCGGGCAATTTGTTCGTGGCCAGGATCTGTAGCGAGTTTCCTGCCTTCAGAACCATCGTTTCGCCCTTGACGGAGGTAAAATAGATCATCCCGTTGGCAGACACGGGCGAGGAATTGTATTTCTGGTTTAGCTTTTTCGAATAGACTTCCTTCCCCGTTTTTGCATCGAGGCAGAGAAGAACATTCCGGGTGTCGACGGTGTAAATCAGTCCGTCTTTCAGAAGCGGGGTGAGCAGTTGCAAAATGGGCGCCTTCATTCGCCAGAGAATGTTGGTTTTGGTGATATCGCCCTGTCCATCGGGATTTACTGCCAGCAATTCGGCGTATTTCTCGCCTTCAGGAGGAGTAACGAAACTGGTATAAAAATAGATGACGCCATTTTCAAGCAAGGGCATGGCGATGGTTGAGTCCTCGCCCTGAACAATACGCCATACTTCCTTACCCGTTTCGGGTTCATAAGCGATGCAAACAGCAGCACCGTTTGAGATCAGCAGGTCTTTCCCCTTTACATTGACGATGATTGGGGTGGTGTAGGCCTTCTTCCCGATCGGAAGCAAAGGCTCGTACAATTCTTTCGGACGTTCGGTTTTCCAGACGGTCTCCCCGGTTTGCTTGTTCAGCGCACAGAGGTATTGAACATCTATTCCTTCGAGGTGAATGATGAGCAGGTTTTTATAAAGTATCGGCGACGAACCGGCACCCTGAACATGATCGCATGGCAGATCAGTCCGCTTCCAAACGATTGCACCGGTTTTGGTGCTGAGGCAGGCTGTGCCGTAGGTACCGAAATGCAGGTAAACAAATCCTTCTTCAATGCAGGGTGTGGGTGTAGCATACGAATTGATAGAATGTTTCGGGAAGACGGTTTCGGGTTGCAGAATATCCGTGGCGTAGATTTCTTTTCCTGAATTGATATCCAGACAGATGCCGGTCATCTTTTTACCGTCTTCGGAAGCTGAAGTCATCCATACCTGCTCTCCCCAAATCACTGGTGAAGACCATCCTTTCCCCTGGATATCTGTTTTCCAAAGTATATTTATTGAATCGCTCCATGACACCGGAGTATTTGACGTTTCAGCTATTGCATTGAGATTGCTTCCCCGGAAATGGGTCCAGTTTTCCTGCTGGGCATAGGCTGATTGTAAACTAATGACAGCAAGAAGGATAAACACTATTTTCCTGATTTTGGGCAAGGTGATCATTGGTTTAGGTTTTTGGGCTTAGTATTGGTTGACTGGCTGCAAAGATAATTTTCTTCCTGAAAAATAGGGTGTCATCCGTTATCTTTAACATTCCGAAGAAGGCTGAGGACGGATGGATGAAGCTTCCGGTGCAAATTACAGACCCCTGTTTTAAAGTTACCAAGGATAAGAACATTACGGTTCTAGTGAAATATGGAGTGGTAAATCCATAAAAAAGGCCTGTAAATCTAACGATTTACAGGCCTTTGTGAAACTTTCATTTCCAATTTTGTCGGGGTGGCCGGACTCGAACCGACGACCTCCTGGTCCCAAACCAGGCATACTACCAACTGTACTACACCCCGATGCTTACTTTTCAATATTTTGTGCGGAGAGAGGGGGATTCGAACCCCCGGTACAGAATGACCCGTACGTCGGTTTAGCAAACCGGTGGTTTCAGCCACTCACCCATCTCTCCATGGTATTGTAACGGAATTAAATTTCCTTCCAAACTCTCAATACTGTTAGTGATTTTCTTTCGATTTCACTGGTCATTCAGCCTTTGCGAATGTGCGTGCAAATATAGAACTACTTTTTTCTTTAGCAAAACAATTCCAACAAAAATCTGGTGTTTTTTAATGTTTTTTCGGCATCAGACATAAACCTGATAATTCGGAAAGCTAAGTCAATTGCCACTTTTGTACGATTCATAGTGAAAAAAGTTATAAAACCAATAAAAATGAGACCTGAGTCTTCTGGTAATCAGACACCTATTGAGAACATGTTATAAAAACACCTGATTTAATTGGAAAATTGATTTGAAGCGATTATCTTTGAAATAACAAATCGTTCTTACACATCAGGTCAAAAGATATTATCCGCATTAATTCTGCGTTTGGAAAATTCAACATTTACAATTGACCCGAGTAAGCTTATGACTGCTAAAACAGGCCTAGTACCGCTTTGCGGGAGTAGCACCAGCTACCGTTGGAAGTTTGATCAGGCAGGCACTCAATTCCTATTATACTGGGATTTTTACAATCGAATTAATGCGGATTTTTTATGCCCTGTCGTGAAGGAATAAATCAGGAGGAATGAACTGGCAACCAGGCATCTCCGAATTATACAATCTATATCACTTTTCATTAGCGACGCAACCGATAAGCCATCAGGGATATCAAAACCATTACCGACAGAAGAGTGCTTATTTTGCCCAGATAATCCCCATGACTTACAAAGAATGTGATCTCCCCATTCAGTTGAACCGGTGAAGAGAGAGCCGCACAGGTGTTCACCGCAGTCATTTTTAACACATCACCCCGCTGGTTTATAAACCCGGAGATACCTGTATTGGCACAATGGGCAATACTTCGTCGGGTTTCAACAGCACGAATTCGTGAATAACCGAAATGCTGCCAGGTTCCGGGGGAATCCTTCCACCAGCCATCATTGGTGAGCACCACCAACAGGTTTGCACCCCTTTTTACCATTTTACCGGTATACTCCCCGAAGACAGATTCAAAACAGATTACAGGCCCGAGGATCACCCCTTCGTTCCCTGAAAACAGAACCGGCTCATTCGACGCACCCAGACTGCCACTGGAGCCTCCCAGATCAAGTACATATTTACCTATAAATGAAAAGTATTTTTGAAACGGCATTCGCTCCACCCCGTTAACCAGAATACATTTATGACTGATCTGCAGATCTGAAGCCTGATCAATCATTAATGCTGAATTGAAAATATCGTAAGAATAACTGCCATCTGGCGATTGCCGGGCTGTCTCTGACAGGACCTCCCCATTATCCAGTTTCCGTTGAGTAATAGCACCCCCGATAAACCTGACTTTTGGATATTTCTGCAGAAGTTCAGCAATAGCGATCAATGACTTATTCCTTAATGGCTGTTGAACAGAATCTTCCCATAGTGATGGCAATGCAGTTTCAGGAGCAACAAGGATATCGGTTGAATCAGAAATTGAAGATTCAGCAAGAGTAAGGAGCTTGCGGAGCTGGTCATCGGGACTCAGGCCTGAAAACTTCTGGGTATAAGGATCAATATTGGGCTGCAAAACCACCAGGTTCTGGAATTTTCCTTTTTCTGAATACCCGGAATAGATTATTAATGAGGCGAAAAGGGGGAGAAATACAACAATGAAAGATATTCCTGCCAGCTTCAGAGATTTCAGGTAAAGCTTTCCTATGATACTTTTGGCTGCAAGGAAAATAAGGATATTGGCCAGCAAGACCCACAAGGAACCTCCCAGAACTCCGGTATATTCAAACCATTGAATGATTTTTACAGAGTTCGCAAAACCGTTTCCAAGAGTTAGCCAGGGCCAGGGAATAGCCCAGTGATGCTGCATATACTCCAGGCAGAGCCAGAATACCACCAGGGAGAAATACCCGGTGCGAACGCTAAACCTGCTTCGTATCCGATGCATCAGCCACCAGACAGCTGTCATTAATACCGTATTCATGCCGGAAATAATTATCATTCCCGGCAGGGACACATAAGCTATCCACCAGGTCGATAACACATTCCAGATCAGAAATACCAGAAAGGCAAGGTTGAAAAATGAGCCTTTTTGCTGATTTTCCGGACTTGACAATTGGTCCTCAACGGCAAGAAATGGTACCAGTGCAAAGAATAAAACCCAGCCCATGCTTTGAAACATCCAGGGTAAGCTCAGTAATGTCCCTGAAATAACTGACAGTAAAAAGGTGTGTTTCCTATTCATTACTGATTCGCCGGTGGAATAACCTCTTCCTGAAATGCTCCGGCTGGTTTATAAAATATTGAGTTCAGCAGTTCTTCCTTTCATATGCCCCCTGCGATCAAATACCAGATCAAGCTTTCCTGCAGCCAGAGCACCCCAGCCGGCCTGGTTAACCAGGATTGGCTTTCCTTCGGCATTTTTCAGAAGCAATGGTTTATCAAGGAAAGTATGGGTATGTCCTCCAAGGATCAGATCAGTATATTTGGTCTGAGGAGCAAGCGTTTTGTCGCTTATTTTATTCTCCTTGTATGAAAATCCCAAATGCGAAAGACAGATAACCAAATCGCAGTCATGCTCTTTCTTTAGCAAAGATTCCATCTTTAATGCCGTTTCAACAGGATTGAGATAGCGTGTCCCGGCATAATTCTGTTTGGTAACCAGACCAAAGAGTTCGATTCCAAGACCGTAAATACCAACCTTTACTCCACCTTTTTTCAGGATGAGATGAGATTTTGTATGACCAGCCATGACAGTGTCCGAAAAGTCATAATTGCTGTTGACAATTGGGAAAGCCGCATATTTAAGGGCAGATACGATATCGTTCATCCCGTTATCGAACTCATGGTTCCCAAGTGTTCCGGCTTCATAGCCCATTTTACTCATTACTTTCAGGATCAGGTCACCTTTAAAATAATTGAAATAAGGAGTTCCCTGAAACATATCACCCGAATCGACCAGCAGAAGATTGGCATTCTCTTTCCGGTACCTGGAAACAAGCGAGGAAATCCTTTCCAACCCTCCGCGCCCGGCATATTCGGCATCCGTTTCAGGAAACGGTTCGAGGTGATAATGGATATCGTTGGTGTGGACTACTGTCAGTTTGACCAGTTCACCCGATGCAAAAAGCTCATTGGGGAAAAGCCCCAGTGTTAATGCTCCTCCACCCAGAAGAACAGAATGTTTGATAAAATCTCTTCTATTGCTCATTGTAAATCCTCCCATCTTCAATTACTGTAATAATTCCATCCTTCTTATAGCGGTCAGCCAGGGACTGAATCAGGACATCCCTTATTTTCATTTTGGTATTGATCCGTTGAACCGGATCCGCTAACATACTCATCTGATCTCCTCCGTTGGCACAATAATCATTGGATACCAACCAGTAAAGTGCCAATGGATCGACAGCTTTCCCTCCAATCTTCAAGGTTGCAGGCTTTGCATTACGAATACCCATAGTGAGACCTGCAATTCCCTCACCTCCCCTGCCGGCAATACGTTCAGCCATTTTCTGAATAGATTCACCCGACACCTTAATCAAAACTATTTCGTTTTCGAAGGGCATCAATTCAAATATGTTTCTGACCGTTATATTCCCCTGTGGAAGCGATGAACGAAGCCCGCCATAATTCACATAGGAAGCATCGGGAGTAATGTTTAAATTATTTATTTTGCAATAGTCTGTGGCAGATTTCAGCAGGATATCTGAGATCAGATTGGTTAGTTTACTCTCAGGCTTTCCCTTCACCAATGGAGTAGAGCTAACCGCAATTAGTTTCGCCATATCATGTTCAATACTGTCATGGTATGGTTTTACGATTGCTTCAATGGTCGAATCAACCCTTGCAGCCTGGTTATTGACTTGAATGTTTTTTGTTGTAAGCTGATACACCGATAAATGCGGTGAACATGCAAATAAAAATAAAATAGCAGAAATACTTATGAATAAACGGCGCATTGAAGTACATTTAGAATTGAAATTCATTAAGATTGACATGCAGTAACAGGGATAAAGATAAAAACAAAATCCATTCAAAATCGTTTGATCCAAAATACATTTTCTGATGAGTCTATTAAAAAAACCAAGATCTACCTACCATATATTATTTATAACAGCTATTCCGTTAATACTCCTTTTTATGTGTCTTCAGTTGTCAGCCCAGGAATACCAGAAGATTAAAGCCAAAGCCGGAGAAGGAGCATTTTCAGTATTAAAGCAGAATGGTTACACTCCGTCAGAATATATGGATCAGTTTATTGAATTAAACAAATCCATTCTCGGAAAGAATAATGCTTTGATTGCAGGAAGAACTTACCGCTTGCCAGTAAAGACTGAGGATGCAACTGAAGTAAGCCCTAAGGCTGCACCGGTTGAAAAGGTTCCGGAAAAACAAATCTTTGAAATATTTGGCAGTAAGTACAGGGAAGTCACAATTAAGAACAAGGAGTTGGCTGGTTCAGTGTATTATCTGATGTCAGGCCACGGAGGCCCCGACCCGGGAGCCATTGGAAGGCTAAATGGTCATGATCTGTGTGAAGATGAATATGCCTACGATGTTACGCTGCGTTTGGCCCGTAACCTGATTGAATGCGGGGCAACGGTTTATATGATCATCATTGACCCGAATGATGGAATCCGCGATGAGCAATACCTTACACCTGATAAAGATGAAGTCTGTTATCCCAATCAGGAGATACCACTGAGTCAGGTGGCCCGGTTGCATCAAAGTACCGACGCTGTAAATGGTTTATACGCCTTAAATAAAAAGAAATTTCAACGATTGGTCGTTATACATGTGGACTCGAGAAGTGAGAAAGAAAACATCGATGTGTTCTTCTATCACGACAAGAGGAGTAATTCGGGCAAAAGGCTGGCCAATACCCTGATGCAGACCTTTGAACAGAAGTATGCCCAGCACCAGCCCAACCGGGGATATGAAGGAAATGTATCTGAACGCAACCTGTATGTGATAAAGAATTCGTTGCCGCCTTCAGTCTTTATTGAGATCGGGAATATCAATCATTTCCGCGATCAGCAACGTATCATTATTCCCGACAACCGGCAGGCTATGGCCAATTGGTTGCGTGATGGATTAATTGAGGACTTTAAAAAGAGTATTAAGTAATTCAGGAAATAGGAAAAGGGAAACAGGAAAAAGGAATAAGGAAAATGAAAAAAGGAATGGTTGCTCTGATTTATTTTTTCCTTATTCCTTTTTTCTTTTTCCTCTTTTCTCATTCCTATTTCCTGTTTCCCTTTTCCTGAAATAAACTACCTTAGTGCGATGAACACATCAGAACCTACAGATAAAATCCTGATTCAGTTTGATGGTCTGTGTATTCTGTGCAGCCAGACTATACGGTTTATCCTCAAGGCTGACCGTAAGAGGAAGTTCCTGTTTCAGGCCTTACAGAATTCAACTGAAAATAAATCTTCTGATACTATTATTGTGACTGATCAGGACTCAAGTTATCAATACTTTGATGCCGTTCTGAAGATCGGAAAAGAGTTGGGTGGAATCTATAAAGCAGTGTCTGTTTTCAGATTACTCCCCAAAAGCTGGAGGCTTTCCTTGTATTTGTGGATTGCAGCGAATCGTTACCGGTGGTTCGGTGTAAGGAAATCGTGTTATTTACCTTCCGGGGAAGAAGCCGAACGATTTATTTAGAATTCAAATTCATCGTTCTCAAACTGAATGTATCGTGCCGACAGATGTCCGATCATCTGACCGAATCCCCTTATAGTCTCTTGTGTAAACTGCGATACCTCGGCTTTTTTTAGTTTCAGGACCATATATCCATACAAGGCATTCAGACAGACTTCCACTTCATTATGAGTCTTATCAGTTGACTTTTGAATGAAATCGCTTATCGCCTCACGATTCGATTGGTATAATCTTACATAGGCCTGGTCTTTCTCAACCTCAAGCATTCGGAGGTGAAACTCATTCAGATCGTTGACGAGATTAACCAATACCTGGACATGACCCTTATCGCAAACATTTTCCTTTTCCATCATTGCTGCCAGGTTAGAATACCATGCAGAAATTTCCTTTGCCGTTTCTTCGTCCGCATTAAACCGGCTGACCAATTGCGATTGTATCTTTTCAGTATCAAATGCACAGGCTCTCAACAGATCTTCCACCTGCCACATGTACAGGATATATTCTGCAATATTCGTCTTACGTTTTTCTTGTGCAATAACCATATAGTAATGAGGAAAAAGGAAAAAATTAAAGGTAAAAGGTATCTAATGTCAGGTCTACATCAATCTAAATAACCCATCATCCTGAACTTCCTGTCCGACACAGGCGGGGTTTCAAGTCCCTCCTCCTATCTTGGTGTGTTGAAATAATCCCGATAGTCATCGGGACAGCATAACTCACCCGAAACTATACATCAAAGAAGTCATCCATGTCGCGACGATCCTTTTTGGTGGGTCTTCCGGTACCGCGTTCACGGTTAAAGACACTCATCTGTTTCTGAACCTCAAGAATCTCCAATTCAGAGGCTGGAGTTGTTTCTACAAGGAATTCGGGAACAAGCTTAGCAGCCATGCGACTTTCGGTGAGTGCAAGTATCTTATAGCTGCGGGTAATCGGTGGACGGCGCAACTGAATGGTTTCGCCTACTTTCAACTCGCGTGAAGGCTTGACATTCATTCCACCAATAGTCACTTTCCCTTTTCTACATTCTTCCGAAGCCTGGCTGCGTGTTTTATACAGTCGTACAGCAAAAAGCCATTTGTCAATTCGTACACCTTCTGCCATATTATTTCCGTTTATTAAAGAATGTCATGGTCTGGTTGATCCCAATGGTTGCAAAGCTTTTAATGATTTCTACCGAAGTATCAATCATAGCCGGAAGTTCAAGCTTTTCCTGTTTATCCCATTCGCCGAGCACATAATCTATCTGTTGTCCCTGCCTGAAATTATCACCGATACCTACCCGAAGACGTGCATAATCCTGACTACCGAGCATCAGAGCAATGTTTTTCAATCCATTATGACCAGCATCGCTTCCTTTGGCACGAAGCCTGACGGAGCCTAAAGGCAGGGCAAGATCATCAACAACGACCAACAGGTTTTCGATCGGAATGCTCTCTTTCTGCATCCAATAGTTAACAGCCTTCCCACTTAGATTCATGAATGTGGAGGGCTTCAGCAGAATAAACGTGCGACCCTTGAATTTATATTCAGTAATCCAGCCGTATCGCTGATCGCTAAAAACAATATTGGACGCCTCTGCGAGAGCGTCCAATATTTTAAATCCTATATTATGCCGGGTATTTTCGTATTCTTTTCCCGGATTTCCCAATCCTGCAATCAGGTATTTCAAGAGGATAGATTTACAAATTATTTTTTAGTGGCACCTGCACCTGCAGCAGCTTTGGCAGCTCGTGTAATCATGATGGTTACAACAGGAACAGCCTTAGCATTGAGAAACTCAAGATTTTCTCTTACCAATGATCCAACTTTATAGCTCTGGCCTAAATCCAGATCATCTACATTGATTGTAATAGCATCTGGAAGGTATTTCACCATTGCTTTTACTTTCAGGGTACGAAGGTTTAATTTCAATTTACCCCCTTTACGGATACCTTTTGCGAATCCTTCTGTTTTCACAGGGATTTCAACTTTTACCATCTTGTCTTCTGTTGTGCGAAGGAAATCAACGTGTAAAAGTTGTTCTTCAACAGGATGGAACTGTGTGTCCTGAATAATTGACTTATAAACTGTACCGTCAATATCCAAATCTACCAGGTATACGTTTGGCGTATAAATCAGTGATTTAAATTCTTTTTCAGGTGCCTGAAAATGGATAGGTTCTTCACCTCCATAAAGTACTCCGGGTACTAATCCAAGTGTACGTAGTCTTTTGGCTTCTTTTTTACCAACGACATCTCTCTTGATGCATTTGATCGAAATTGATTTCATTTTACTTTTTTAAATGTTTAAATTATGGTACTCAGTCCTCCCTTTACGGTGAAAGGGCAAACAGCATGCATAACATGTGCTTAGGAAAAAGCGGTGCAAATATATACAATTAGCCGTAATACATCGAACTAATTGACTGATTTTTATAAACTCTTTCAATTGCTTCTCCCAACGCATTCGCAATTGGAATATACTTGATTTTAGATGATTCTTTTTTACCCTGTATTGAATCGGTAAAATACAACTCAGTCAATGCCGAATTTTCGATTCTTTCATATGCAGGGCCGGACAAAACGCCATGCGCAGCAAAGGCACGAACGCTGATTGCACCATTAGCCATCATTACCTCGGCTGCCTTGGTAATGGTACCGGCAGTATCAATCATGTCATCAACAATGATAATGTTCTTTCCCTTCACCTCACCAATTAAGGTCATGCTGTCAACGACATTTGCTTTTGCCCGCGATTTATGGCAGATAACCATATCGGTTCCCAGCATCTTGGCATAGGTATTGGCCCGTTTGGTTCCGCCCACATCAGGCGAAGCAACAACCAGGTTTTCAAGTCCCATTTTACTGATGAACGGAATAAACAGAGAAGAAGCATACAAATGGTCAACTGGAACATTAAAAAAGCCCTGAATCTGATCCGCATGAAGATCCATGGTTATTATGCGGTCGGCTCCGGCTGTAGAAAGTAAATCGGCAATTAGTTTGGCTCCGATAGAGACTCTCGGTCTATCTTTCCGATCCTGACGGGCATAACCAAAATATGGAATTACCGCAATAATTTTGTATGCCGATGCACGTTTGGCTGCATCAATCATCAGAAATAACTCCATCAGGGTATCAGCTGGCGGAGGTGTCGATTGGATAATGAACACGTGCGAACCGCGAATGGTTTCTTCATAACAGGGCTCAAACTCACCGTCCGAAAAAACCGGACAGGAAGTCTTTCCCATCTCAACACCTAAACTATCACATATACGGCGGGTTAAATCCACACTTCTTGTACACGGGAAAATCTTAAGAGGAGCTTTTTTTGCCATTTCTACCTTTTTAAAAATTGTGTTTCAGGAATGCGAGCAAAGGTAAAAAAATCTCACTTATATCCTTTAATTTATCCTGCAATCTAATGCTAATTGAAAGAAAGCGAACAATGGGAATCGTTATTTTCACCTTTACCAAAGATGAAGGGTTCAGGTTTTATTGATATTCTCGATAAATGAAATGATCTCATCCTTTCCCAGTCCGTTCAACGATGAACTGACAAGAATCGGGGGCATTTCTTCCCATACTTTTTCCATTTCTTTGGTGTAGGCTGCCACATTCTTTTCTATGCCTGCCTTTCCTAACTTATCGGCCTTGGTGAAAACAATGGCAAATGGGATATTGTTCTCGCCAAGCCAGGTAATGAATTCAATATCAATCAGCTGAGGGGAATGTCGAATGTCTATCAATACGAAAAGGCAGTACAGATTCTCCCGGTCGAGTATATATCTGCTGATTAATTTCTGAAATTTCTCTTTTACGGAAAGGGCAATTTTAGCATATCCGTAGCCAGGCAAATCAACCAGGTACCAGCTTTCATCGATGATAAAATGATTGATCAATTGTGTCTTGCCCGGCCTTACTGATACTTTTGCCAGATTCTTCTGACCAACAAGCATATTGATGAGCGATGACTTACCCACATTCGACCGCCCGATAAATGCATATTCAGGCCGATCCGGTGCAGGACACTTCTTCACATCGGTATTACTGATTAAAAATCTTGCCTGTTTAATCATTCGTATTGTTCGAAATTAAGTTTAAAGTTTCTCAACTAAATAATGCTATTCAGTTGTTTTATCGTCTGATGTCTATTGTCTAAAATCTGTTGTCTGCTTTTTTAAATCAATGACCAGCATTTCAGGACTCACTACCCTCCAACATATACCTCAAGCAGTCTTGCGCTTGCCGAAACTGGTTTTAACTGCACATGCTCCAGAGATGCCGGGATTAGGATAGTCTCACCTTTCTGAACAGTCTCTATACCCGATTCAGTTTCGATGTTCACTTCACCCTCCAGACAGATGAATATCACAAAAGAGTCCAGCTTGTTATAATCTTTATCGATCGTTTGATTCAATTCCAGCACATTGGTGGTAAAATACTTACACTTCGCCAGTTCAACCGATTCGTTTGGTATGACTTCGTATTTGGTTCTATATTCAGGGTAAAGCGTATAATCGATGGCATCCAGTGCCAGATCAGTATGCAGTTCACGCGGATTGCCTTTATCGTCGCGACGATCGTAATCATAAATGCGGTAGGTGATATCTGAAGTTTGTTGAATTTCAGCCAGCAAAATTCCTTTTCCAATGGCATGAACCCTTCCTGCAGGAATAAAATATACATCGCCTGCCTGAACTTCCTCGAAATTTAGAATATCGGTCAGTTCAGTCTTTTCAAGTTTCTCCAGGTACAATTCCTGATTGACTTCCTGATTAAATCCTGCCTGGAGTTTTGACCCTTTGTCGGCCTGCAATACATACCACATCTCTGTTTTTCCGTATGCATTATGACGCTCCCGGGCCAGTTCATCATCAGGATGTACCTGTATGGAAAGGTCGTCGTTGGCATCAATAAACTTGATCAGAAGAGGAAATTCCGTGCCGAAAGTTTCAAACAGATGATCACCCACAAGGTCACCCATATAGATTTCAATGAGTTCTTCCAGGCTGTTTCCGGCCAGGTAGCCATTCGAAACAACCGAGATATTGCCTTCAACACCTGAAAGTTCCCAGCTCTCGCCGCAATTGGGCAAGCTACCGTAATCCTTTCCGAGTATTGATTTTATTTTATTTCCGCCCCATATTTTATCTTTAAAAATAGGCGTAAACTTCAATGGGTACAATCCTTCCATTAGTTAAGGAATAATTAAGTTTGAATAAACAGGTTTACAACAATTGCTTCGGCTTAAAATTCAAAATCTACCGAAGCTCTTTCAACAGCGTGTTGTCCAATTAGTTCAACCACTTTCAGATGTTCAGGATGAACCCTGTAGATATCCAGCTCATCCACAGTTTCAAAATGAGTCAACAGGCAAATATCGTATGACTTTGAGTCCAATTCGTAATTCACGCCCACCTCAATGTACTTTAATTCAGCAATTTTGTCTGAAAGACCCATCAGCGCATCCTCAATAGAGCTGATTACGTCCTGTTTTTCACTTTCGGAATCGTATTTTTTCAGCTTAAACAACACCACATGATTAATCATAACAACGTATTTTATTTTATTTCCCCTGCAAAGTTAGCATTTTATGCCCTCTGTTCCACAACCTATCATTTTGCATGCTTTAAAACCGTACGCTTCATTATCTTTGGGAAAAAATCATTTCTATGTTAGTTATTGGGATTGCCGGGGGTACCGGTTCAGGAAAAACAACTGTTGTCAGGAAAATTATCGAGAAACTTCCGGCAGGTGAAGTAGCAGTCATTTCGCAGGATTCATACTATAAAGACAATAGTCATCTGCCCATGGACGAACGGCAGAAGATTAATTACGACCACCCGGCAAGTATCGAATTCGAATTACTGGTCGAACACATTATTAAGCTGAAGTCAGGACAAGCAGTACAGGAACCCATTTACTCCTACCTCACCTGTACCCGGTCGGAAGAAACCCGTGAGATACAGCCTAAATCAGTAGTGATCATCGAAGGAATCCTGGTGCTTTTCCCTGCTATCCTTCGCGATCAGATGGGAATAAAGGTATTTGTCGACTGCGACTCTGATGTACGTCTATCCCGTGTCCTTCAGCGCGACATCATCGAACGTGGAAGAAACGTACAGATGGTTCTCGACCGTTATGCCAAAACAGTGCGCCCGAGTCACATTCAGTTCATTGAACCCACCAAGCAGTTTGCCGACATCATTGTACCCGAAGGTGGCGATAACCTGGTTGCCATTGAGATTTTAACCAATTACATCCAACAAAACCTTAAATAGATGTTCGACTCACTCTCTTCCGAGGATATTCTGTTTATCGACATTGAAACAGTGCCTCAAAAAGCCGATTTTACTGAACTGCCTGAGCATTTTCAGAAGCTGTGGGAAAAGAAATCAAGTCACTTCAGGGACGAAAACCAACTCCCTGCAGATGTTTACGAAAGGGCAGGTATCTATTCCGAATTCGGACGAATCATCTGCATCTCGGCAGGTGTGATCATACAGAAGAACGGTGAACGCTTCTATCGTGTGAAATCGTTCTATAATGATGACGAGAAGAAACTGTTGGTATCCTTCAACGAAATGCTCGAAAAGTTCACCTCCAATCCCGGAAAGAAATTGTGTGCGCACAATGGTGCGGAATTCGACTATCCCTATATTGCCCGCCGTACCCTGATCAACGGACTAAGATTACCCAAAATACTGGATGTTTCAGGTGCAAAACCCTGGGAGATCAAAGACCGCCTGCTCGATACCCTGCAGATGTGGAAGTTTGGCGACTATAAAAATTACACTTCCCTCGATTTACTCTGTGCGGTATTCAACATCCCCACTCCGAAGGATGATATCGACGGAAGCCAGGTAGCGATGGTTTACTACCAGGAAGGAGACCTCGATCGAATCATCCGCTATTGCGAAAAAGACACCCTTGCCCTGGCCAACCTGATGCTGCGCTACAAAGGGGAACCCATTATTTCGATGGATAACCTGCTGGTGGTTTAAATCGAAATTAGTAATTCAACATTTTAAAGAACGTCTCATCAAACAGACCTGACTGGACTTTATACGACTGAATTATTATTTGACCTATAGGTTCGTAAAGGTCAATCTGATAATGCTACAAACCTATGCATCGGTGAATTCTGCATTCATACGATAAGTTTTGTTTAGGGGTTTTACTTAGCAGTTGACTACTTTTGATAAGCCCTTTACTTTTAAAAAAATCCATAACTCTTATATATATAAACACCAGTTAAGCGATTTGTCTTTACGGCAAAAAACAATATACGATAAGTATATAACAACGACTTAGTATTCTGAAACATACATATGATCTCACCTGAAAATAAAACAGACCTTCCATACTTTTTGTAACTATAAAAATTTTGTTACAAAATCCCGAACAAAGGATTATTACTATTTGTTTTTAGTCTAAATAAAAAATAGAATACACTTATTATCTGTTAATTATAATGAAATACAGGTATAAATTAAACTGATAACAGATAGCATTATAAATGATTTAATACTTTTTTAAAGGTCCTATAAAATCAAGTCTTGAAAGATGACATTGGAGGAATCTGAAAATCCATTTTAAAAGAGTAAGAGGTAGTTTCCGAAAAACCTAAGAGTAGGAAAAATCTCAATATTACACTAAATGAAGAATCTTTTATTGCCTTTTAGTTTAATTGCTTTTTTTGCATTAGCAAATGTTGTTGATTCAAATGTCTATGGACAGGAAGACCCATTCAGGATTGGAATAAAGGTTGGATTCCCCCAGGTGGCCGGATTAAACCTTGAATATGTGACCCCGCTTTTGAATAAAAGACTGGCCGCAGATGTTGATTTGAGTTATATTCCATTAAATCCAAATGGAGGCAAGGTAACTTACTCCGATTATGCTTTGTTTGCAAATTACTATTTTTCCCATGAAGGACGAGGGTTCTACGGAGGATTGGGTTTTAGCAGGATGGGGTTTGATGCCACAAAAGATGTAACATTCTCTGATGGCACAACTCAACAAGGAAAAGCTAATCTAGCCATTAATTCCTTAAACTTAAAGATTGGAGGAAAATACGGAAAATCATTTTACTTCAGATGGGAACTTGGTTATAGCCTGGCTTTTAGTTCACCGGTTTTTGAAGTAGTTGCTACCAAAAATGGGGAAACAAAGACTCAAAGTTTTAATTCACCAATAAAAGGTAGCGTACCCATTGCAGATATAGGTTTTGGAGTTGCATTCTAAACTCTTAGGCGAAAACGCTTCATCCCTAATTTGATTTCTATTAGCAAAGAATAAATGTTCAGAGTGGGTGTCCATACAGGCACCCTGCCACTCTGGATATGATTAAATAATTGCAAAAACAAATTCAACTTACAAAAGCTCAATCGCATATACGAAGATTTTTTGGCAGGTGACTAATCCTGTAAATTGCTTTTAGTTCAATATATTCCTATCTCTGAATTAAAATAGTCACCAGTCAAATAATCGAAACTTTCTCCATTGCTCCAATTTTGATTCCCTTTTTCCTAATTCCATTTTCCTCAGTTGCTTTATCTGATTCTATACTCACTGTAATTGGCAGCCGCACCAATGGCCCCCCCTTCGAATGCTAAACGGGCGGGTATCGAGTGTCACCTTGTGTATACCTTGTGTATACCTTAAGTATACCTTGTGTGTACCTTGTGTGTTCAGAAATAAATAAGGTATACTTATGCTAATTTTATTGTATACTTATTGTATACTTAAAAGGGCACTCGGGTATAGGCCGTATACGACCTGTACCCCGCGTAATGTTTCACGGAATGCAAAAAAGAAGGAGTTCTTTAATGATGTTGAAGAAAATATTCAACATCGTGGCTATTCTGATTTTGAAGAGTTCAGGAAAGCTATTGGTTTGTTAAACGGGCAAATACCATTGAGGGTTGCTCCCTTGGTTATGAAAGCAGTAAAACTACCGAAATCTGTACCCACATAACAATAAAAAGGTTTATTAAGAACCAAAACCCACTGAATAAATAGGATATATAAATTTATAATCTTATGTTTGTATAGCTAGTGTTTATGTCTTATTCAATCAAATAACATCAGTCTTTCTAAACCTAAACTTTAATTGAAAATGAAATAAATCCTGAAAATACTACGCATGATCAGAGTTTTAATAAAAGTAACACAATCAAACTAATGCCGATATACCCACAATTTGCGTGTTTACAGATGTTAGCGGTTATTTTAAGAGAAGCAAATGGAGCAAAAAATTGCAATTATAGATGGAGATAATTTCACTGACCTTGAAACATTTTACGACGAGGTGGACAGAGTTCTGACAAAAGATATAAACTTTAAAACTGGTCATAATTTGGACGCTTTTAATGATATTCTATCTGGAGATTTTGGAGTCTTCAGTTACAATGAAACACTAAAGCTTATCTGGACTAATTTTTCAAAAAGCAGAAAAAATTTAGGAGTTGAACTTATTTCGGTATTTACTGGAATAATAAAAGAACATGGCCAAATAGAATTTCAGATAATAGAATAAAAATGGAGATAATTAGATATCGACATATTAGAAAGAAAGTCAAAGAATTGGCGAAAAAGATTGACGTACCTGCTAATTTACTACCGACATATAGATTTTCTGCTGGAGACGCGTCACCACTTATTGAAATAGACAAACAAGGGAGACTTCATTATGCGCTAATTGAGAGAGGAGAAGAACTTGAAAGAAGAACGACAGAAAATCTTGATGAACTTTTATATTGGATCTTTTCCGGTATTGCCACATCAATGGCTTTTAAGTATGAACTAAAAAATAGGATTGAAGACAAAGATTGTAGAAGAATAGCATTTGACAAGCAAATAGAACTTCTTTCTATTCTTAACGAAAATTGGAGTAAAATAGAGTATGAGGAGCATTTACAAATTCTAAAAAATCTCCCATTCGATGACTTAGCTGGACTTAGAGCAAAATATTACAGAGAACTAAGAGAAAAAGGATTGCCAGAAGAAGAAATTGAAAAATTAGCATTTGAAAAGTACCCTGAAAATGAAAAAAACAACCGCTAACTTCGATTACCCCCAAATGCGGCAACAGTGGTTTTCGGTGTGCATCTTTCCTCTCTAGCCGTCTTTCGGCTTGACAGGAAATCACATGCAATCCGCCCCTGGGGTAGCTGCGAGACGTTAGGTGCTAACTTATTGAAAGTCTTTCACATTGGAGCAACTATTTATTTACATACATAGTTTTATATCATTTCGATATGCGTAAATTTAAAAAACACATCAAATTCCAATTAGCTAAAAGCAAAATGCTGACAGTGATCTTTGGACTATTTATTTTGACATTCTTATTTCACACACAGGTTATGGCTCAAGAAAAAAAACAAATGGTTAGATTAGCAAAAATTAAAGTTGACCCTTTGCAATTGGAAAAGTACAACGCTGCTTTAAAAGAGCAAATGACTACAGCCGTTCGTGTTGAATCAGGTGTATTAACCTATTATGCTGTTGCTGACAAGAGTGATCCAACAAGCATTACAATCTTAGAAATATATGCTGACACAGAAGCATATAAATCACACATAGAAACTACCCATTTTAAAAAGTACAAGGAGACTGTCAAGGATATGGTTAAATCTTTGGAACTTATAGATGTTACTTTGATTGGTTTCGCTAAAAAATCTGACATGTAGTTTACAAAAAATATTCATTACATGACAGGTTATTGAGATAGACCAGCTTCCCGGGATATACGCATAAAGTAGTAGTTGCTTGTGCAGATTTGCAATCTGCACCATTTAACAAAGGATTTGTAATCCTATAACACAGCTCAGTCATAATATTTAATTTCATACCTTTACAGTTCTGGGAATCAGAAACAAACTGTTAACAGGTTATATGGATGTAATCATCAGGACGGATCGCAGATCCGATGTTAAGAGGTACCCCGAGTACTCGGGGCAAATCTGCACCAGCCTGGATACGATTCTTAGGCGAGTAAGCTACCCGGTGGGGCAAGCAAAAAAACGTCACCCAATGACAGATTGATTAAATGTTTTTGTAATTTTGAGAAAACATGTAATATGAGAACGATTCAATTAAATATACCGGATAGTTTAGATTTGAAAGATTATGATTTTTCAATGATAATCGCAACTAAATTGTATGAGGATGCCAAGCTTACATCTGGACAGGCAGCTGAAATAGTTGGACTTTCAAAAAGAGCCTTTATAGAGATGTTAGGAAAATATGGAATATCGGTTTTTAGCACCCGGATTTCCGATTTACATTCAGATATAGCAAATGCCTAAAATCGTCATCTCTGATACGAGTACGTTGATACTTTTTCATACAATAGATGAGTTTCATTTACTGGAAAAGGTTTATGGTGAATTGATTACTACGCCTGAGATTGCAGAGGAGTTTGGTGATTAATTGCCTGATTGGATTAAAATTCAACCTGTTTCAAATAAAAAATATCAGGAATTTCTTGACACACAATTAGATTCTGGTGAAGCAAGTGCAATTGCATTAGCTACAGAGTATGAAGATGTATTGCTTATATTGGATGATTTAAAAGCCCGCAAATTAGCGACTCAATTAAAATTTAAAATTACAGGAACTCTTGGTGTGATTCATAAAGCAAAGCAGATGTCGATTATTGATAGGGTAAAACCGCTGATAGATAGATTATTGTTGACAGATTTTCGGGTTGCAGATAATATTATTGCGGAATTGTTAAAGTTGAATAATGAATAAACTGCCAGCCCCTGGTCGAGTAGACTGCCCCACCAGTAAATAGCTGACGGGAAGAGCCTCACTTGACTTGCTATCCGCCAATTGTCGGATACATTTCTTTGGAGGTGTAAACTGCCCAATTGGTAATCAGAAGAATGAACCTGAAATATTGACTTTTAATATTAAGATTATGGAATTTATAAGCATTCGAGCATCAAGGACATATCAGCAAATAAATAATGCTCCACCAGACGTGGTATTTCCATTATTGTGTCCGGTGAGGGAAAAAGATTGGGTTGAAGGTTGGGAGTATAAAATGATTTTCTCTAAATCGGGATTGATTGAAAAAGACTGCGTATTTTCAACACCGCATCACGGGAATGAGCAGACTATATGGTATGTGACCGAATATGACAGGGAGAATTATAAAATACAATTCGTGAGAGTAACACCTAACGAAGAGGTTGTCAAAATTGACATTTGTTTAATAGACAACGAAAATGGAACTACTACTTCAAATATTACTTACCAATATACTGCTCTCAATGACAGCAAGAATTTATGGATAAAAGAAAAGCTTGAAAGTGAATTTAAAGAAAATATGATTGAGTGGGAGGATGCTATTAACTTCTATATTAAAACAGGTCAAAAACTAATGAAATAAAACTAACAGCCGCTATTCGCAGACTGCTCCACCAGCAATTAGCTGACTATGAGATCCTCTCGCATTATATGCATGCAGATGGATAAGGTACTCATATACAATACTAATACAATAAAGGAATTAGATATGATATACGAACAAAAGAATTCAGAAACCATGAATATTATCCTTTGGATAACACAAGTGATTCTAGCATCTTGTCTGATATGGGCAAGCTTAATGAAACTATTTCAGCCAGCGGACAAATTAGCCTTAATGTGGCCATGGACCGCTGACCATGGCACTTTGGTAAAACTAACAGGGGTACTGGATTTATTGGCGGGGATTGGATTGATCTTGCCTGCATTGCTTCGTATACAACCCAAACTGACCATTTATGCAGCTTATGGCACAATTACGCTTATGGTTGCAGCAAGCATTTTTCATATATCAAGAGGCGAAGCTTCTCTAATTGGAATAAACATTTGCTTTGCGATTTTTGCTGTTTTTATTGCCTGGGGCAGACAAAAGAAAGCTCCTGTTACATCCAAATGAATTTGACCCGATCTTTTACCAAATGAACAGACATTATTCATGAATTATAACCTTCTGCATACGATAACCGGTTTCGGAATATTCCTTTTCTTAGCAGCCAAGGTTATCACTCATTATTATATCGATTATGTGCATAAAAGAAGCTTAAACTTAAGTGCTTTGTTTATGGTGCCTCTTTATTACTTTCGTCCTTATTCTTCCATTGTAAATCCTGAATACGAAAAGTTGAAATACCTATGTAATTCCTTTTTGGTACTTGCAGGCTTGTCGCTAGTTTTGAATATTGTTTTTGGGGTACTTCTCATACCGTAAATTGTCAGAACAGGATTAAATGATTACGGGATGGACAGGATTAAAAAATGAAAGTAATATACTATTGGTTTGAAATTCGTAATTATCCCTTTGATTTTCGTTATACCCTATTTAATAATACTCATTCCTTTGCAGGAGGAAGTCTGAGTTATTCTTTCAATAAAAAATATGTCGAACAATAACAAAACCATAAAATTAGTAAGTTTGTGGGAGATGAGTAAAGTTGAAACCATAGAAGAATTTTACCAACGGAAATTCGATTGGATTCCTGATAATATCCGCAATGAAATTGGACATTTCAATGTATTTCAGCACGAACCGGTTGAACCCGGAAAGACAAAGCCTCTGCCTTATAAAAGAAGGGATTTTTATAAAATCATGCTGGTGATTGGCAATATCAACATGAACTACGCTGATCAGGTTGTAACCATAAAAAAACAGGCCTTGTTTTTCTCTAATCCGCAGATTCCCTATAATTGCGAAAACCTGGAAAGAATCGAAGATGGGTACTATTGTATCTTCAACCAACACTTCTTCCATCAATTTGGCGATTTAAATCAATATTCGGTATTCCAACCCGGTGGGAATCATGTGTTCGAATTGACGGATGAACAGGTGGTACAAATTACTAGTATTTATAAAAAAATGTTCGAAGAAATCAATTCCGATTATCTTCATAAATATGATGTGCTTCGGAACCTGGTTTTCGAGCTTCTGCATTTTGGCATGAAAATTCAACCGGCAGTAAAATCTGACAAACAACACCTTAATGCATCCCATCGGATATCAACCATGTTCCTTGAATTGCTTGAACGTCAATTCCCCATTGACGAAAACCATCAGACATTTAGTCTGCGTTCGGCTTCTGATTTCTCCAATCAACTCAATGTACATGTAAACCACCTGAACAGAGCGGTAAAAGAAACAACCGAGAAAACGACTTCACAGATCATTGGGGAACGTATTTTACAGGAAGCGAAGATTCTGCTGAAACACAGTGCCTGGACTGTATCTGAAATTGCGTACGCCTTAGGCTTTAATGAAGTCACCCATTTCAATAACTTCTTCAAGAAGCATGTCCAGCTAAGCCCTTTAAAGTTCAGGAATATTTGAATTTCGTAAGCTATTATTTGTTTTTAGTTATTTTTAAGACAATTTCTGTTTGATATTTGTATCATCATTAAAAGCACAAAATCATGGAAACAAAAATTCAAAAACGTAAATTAGGAAATAGTGGTCTGGAAGTCTCAGCATTAGGACTAGGCTGCATGGGAATGAGCTTTGGTTATGGAACAATTTCCGATGAAAAGGAAATGATCGCCCTGATACGATCGGCAGTTGAAAGCGGAGTTACTTTTTTTGATACTGCCGAAGTATATGGCCCTTACATCAATGAAGAACTGGTGGGGAAAGCCCTGGAGCCATTCAAAGGAAAAGTGGTGATTGCCACTAAATTCGGATTCAATTTTCAGGATGGAGTAAATACAGGGCTTAACAGCCGTCCGGAGAATATTAAGAAAGTGGCTGAGGCTTCGCTCAAACGACTCAAGGTTGATGCCATTGATCTTTTCTATCAACACCGGGTTGACCCGAATGTACCGATTGAAGATGTGGCAGGTGCCGTTAAAGACCTGATTCAGGAAGGAAAAGTGAAATATTTCGGACTTTCGGAAGCAGGTGTACAAATCATTCGCCGAGCCCATGCCGTGCAACCGGTTACTGCATTGCAAAGCGAATATTCCTTGTGGTGGCGCGAGCCGGAAGATGAAATCATTCCAACACTCCAAGAATTGGGGATTGGCTTTGTTCCGTTCAGTCCGCTGGGCAAAGGTTTCCTAACCGGCAAAATGGATCAAAACACTACCTTTGACTCTAAGGACTTCCGTAGTTCAGTACCTCGTTTATCGCCCGAAAATCTGAAAGCCAACATGGCATTTGTTGATTTGGTGTCCAAATTTGCAAAACGAAAAAATGCTACTTCAGCGCAGATTGCTTTGGCTTGGGTTCTTGCTCAAAAGCCTTGGTTTGTGCCAATTCCGGGTACCACAAAGCTGCACCGTTTACACGAGAATCTGGGAGCAGCATCAATTGTATTCACCCCTGAAGAGCTTCAGGAAATTAATACTGCATCCTCAACTATAGCAGTTCAAGGTGACCGGTATTCAGGAGGCAGTGCAAAAATGATCAACCGTTAATTAATAAAGAACATAACCACATAGACACATAGAACACATAGAGAGAAGCAGCAAAAAACTTTGTGAACTATGAGCCTATATGGTAAAATACAAAATCTATGAGCATCAGTGAAACAGCACACAAAAATCACCAAGAACTCTGGCCCGAATACCACTCCAAAGCAGGGGCAACCGATCCGGAATTAATTGAAGTCTTCGATAACTTTGCTTTTGACGAAGTTATTCAACATGACAACATGGACACCAAAACCCGGGTGATGATGATAATGGCTTCCACGATTGGCAGTCAGGCGCTTACTGAATTTAAAATGATGATGAACGCTGCGCTAAATATAGGGGCTACACCGGTTGAAGTGAAGGAGATTGTCTATCAGGCTGTACCATATGTAGGCATCGCCAAGGTGCTGGATTTCATTTATGCAATGAATGAAATTCTGACTGAAAGAGGAATAAAACTTCCATTGGAAAGCCAATCCACCACTGACGCCAAAACAAGGTTACAGAAAGGTCTGGCCAAACAAAAAGAGATTTTTGGTGACGCAATTGACAAAATGTACGAAAACTCGCCGAAGGATTTGCTGCATATCCAGCATTATTTATCAGCCAATTGTTTTGGCGATTATGTGACCAGAAATGGGCTGAACGTTAAAACGAGGGAAATGGTAACTCTTTCTTTTCTTATTGCCATGGGAGGAACAGAATCTCAAATCAAAGGTCATATCCGGGGGAATACCAATGTGGGAAACGAAAGACAGACATTAATCAACCTGATGACACAGCTATTGCCTTATGTCGGTTATCCAAGAACCTTAAATGCCATCAATTGTTTAAATGAAGTAATACCTGAATGATAAACAATCAAAAATCAATACCAATGAAGACATACATTGTAAAGGCATTCGGCACACAGGCAGCAGATGCTCCTTTAAAACAAATGCAAATCGATCGCAGAGAAGCCACTGCAAAGGATATTGAAATTGAAATCCTGTATTGCGGCGTTTGTCATTCCGATTTGCACACGGCAAGAAATGACTGGGGCGGAACCATTTATCCTGCAGTTCCAGGTCACGAAATCGTGGGAAAAGTTACTAATGTGGGCATCGAAGTGACCAAACTGAAAATAGGCGATTTGGCTGCAGTGGGTTGTTTGGTTGATTCCTGCAGGGAATGTGATAGTTGTGAGCATGATCTTGAACAGTATTGTTTAAATGGGATGACAGGAACATACAACGGGTCTGACAAACATCTAGGAGGTCATACTTTCGGCGGTTATTCTGAAAAGATTGTGGTGGATGAACACTTTGTTCTGAAAGTCCCTTCAAACCTCGATCTGGCAGCCGTAGCACCTTTGCTTTGTGCTGGAATTACCACCTGGTCGCCGCTTCGTCACTGGAATGTTGGGAAAGGGAGCAAAGTAGCGGTTGTGGGTTTAGGTGGTTTAGGACATATGGCCATTAAACTTGCAAAAGGTTTAGGAGCAGAAGTTACGCTCTTTTCGAGAACACCGGACAAAACAAAAGATGGGTTGGATCTTGGAGCGGACAAGGTAATTATCTCAACAGACAAAAATCAGATGAACTCCGTAAAAGGTAAATTTGATTTGATTATTGATACTGTTCCTTATGTCCATGACGTTAATCCTTACATTTCTACTTTAAATATCAACGGTACTTTGGTTTTGGTTGGATATTTAGGTGGACTCGATCCAGTTTTAAATACCGTACCTATGATTTTGGGAAGGAAAACCGTGGCCGGTTCACTTATTGGCGGCATAGCAGAAACACAGGAAATGCTCGATTTTTGCGGCGAACACAATATTGTGTCTGAAATTGAAATCATAAAAATGCAGGACATCAATGTAGCCTACGAAAGAATGCTGAAAAGCGATGTGCGTTATCGTTTTGTAATCGACATGGCCTCATTGAAAAAGTAATTATTGAGACTGCCTCTTTCTGAGGCAGCTTCCATAATTAAACCACGTAACTTGTTGAGCATTGAAAAATGTAATTATCCTGGGAGCAAGTGGCAATATCGCCAAACAGGTTATTGATCTGTTGGTAACAATGGATGACATTAACCTGACCCTATTTCTTCGTAACAAAAGCAGGTTGAGAAACAGCGATATTTCCAAATACCACATCATTGAAGGCGATGTTCTGGACTACCAGACTTTGAAAAATGCTATTTCAGGGCAGGATATTGTATATGTGAACCTTGCGGGAAATCTGGAAGCAATGATTCATAACATTGTAAAAGCCATGAGTGAAACAGGTGTAAAAAGAATTATTGCCATAAGCTCTATTGGAATTTATAATACACCTCTGAGATCGGTTTTAATTCCTTATCGAAGATTAGCCGATGTAATTGAAGCATCAGATCTTCATTACACAATATTACGTCCAACCTGGTTTACCATTGACAATGAAGTGGATTATGAAATAACCGATAAAGGCGAACCTGAAAAAGGCTCAGTGATTTCCCAAAAAAGTCTGGCTACTTTCATCACTAAAATTATCGATTCTCCTGACAACTACATCCGTAAAAACCTGGGAATAAACAAACCCAACTCATAAATATCAGAGTTACTGAGTGGATGACTAGAATCAATTCCCGACTTCAACCCCTACCCTCCTGCCAGCCGCTCGCGTATACCTGACCAGTATCTGTACTAAATCTATACTTATTTTGGAGTTTTAGTACAGATAGCCAAAAAATAGTCATCAAATCATGGGGAGCGGGTGGCAGTCTGGTCGTAACATCGCAAGTCTGAGAGACAATTCTGTATGTAGTATCCTTATTAGTATCAGGCTATAATAGGCAGAGCAACCACTTGCTATTCGATTGCCTACGACACTGTTGTTTGCGTTTCTTTAACCAGCATTTGCCGGGCAATAGAATCTGCTTTTTCTTTTGAAACCGTCTTTTCTACAATTTTAAGGGCAAAAAGAATGGCTGAAGCCGGTCCGTTACCTGTAAGTATGTTTCCCGATTCAACGACAGATTGACTAAGCACTTCAGCGCCTTTAAGGTATTTCTCGAATCCCGGGAAGCAAACGGCCTGCTTTCCCTTTAGTATGCCCAGGTTACCGAAAACCATCGGTGCAGCGCATATGGCTGCCAGTTGCTTATTCGCATCGTTGAATTTCAGGATCATTTCTTTCAATCCTTTATGGACATCAAGGTTAGATGCACCCGGCATTCCCCCTGGCAATACGATCATATAAATATCATCATAATCAACCTGCTCAAAAAGAATGTCGGCAATTATTTTCAGATGATGGGCACCGGTAACCTCTAATTTGCCGGCAACAGAAACCACACTGACATCAATATTAGCCCGTCGTAAAACATCGATGATACTTACAGCTTCAATTTCTTCGAAGCCGTTAGCCAAATGAACTGCAATTTTTCGTTTCATAATCCAATTCTTTATTTTTATCAAAGATAAGCCATTATCAGGCAAAAAAAAATGATCCACAAAAAGTGAATCATTTTTACCCGTAACACCAACGGATATTTATTCGAGGAGAAAATTTACTAGTATGCGTAATCTTTTAGTGACTTTTCAAGTTTCTTCCGGGTAAAGAAAATGCGACTCTTGACCGTTCCGAGTGGTAAATGAAGGTCTTCAGCAATTTCCTTGTATTTGAATCCATCCAAAAACATATTGAAGGGAACCTTGTATTCATCTTCGAGAGCGTTGATGCATTTGATAATCTCTTTGGAACTGTAGATCGATTCGGGTGATGGATAACTTTTATCTTGCTGAAATTTTAAGTGTAAGTCGTTATTTGAACCATCGAAAGTATTTTTTGTTTTTACATTACGACGGTAGTTATTAATAAAGGTGTTTTTCATGATGGTGTAAATCCATGCCTTGAAATTTGTATTTTGTGTAAATTTATCACGGTATGTAAGAGCCTTCAAAAATGTTTCCTGAAGTAAATCCTGGGCTTTCTCATTGTCCGATGTCAGGCTAAGGGCATAATATAACAATTTGTCCTGTAATCCCAATAGAGCTGTGTTAAATTGAAGCTGTGTCATGGCGTTCGTTTTTAAATTGTTAATTGTTGATACAAATATAAAGTTTCAGATCATCAAATAAAGGATTTTAACGTCTTTTAATCTTCGATAATTTTTATGGCTGATAAAGATTATTGATGAGAATATAGCTAAGTATAAGAACCTCAACTTTACATGCACTTATCTAAGTTTGCATTTCAATTTCAAATGGGTTTTAAATGAATCCCATTCCACCAGCAATCCAAAATAGTGTATGATCATTGATTAAAATAATTTTAAAGTAAGGTATTGTTCTAACTTGATTATTTATATAATTTTTATAAAAACTTACATAATTCACATATTTCAGAACAATTTTGCATCCTTGGGATAATCCAAACGGAGAATTTGATCGGATTTGTCAACAGTCAAATAAATATTACTTTAGCCGCCTCAAATTTTTCAATAATAAGTATCTATGAAAAAAACGATCAGATCCATTAACCGGGCTGAATTGTTTACCTTCAAACGTTGGGGTGGAAAATCGTATTCATTGTTTAATGCAATCAAACGGGAGGTGCGCATTGGTGTGCTGCTGGCCGTTTATACTACGGTAGCTCAGCCTGAATTCGTTTTTGCACAGACCGACAGCACGAAAGTAAGCAAGGAGTACAATCTTGACGAAGTCGAGGTTAGCGCCCAAAGAGCACCTGTTGCTTTCTCGCAGGTGGCGCGGATTGTATCCGTGATCAGCAAGGAAGAAATTGAGGCGGCCCCCGTCCAAAGTATACAGGACCTTTTAGAGTACGCTTTAAGCGTCGATGTCAGGCAACGCGGGCCCAACGGAGTTCAGGCCGACATCTCCGTCCGGGGCGGGTCATTCGATCAAACCCTTATCCTTTTAAACGGCATCAGTATCTCAGATCCCCAGACCGGACATCATTCCCTCAACCTACCAGTCAGTTTACAAAACATCCAGCGTATCGAAATTCTTGAAGGGCCTGCAGCCCGGGTATTCGGACCCAATGCCTTCTCGGGTGCCATCAATATCATCACCACCCCCGAGGGAGCGACTCAATTAAAAGTCGATGTTTCGGAAGGTCAGTATAAGTTATCGGATGCCAATATTTCCGGGAATCTGAACTCCGGTGCATTGAAGCAGTTTTTGGCCTTTGACCGTATGTCGTCTGATGGGTATATCAACAACACCGATTTCAAAACTCTGAATGCGTTTTATCAGACCAGGCTGGATACCAAGCCGGGAATATTGGATTTTCAAATTGGACGGACAAATAAGGCCTTTGGGGCAAACAGTTTTTATACTGCAGATTATCCAAATCAGTATGAAGAAACTAAAACCACCTTTGCATCCCTGAAATTTGAGTCAGGAACCAAAATCCACCTGACCCCTTCCATTTATTGGCGTCGTAATCAGGATAAGTTCGAGCTTTTCAGAAGCGATCCGGCATCGTGGTACACTGGACATAATTACCATCTCACAGATGTTTTCGGGAGTAATCTGAATGCATGGTTTTCTTCGCTCCTGGGGAAAACGGCCTTTGGATCTGAAATCCGTTCAGAAAATGTTTGGAGTAATGTTTTAGGACTTCCACTTGCCACACCGATTGCAGTACCTGGTGAGTCGGGACAGTTTTTCACCAAATCATATTCGCGTACAACCATTTCCTATTTTATAGAGCAATCGGTTTACCTGGAAAAGCTGACAATTTCGGCAGGAGCAATGACCAACCGGATATCAGACCTCGGTTTTGGCTGGAGCATATATCCCGGAATGGATGCCTCCTATGCCCTCTCCAACCGAATCAAATTATATGCATCAGCCAACTCCAGTATGCGGATGCCCACATTTACCGACTTATTTTACAGCGGGCCAACCAACATTGGGAATCCAAACCTGAAGCCAGAAAAATCGGTAACCTATGAGGGCGGATTTAAGCTAAATTATACAGGATTTTTGGGGTGTGCCGATGTTTATCGACGACTGGGCAAAAATCTGATTGACTGGGTTCGCGAAAATGAAACCGATAAGTGGCAGGCACAGAATCTGACCCGGATCAATTCAAACGGAATTGAATTGAGCGGAACCTTTTTCCCGGAAAAGATATGGAATAAACCTGTCTTTATTACCAAATTAGGTATCAATTATTCTTACAATCAGCTTGAACAAGGCTATAATGCACTGTTTTCGAATTATGTACTTGATAATCTAAAGCAAAAACTAGACATTGAAATAGAGCACAAAATCTGGAATAAAATAAGGGCTTCCTGGCGTGCCAGTTACCAGGACCGAAACGGCATGCGAACTGCCACGGATTCTTATGAACCCTTCTGGCTGTTCAATGCACGGATGATGTGGAAAACACCTTCGAATGAAATCTATGTTACGACTGCAAACCTATTCGATACAAAGTATTACGATTTTGGTACCATCAGTCAGCCCGGACGCTGGATTAGTGTTGGAATCAGTCACAAGATAAATTTTAAATAAGAACAGACTCTCGTTTGCGCGGGAGTTTTTTTTTACTTCAGGGAAAGTATTATCTTCGTGCACTGAAAAAAAACAGAACGTATGTTAAAAGGAATATTAGCGATCAGTGGTCAGCCGGGATTATTTAAGATGGTGACCGAAGCAAAAAACAGCATCATTGTGGAATCCTTGCTGACAGGCAAGCGAATGCCAGCTTATTCAACATCCAAAATCAGCGCACTTGCTGATATTTCTGTGTTTACTGTAATAGGAGAGGCTCAGTTGAAGGAGTTATTTAAAAATATCAAGGAGAGTGGGAAAATGGTTAATCCAAAAGCAACAGCCAATGAGATAAAATCATTTTTCGAAGAAATTTTACCTGATTACGACAAAGATCGGGTATATGTCTCCGATATGAAAAAGATTTTTCAATGGTATCAACTTCTTAGTGATCTCAATTTACTGATCGACGATGAAGAAATTAAGCCGGATGAAATAGAACAACCGAAAGAAAAAGATTCTGAATGACAATAAAGAGAACCGCTTCAAACATGCGGTTTTTTTATTTCTTAATTTTCCAATTAATACTGACATCATAACAAAAGCTTGCACAGAATTAAAACAACCGGAGCTGGCTGGGGGGCAGTTTGGATTCCTTCTGAGCCTTTCTGGCAAGTATCATTTCCAATAGACTTACTGTGGCCAAAGCATCACCTGCAGCCCTGTGCCTTCCATTAATGTCTATTCCCAGCTCACTGCAGATTCTTCCCAGGGAATAAGACTTATGACCCGGCAGGAACTTCCTTCCCATCCGTACCGTGCACATTGTTCTTCGCTGATAATCGTATCCCAGCCTTTTAAATTCCTCCTGTATGAACCGGTAGTCGAAACTCACATTGTGTGCAACAAATATCTTATCCTGTGTGATCTCAACAATTTTTCGCGCAACTTCATGAAATTTAGGGGCAGTCTTTACCATTTCATTATCAATACCCGTAAGTCTGGTAATGAATCCGGGAATATAAACTTCGGGATTAATCAGGCTCGTGAATGAATCTGTTATCTCAAAGCCATTATGAATAAAGATGGCAATCTCGGTGATTTTGCCCGTTGTCGAAGCCTGTCCTGTTGTTTCAATGTCAATTATTGCGTACAAAGTCTAATATTTTGATGTAAAATTACAATTATTGAATACTTGTAAAACAATCCGCTCCACATTTTTCTTATAAGGTCTGACAAGTTAAAGCCAATTTTGATAGCTACTGGCAGAAATAAAAATATAAAGTACACAACGACATGATGATGTGTGAATTATGTAACTATTTTCCAAAATTATGTAACTCATAACTCCGTTGTGATAACC